>Ga0182030_10008348_pt1 | contig 21463 bp, 20 predicted proteins | sample 812S3MmetaG_FD_121299 | JGI IMG/M metagenome (GOLD analysis project Ga0182030, IMG submission 121299) | Permafrost microbial communities from Stordalen Mire, Sweden - 812S3M metaG (Illumina Assembly) | ecosystem: Environmental > Terrestrial > Soil > Wetlands > Permafrost | place: Sweden...
AAGGCGTACGTCGTCGCCCACCCGGACTGGAAGGACGGGCTGGAGAGTCTGACCACCGTGGTGGTGCGCGACAGCGAGCAGCTGAAGGCGGTCCCGTACTCGAAGGCGTACGCGGAGTGGCTGAAGCCCGCCGCGGCGCACCTGCTCGAGGCGGCGGCGGCGACGCAGAACCGCTCGCTGGCGAAGTTTCTCACCTCGCGGGCAGCGGCCTTCGGCACCGACGAGTACCGGCAGAGCGACAAGGACTGGATGGACCTCGACTCGCGGGTAGAGCCGACCATCGGGCCCTACGAGACGTACGACGACGATCTCCTCGGCCAGAAGGCGTCGTTCGAGGCGTACGTGACGGTGAGCGACCCGGGCGCGTCCGCGAAGCTCGCCAGGTACAAGAGACTCCTTCCGGACATGGAGAAGAACCTCCCCATCCCGGAGGGCGCCCACGGCAAGCGCGGAGGCGACAGCCCCATCCGCGTCGTGGACCTCGTCTTCACCAGCGGGGAGGCGCGCGCGAGCGTGCAGACGATCGCCTTCAACCTGCCGAACGACGAGGTGGTGCGAAAGGAGAAGGGAGCCAAGAAGGTGCTCCTCAGGAACCTCATCGAGACCAAGTTCGACCGCATCATGAGGCCGCTGGCCGAGCGGCTCCTCGATCCGTCGCAGCTCGGGCTCCTCTCGTCCGAGTCCTTCTTCGACGAGACGCTCTTCCACGAGCTCTCCCACAGCCTCGGTCCGGCGTTCGTGAAGGACACGAAGGTGGAGGTGCGGGCGTCGCTCGAATCGAGCTACTCGGCCATCGAGGAGTGCAAGGCGGACGTGATGGGCGCGTACAACATCCTCTACCTCATCAAGCGCGGCGACCTCCCGAAGGACCTCCACGACAAGCTCCTCGTCTCGTACTTCGCGGGCCTCTTCCGCAGCACCCGCTTCGGCGTGGCCGAGGCGCACGGGCAGGGGGCGGCCCTCCAGATCAACCGCTTCCTCGAAGAGGGGGCCGCGCGGTTCGACCCGGCGACGAAGCGCTACAAGGTCGACCTGCCGAAGCTCGAGGCCGCCATCGGCAGGCTGGTGCACGACCTCTGCGTGCTGCAGTGGAACGGCGACAAGGCCGGTGCCGACGCGCTCCTCGCGAAGTACGGCGTGATGACCGACTCGATGACCGCGGCCATGGGCGGACTCGACGGCATCCCCGTCGACGTGAAGCCGATCTATCCGGTCGCCGGCGAGAGCGCGCCGTCGCCTTAGCATCCCCATGCCCGCCCTCACTGCGCAGCACCTGCGAAAGTCCTTCGGAGTCCAGGTCGTCCTCGAGGACGCGACCTTCACGCTCGGGCGTGGCGAGAAGGTGGCGCTCATCGGGGCAAACGGCGCCGGCAAGTCGACGCTGGCGAAGATCCTCGCGGGCGTCGAGACGCCGGATGGCGGCACGGTCAGCGTGCGGCGAGGGCTGACGGTCAAGTACCTCGCGCAGGAGCCGGAGCTGGATCCGGAGAAGAGCGCGCGCGAGGTCGTGGTCGCGGCGATCGTGGCGCACCCGGCCGACGTGGAAGAGGGCCGCGATCGCGCGCACGAGGCGCTGGCTCTCCTGCATCGACTCGGCGTCCTCGACGTCGAGCGCCCCTGCGGAGAGCGGAGCGGCGGCGAACGACGGCGCATCGCGCTGGCACAGCTGCTCGTGGCCGGCCCCGACGTCGCGATCCTCGACGAGCCCACCAACCACCTCGACGCCGACACCGCGTCCTGGCTCGAGGACCTCCTCGCGAACGACTTCCCCGGCGCCATCGTCCTGGTGACGCACGACCGGTACTTCCTCGACGCCATCGCGCAGCGCATCGTGGAGCTGGAGCGAGGGCGCCTCTCCTCGTACCCCGGCGGCTACGGCGACTATCTCGACAAGAAGGCCGAGCTGATGGCCCACGAGGGGCGCGTGGAGCAGAACCGCCAGAATATCCTGCGGCGGGAGCGCGAGTGGCTCTCGCGGGGTCCCAAGGCGCGCAGCACCAAGCAGAAGGCACGCATCCACCGCGCGAACGCGCTCGAGGCGCAGGGCTCGGCGACGGCCGGACGACCCGGTCAGGTCGCGCTCGTGGCGGCGTCGGCATCCCGCGAGGGCAAGACGATCCTCGAGCTGAAGGGTCTGTCGCTCGCCGCGGTCGAAGGGTCGGCGCCGCTCAACCTGCCGTTCGACCTCATCCTCTCGTCGGGCGATCGCATCGGCGTCGTCGGCCCCAACGGCGTGGGCAAGACGACGCTGATCCGCGCGATCCTCGGGGAGGGACACGTCGCGGCCGGCGAGATCGTGACCGGCAAGAACACGCGCGTCGCGTATCTCGATCAGGCACGCGCCAAGCTCGACGACGACAAGTCCATCTTCGACGACGTCCGCGGCGAAGGCGGGAGCACCACCGTGAACCTGGGCCTCCGCGACCGGGAGGCGATGGACCTGCGGAGCTACCTCGAGCTCTTTCTCTTCGACCCCGCCAAGCAGCGCCAGAAGGTGGGCTCCCTCTCGGGGGGCGAGCGAGCCCGCGTGGCGCTGGCCAAGGTGCTGCGCGAGGGGGCCAATCTCCTCCTCTTCGACGAGCCGACCAACGATCTGGACCTGCCGACGCTCGGTGCGCTGGAAGAGATGCTGACGGAGTACATGGGCTCGGTCATCGTCGTGACGCACGACCGGGCGTTTCTCGATGGCGTGGCGACGTCGATCCTCGCCTTCGAGCCGGATCCCGCGGGAGGACCGGCGCGGGTCACGCGCTACGCCGGCGGCTGGCAGGACTACGTGATGCAGAAGCGGCGCGCCGAGATCGAGGCGTCCCGTCCGGCGCGGCCGACGACGCCGAGCACCCCGCCCCCCAAGGGCAAGACGAAGAGCGGGCTGACGTACGCCGAACGCCTGGAGCTCGACGGGATCCTCGAGCGCATCGACGCCGCCGAGCTCGCGGCGGTCAGGGTCGAGAAGAAGCTGACGGACCCGGACCTCTACGCGACGCGGGGCGGAGAGGTGGCCGGGTTGCAGGCCGAGCTGACCCACGCGAAGGCGGAGGCGGCCAAGCTCGTCAAGCGGTGGGAAGAGCTGGAGATGAAGAAGGCCTGACCTTCTACTGCGCCGTCGGCGGCACCACGACCGTGTTGATGGGCTGCACGCTCGCGCCGGCAGGGTACGCGTAGCTCACGTACTCCGAGTAGATGGCCCCCGTGGCTTCCGAGCCCCATCCCCACACCGTCAAACCGAACGGCGAGTTGCTCTTGACCTCGTGGCGTCCGTTGTTGCACCCGTTCACGCCGGCGAAGTTGCCCGTCGACAGGTCGAAGAGCGCGTACTCGTAGAGTCCGCTGCTGCCGACCGGCAGCCAGCCCGTGACGACGCCGCCGCCGGTGCCGCAGTCCATGGTCACGTCCGCGAAGCCGCTCGGCCCCTTGATGCGCGTGAGGACGAGGTTGGTCTCCGGGTACGTCGGATCCGTGAAGAACACGTACGACGACAGGTACTCCGCCGGCGGGATCACGTTGACGAACTCGGGATCGCCCCGGACGCCCGTCGCCCCCTGGAGCGTCTGGGCGCCCGTCATGTGCGCGGACATGTAGAACGGGTGCATGGCGTCCTGACTGCGGACGACGAACGGCGCGATCGTGCTGAAGATCGCCACCTGCCCCACGTCGAGGACCGTGGGCGCCCCGTTCGGCGTGGCTGGCTCGTAGCTGAGCGAGGTCCCCGCGACGGCGCCCATGATCCGCCACGGCGTCGACTCCGCCTCGGCCGGGTACCGGTTCCGGTAGCGGGAGAGGACATACTCGTGCCCGAGCGTCTGCACGGGGAAGAGCTGCTGGTGCGCCGAATCGCAGCAGCAGGTGTTCACGTCGATGTTCAGGCAGGTCGCGCCGCCCCAGACGCCGACGGGCTTGTCCGCCAGGATGGGGCTTCCCATCAGCTCCGCCGGCTGCGTGAACTGAACGTAGTCGCCTGCGTTCGTCAGCGTGTATTTCGCCGGCTTGCCCACGGGCGCCGCCGCCACGCCCGTTCCACCCACGATGGCGGCCGTCGGGCTGATGGTCACCGTGGTGTTTGCCTGCGACGCGACGATCTCGACGAAGGGGAACGCCGTGGCGACGGTCTTGTCGGGCTGGTACGCGTCGACCGCGACGTAGTTGACGTCCCATGCGCTCGTCGGCAGGAGCAGCGTCGCGCTCGTCGCCGCGCTCTGCCCACCGCCGAACGGGAAGATGTCGTACGAGACCACGGGGCGGTCGGTCGTCACGTGGAACGCCTTGCCCATCGCCGTCCCGTGAACCCCCACGTCCACCGCAAATGCGGGCTTCACGCTCGCCGGACACGCGAAGTCGAGCGGAGGCGTCGACGATTCGTTCGGAGCCTGGCTGACGAAGAGGATGGCGACCTGACCGGGCGGCAGCCCGCCGGTGCCGAGGGCGGTATAGGTGAGGCTCGAGCCCGTTCCTGTCGGCGTGTACGCCGACGTCGAGACGTCGACCGTCTGTCCGTTCCAGTCCGCCGTGATGTTGACGGCGGACGTCCACGTGTTCGCGATGAACATCGCGAAGCAGCCGCCCTGAGGGGGACCCGACCCGGCGCCCAGGGCGTCGATGACGTCCGGATCGACGGCGTAGTACTCGCAGCCGAAGGTGCTCTTGTTGGCGACGGCGCTGGCGCACGCGGGCACGCACGCGCCGGCAGCACAGCCCTGATCCGTCGGGCACGTCGACTTCACGTTGCCGTTGCAGTCGACGACGCTGTGCAGGTCCGCCGAGCACGTCAGATCGCAGTTGGTGTTCCCGGTGTCGCCGTTCCCGAAGACGCCGACCTCGCTGCCCGCACCCCCGCTGCTGGACCCGCTACCGCCCTCGCCGTTGGTGCTCCCGTCCTGGGAGAAGTCGCCTGCGCTGCCTTTGCCTCCCCCGCAGCTCGGCGCAAACGCGAGGACCGCGATCGTGAGACAGCTTCCGCCCGTCATCCAAGATAGCCAACGCATGGTGGGTGCTCCCCTCCCCTGATGTGTAACTTCGCAGAACTGCCGTACCTCTGCATGGCCCCGACCGTACAGAAATGCAACGGAGACGGCGCGGTCGACCTCAGGGGCCCCCTGGGCAGGTCAGTCGTGCCGCACGCAGCTCGGCCGGCGCTCCGTGACCCGGAAGCTCCTGCCATACCGTGAAAATGCGGGTGCCGTCGGTCGCGAGGGCGGCGGTACCCGCTTCGATCTCGGCGCGCGAGAGCTGTCCCACACCCGAAGGCGTCGTTGCCGGCGGGCAAAGGCGTCCGGCCCGCACCACGGTCCCGTGACCCTGGCCCTCGATCCAGCTGACGATCGCACAACCGCTCGGGCCTGGCTCGGGGACGATGGCAGGGGCCACCGCCGGCGCGAACCCGGTGGCGATCTCCGTCCGCACGGGAGCGCTGCCCGGTGTCCACCGCGAGAGGACCAGGTGCCAGGGCTCACTCGGGGCGCGTCGGTGCGCGTAGACCGCGTCGACCGCCCCGCCGACCCACGCCACAGCGGGGGCCCCGACGTCCTCCCCCGCCTCGCTGAGCACCACGACATGGCCGCGAGCGTGGCCATCGGTGCCCGCGATCCGCGCGCGGATCGCGCCCCGCGCACCCGGAACCGAGGGCGGGATGTAGTCGCCGTCCCTGCCGCCGCTCTGGGGAGTGGCGCGCCAGATGGCGACCGCCTGGTCGGCACCGGCAGGCGCGATCGCGGGCGCGTCGATGAAGGCCACACCGGCCGCCGCGCTGTTGCGATCCGCGCCGCTCGCCCCGACCTCGGCGATGTACTCGCGACGCACGGGGGTGCCGCTGGCGAAGAAAACCATCTCGCCGAGGGCCGGGACGATGAGCAGCGCGGTGCCTCCGACGCCGGTCGCGGCTCCGGGGCCGATGGAAAGGGCCGAGCCGTGCGTATCGACGGTCCACGCCGTCTCGGCGAGGGGAGGGCCCGCCTCGCGTGTGAAGGCGCATTCGAGCCGGCTCGATACGGCGCTCGCTCTGCATGACGCGGCGTGAAGCCCACCGTTCTCGAGCGCGATGGGAGCAAAGCCGCTGGTGGCCTCGACGACCGTGCCTTGCGAGAGGCGAAGAGGAGGCGGTCCGACGGCGGCGTCGGGGGACAGCAGGGTCGGGTCGAACACCCGGGCATGGCCGTCGATCGGGATGCAGGTGTCCCCGCCGCGGCAGGGTGTCCCGGACAGCGACTCCAGCCACGTCACCAGCAGGCCACCCGCACCCGCGGCGACCGCCTGAGCGTGGGGCGCGCTCTGGCCGCGCGCGACGAGCACCCCTCCCACCGGCGACACACTGCACCCGGATGCCGCCGCCGCCGCCGCCGCGGGCGACACGGAGCCGGCCGCCGCCTCGAACGCCGGGCTCTGGGAATCGGGCGTATCGACGACGGCCGGGCCGGGGGGCGCGGATCGCCGGCAAGACATCAGCGCGAGGGCCGCCACCACGAGGATCTCGGGTCGGGACCTCACGGGATCACGAATACCTCGCGGCTCGGGGAGCCTCAACGCACTGTGCCGCCCGATCGAGGTTGCTCGTCACTCGTGCATGAGTCACGATTGCCGTCTCGAAGGGGTAGCCCATGCTGAGGCGCGTCATTCTCTGCTTCGTCCCGGCGCTGCCGCTCGCCTTCCTCGCGTGCCGGTCCGACGACGCGTCCCCCTACAAACCGCCCCCGCTCCTCTCGGACAGTGGCGTGGATGGGTCGCCCGCCACCGGCGACGGAGGGTCCGGCGAGGCAACGACCGGCGACGGCGCCGCGTCCGGCGATGGCTCCGTGTCGCCGGACGGCGGCTCGACGGTCACGCCGACCACCTGCCCCGAGACGTTCACGCTGCCCGACAACGGGTACACCACCGTCCAGCTCGAGACCGACTACGACACCTGGACCACCGCGATCCCGATGGCGAAGAGCGCCAGCGGTCCGACGACCTGGCAGGTGACGACGCCCGTCCCCTACGGCAAGGACGTCGAGTACAAGTTCGTCGCGGACGGAAACTGGATCCTCGCCGCGGGCCAGCCGACGGTCCAGCTTCCCTCGCAGCAGGGCACCAACATCAACAACCTCGCCGAGGCCATCACGTGCGGTCGCCCGGCCGGCGGGGTCCTCCAGCTCGTCGGCGGCAACGTGACGACGAGCGCGAGCAGCTACTCGTTCCAGGTGAAGTACGTCCCCGGCGGCGCCGACCTCGATCCATCGAAGACCGTCGTCACGCTCAACGGAGCGCCCGTGTCCTCGAGCGCCGTGCCCTACGACGCGACCACGCACCTCTTCACGGTCTCCGTGTCGTCGGGCATCACCTCACCCAACAAGTACGGCTACGTCTTCCAGGTCGAGGACAAGAGCGGTAGCCCTGCGACGCTCTTCGTCCCGTTCTGGATCGAGGCCTCGACCTACGCCTGGACCGACTCGTTCATGTACGAGGTCATGGTGGATCGCTTCCTCCCGGGCGGCACCAGCAAGGCCGGGCCGAACGGGTCCCCCACGGATCCCGTCGGCGACTGGAAGGGCGGAGACTTCGGCGGCGTCACCCAGAAGATCAACGACGGCTACTTCGACGCCATGGGCGTCAATACGCTCTGGCTGAGCTCACCCGTCCTCGGGACGAAGCTGTGCGAGATGGGCGCGGGCGCGAACGTGGGGCACTGCCTGTCCGGGTACCACTCGTATTTCCCGATCGCGAGCGGGTGGACCTACGGCTCGGAGAACGACCCGCTCTTCTCTGGCAACGGCATCACCAACCCCATCGAGCCGCACTTCGGCGTGGCGGCCGACCTCGTGGCGCTCGTGAACGCGGCGCACCAGCACGGCATTCGCGTACTCACCGATCTCGTGGTCAACCACGTGTTCGCCGACTCCAGCCCTCCGAGCGGCCAGGCGGCGCAGATCGCGCCCCTCTCGTTCGCGCACCAGGCCGACCTGGCGTGGTTCAACATCCCCTACAGCAGCGGCATCAACGACTGCGGGGACCAGAACCTCTGGGACGCGCCGACCAGCCAGACGTGGAACCGCGCCGACTGCTGGTTCGATCCGTACCTGCCGGACCTCAACTCGACCAACCCGTCCGTCGACGACACGCTCTCCGCGCACGCCATCTGGCTGATGGAGCAGTTCAACCTCGACGGCTTCCGCGTCGACGCCGTCAAGCAGGTGACGAACGATCTCTGCGTCGACATGCGGTCGAAGATCGACGCCGCCATCTCGACGAATCTGCCCTTTTACATCGTCGGCGAGGCGCTCGGCGGGGTCGTCGCGAACGTCATGGATTGCGTCCAGCCGAGCATGTTCAACGGCTCGATGGACGACCCGCTCCACAACACCATCGTCGGGACCATTCTCCAGGGCGACTCCAACGCGGGCACCGATCTGGACAACGGCGTCATCTCCGATGAGGCCACGTGGACCGGTGTCACGCCGAGCGCGCTCATGGGCCACTTCTTCGGCAGCCACGATACGGCCCGCGCGATCAGCCTGGCGGCCGGGGAAGACGTGGGGGATCCCTGGACGAATCCGCCTCCCCAGCAAGAGACGAACCTCGCGGCGTTCAGCCGGCTCGAGCTCGCACACGCATTCCTTCTCACCTACGACTCGATTCCCATCGTCTGGATGGGCGACGAGTTCGGGCAGCCGGGTGCGATCGATCCCGACTGTCGTCGCATGATGCGGTTCGGCTCGGCCCTCAGCACGAGCGAGCAGGGCACGCTCGCCAACTTCGAGAAGCTGGGGAAGGCCCGGGCGGCTCACCCGGCGTTACGAACAGGGACACGCACGAGGCTCTGGGTCGACGCCTCGTTCTATGCGTACGGGCGAGTGCAGGGCGCGGACATCGTCGTAGCGGCGTTCAACTTCGGGACGGCCCAGGCCAGCCGGACGATGAGCGTGACCAACATCGCGCTGACGGGCACGGTCACCGATGCCCTCTCGGGGGCCACGGCGACGGTCTCGGGCGGGAACCTCACGGTCAGCCTCCCTCCGCTCACCGCGGCGGTGTTCACGCCGTGATCGTGAGGGCCCAGTAAGGCCCCGTGCGCTTTTCGTGATCGCGCTCCAGTAAGCGCGTCCTGGTTGTCGGCGCGAGCGGTCGTGTGCTCTCGTCGAATCATGCAACGACCTCCCGCGATGGGCATGCTCGCGCTCGCAGTGTGCGCGATCTCGGCGACGGCGTGCCACAGCGAGGCCGGCCCCCGCCGCAAGCTCGAGCAGGACGGCTACACCGGCATCGTCCTCACGAAGACAGGATCGAGCTTCTCGTTCACGGCGAAGAACGCCGCTGGACAGCGCTGCATGGGCGACGTCTCGGTCAGCGGTAGCTCGTCGAACGTCATCGTGTCGTGCTCGGACGTGTGCACCCCCGAAGAACCCGCGGCCTGCACGTCCATGGGTCTGGCGGCTCTGGCGAAGGATCCGACGAAGTCGACGCAGTACTTCGTCACGGGCTGCGACGCCAAGCTCGCGGCCAGTTGCACCAACGCCGGCGCCGCGTACGGAAAGGGAACGGGCGTCGCGAGGGACGACGTGAAGAGCTTCGTCTACGACAAGAAAGCCTGCGACGGCGGCGAGGCGCAAGGCTGCGAGAACCTGTCCATCGACTACGAAGAAGGCGAAGGCACGGAGAAGGACCCCGTGGGGGCGTATCGCGCCGCCGACACCGCGTGCACGAACAACCTCCTGGCGGGCTGCTCGACGGCCGGCCGCTTCCTCATCGAGGGCAAAGGTGTCGCCGCGGACGCGAAGAAGGGGCTCACCCTGATCGAGCGCGCGTGCACCGGCAAGGAGGTCGTCGCCTGCGCCAACCTGGGGATGTACCTCGTCGAGGGCTCGCACGGTTTGACGCCCGACGCAGCGCGAGGCCAGACGGTGCTGGAGGACGCGTGCGCGAAGGACGAGGCGACGGCGTGCGCCAACCTCGGGCTTTACTACCTCAAGAAGAAGCTCACGGATCCAACCGGCACCAGGCTGGTCGCCGATGTCACCAAGGGTTGTGACGACGGCAACGGGGGTGCGTGCAACACGCTCGGGTACGTGATGGAGAACGGCCTCGGCGGGCTCAAGGCGGATCTCGCGAGGGCGCTCGGGCAGTACCAGAAGGGTTGCGACCTGGGGCACGGGCTCGCGTGCCGGAACGTCGGCATGTCCTACGAGCACGGTCGCGGCGCCAAGAAGGACCTCGTCAAGGCGTCGACCGCCTACGACGCGGCGTGCAAGCTCGGCGACGACGAGTCGTGCAAGAAGCGCAAGGGACTGCAGTGAATGGCCCGCGAAACGATCTCCTATCGCCTAGGCAACGATCTCGACCTCGACGCCGTCATCGACGTCTACCGCTCCTCCACGCTGGGAGAGCGCCGCCCCGTCGACGATCGCGAGACGATGGGGAAGATGCTGCAGGCGGCCAACCTGGTGGTGAGCGCGTGGGACGGGGACACGCTCGTGGGGATCGCCCGCAGCCTCTCCGACTTCTGCTTCTGTACGTACCTGTCCGATCTCGCCGTGCGCCTCGAGTACCAGAAGCAAGGGATCGGCAAGGAGCTCATGCGACGGACCCAGAAGGCGGGCAAGTCGGCCACCGTCTTCCTGTTCGCGGCGCCGGCGGCCGTCGCCTATTACGAGCACGTCGGCTTCACGGCCGGAAGCGGGTGGATGCTCACTCCGATGCAGCGGATGCGCTAGCTCATCCCCGGCGCCTCGTGCCCCGTCGCCGGGGGCGCAGGAGAAGCTAGAAGCGAGCCGTCGCGAAGACCTCTCCGAGGCCGCCCACCTGTCCCTGGTTGAGACCGACGGTGCTCTCTCCGCCGAGGGCCCCCAGCTGCCAGCGCCCGAGCGTCAGGCTCGCGATGCCTCCGCCGATGACGTCGTACGTCGTCTCCCCCGGCTGCGACACGAGGCCGACGCGGATCTGCGTGGCCGCCCCGATGCCGAGCTGAGGGATCACCCGGTAGAGGGCGTACGCGTGGATCTCGCCGTCCGCGTCGGTGGTCGCAAAGTCCTTCCCGATGACGCCCTGGATGCCGAGCTCGTAGTGGCGCTGGCGGTACTGGCCCGAGAAGGCCAGCTCCATCTCGCCCGGGTCGCCCTGGAACCCGACGAACTTGTACGTCAGCGACGTCCCCAGCTGAAACCCTTGCCCGTCGCTGTCCCCGAGGATGTGATAGCGCGCCTGAAGGTACGGGCTGAGGCCGCCGCTGATCGGGGTGGGGCTCGTATCGCCGCCGACCCACATCGTGCCGGCGCCGACGGTGAATCCCGCCGGCAGGCCGACCTCGGCGCCCAGCCCCGGCTGAAGGCCCAGCGACGTGCCGGCTGCAAGGCGATCGGAAGGGGTGGGGCCTTGCATGTCGAGCGACGCAATGGCGCGGACGTTCCACGCGGGCACGGCCCCCGCCGGGATGAAGAGGAGCGTCGGGGTCGTGTAAGCCCCTCCGGTGGGATCCTCCGCGGGGACCGCCGGAGGCGTTTGCGTCCCGGACGAATCGGTGACGCTCGGAGGCGGATCGGCGAACGCCAGGCCCGCACAAAGGGTCGGCACGAGGGCCGCCACGGTGGCGATCGAGTTCCTGGCCAGCAGCATGGTCTTCCTAGCTCACTCCCGGCGCCTCGTGGCCCGTGCTCGCGACGTACTCGGAGTATCCGCCTCCGTAGAGGTGCACTCCGTCGGCGGTGAGCTCGAGCACGCGGTTGGACAGCGCGCCGAGGAACGCCCGGTCGTGCGACACGAAGAGCATCGTGCCCTCGAAGGTGGCGAGCGCCTTCACGAGCATCTCCTTGGTCGCCATGTCCAGGTGGTTGGTCGGCTCGTCGAGCACGAGGAAGTTCGGCGGGTCGTACAGCATCGCCGCCAGCACGAGGCGCGCCTTTTCCCCTCCCGACAGGATGCGGCACGACTTCTCCACGTCGTCGCCCGAGAAGCCAAAGGCGCCGGCGAGCGAGCGCATCGAGCCGATGGTCGCCAGCGGAAACGAGCCCTGGAGCGACTCGAGCACCGACTTCTCCGCGTCGAGCAGCTCCATCGCGTGCTGCGCGAAGTACGCCATCTTCACGCTCGCGCCCAGCGTCACCCTCCCCTCGTCCGCGGACGACTCGCCCGCCACGAGCTTCAGGAGCGTCGACTTGCCGGCGCCGTTGACGCCCATGACGCACCAGCGTTCCCTCCGTCGCACGAGGAGATCGAGCCCGTCGTAGATGGTCCTCGGCCCGTAGCGCTTCACCACGCCCTCGAGCTTCGCCACGTCCTCCCCGGAGCGCGGCGGCGGACGGAAGTCGAACTCGACCACCTTTCGCCTCCTCGGCGGCTCGACCTTCTCGATCTTCTCCAGCTTCTTCACGCGCGACTGCACCTGCGCCGCGTGGCTCGCCCGCGCCTTGAAGCGCGCGATGAACGCCTCCTCCTTGGCCAGCATCGCCTGCTGCCTGGCGTACTGCGCCTCCTGCTGGGTGGCTGCGAGCTCCCGCTGCCGCTCGTAGAAGTCGTAGTTTCCCGTGTACGTCGTCAGCTCGCCGCCGTCGATTTCCACGATCTTCGTCACGAGGCGGTTCAGAAACTCCCGGTCGTGGGACGTCATCACCAGCGCCCCGTCGAAGTCGCGGAGGAAGCGCTCCAGCCAGATGATGGACTCGATGTCGAGGTGGTTGGTCGGCTCGTCGAGCAGGAGCGCGTCGGGCCGCATGAGCAGGATGCGTGCGAGGGCCACGCGCATCTTCCACCCGCCCGAGAGCTTGCCCACGTCGTCGTCCACCGCGTCGGCGCGGAAGGACAGGCCGGCGAGGATCTCGCGGGCGCGGGACTCGAGCGCGTAGCCGCCCAGCTCGTCGAAGCGGGCCTGGACGTGACCGAAGCGGTCGACCAGCTTCTCGAGCTCGGCCGCGCGCTCGGGATCCGCCATCGCATGCTCCAGCATGTGAAGCTCGTGCGCGACGTCGGACACCTCGCCCGCGCCGGCCATCGTCTCCTCGACCACGGTGCGTCCGGACATCTCGCCGACGTCCTGGCTGAAGTAGCCGATGGTGATGCCCTTATCGACGGCGACCTGCCCGCTGTCGGGCTGCTCCTCGTCGACCATCATGCGGAAGATGGTCGATTTACCCGAGCCATTGGGCCCGACGAGCCCCACCTTCTCGCCGCGGAAGGCGCCCATCGACGCCTCCAGGAAGAGGATCTGCTGGCCGTGCTGCTTGGAGATGGAGTCGAGGCGGATCACGAGGGGGACGCACGTATAGCGCGAGTGGCCGCACGAGCCACGTCCGGCCCCTCTGCCAGCTGAGCTACCCCGCGCCCTTCCGCGATCGCACCGACACCAGCGCGCCGCCCGGGTCGGGCCTCGCGTCGATCGACGCGAACTCCAGCCGCGTGCCCTTGGCCTGCGCGCGCTGCAGCCGCATCATCCCCGTCGCCAGCGACTCGCCGAACGGCTCGAGCATGCGATCGACCACCTGCAGCACCCCTCCCGGGCGAAGGACGCGATCGGCCAGCCGGTAGACCAGCGTCTGGACGGCGAGCCGATGCTCGTCCGGCGTGCGAAGCCCCATCGCCCGCAGCTTCTCCAGGACCTCGGGCCTGGCCGCGCGCAGGTCGAGCAACCAGCAGGTCACGACGTCGATCGGCTCGCCCGAGAACTCCCCCTGAGCCAGCACGGCGCCCGTTTCGGCCGGGACGACCCGCCATCCTCGCTCGATGAGCGCGGCGGTGCCCTGGCGTTCGGTCCCCACCTCGAGCACGCAGCCGCTCCCGCCGCCGCGGGGGAGGAGCCCCGCCATCCACGCGTACGCCTCGGTGTCGGCGGCGGCTCCGGTCTTCTTCCTGTGCTTGCGCTCGGCGAGCTGTTTCACGCGCCGTTCTTTACGAGCCATGCTCCGCTACAATAGCCAGAGTCCGTCGTGCGCATCGCCCTGCTGTACCCGCCCCCCTGGAAGATCCCCATGCCCGGGGAGGCGCCCGACGTGGGCGGCGAAGGGCCCCCCACCGAGTACGCCGAGGGGGACCTCGACGCGGACTTCTTCCAAACGCCGTACGGCCTCTTCGCGCTGGGTGCGCAGGCGCTGCGTGCGGGGCATCAGGCCAAGGTCATCAACATGTCGGGCTTCGCCTGGCGGCGCGTCGAAGAAGTGATCGCGGCGCTCGACGCGGAGCTCTTCGGCCTCTCGTGCTGGACGGCGAACCGCCGCGGCGTCGCGCTCGTGGCGCGCCTCATCAAGAAGCTCCACCCGAAGGCGCACGTGGTGGTCGGCGGTCCTCACGCGACACCGCTGGCTCAGCCGATGCTCGCCCACTACCCCGACATCGACACCATCTCGATCGGCGAGAGCGAGACCACGTTCCTCGAGCTCGTCGGGCGCCTCCAGGCCGGTCAGTCCACGCACGGCCTCGCCGGCACCGCGTACCGCGTCGGCGACCGCATCGAGCTCGGCCCGAAGCGCGCGGCCATCGAGGATCTCGACGCGCTCGCTTCCCCGCACGACTGGTTCGACACCCACATCGTGATGACCTCGCGCGGCTGCCCCTGGGCCTGCACCTTCTGCGGCGCGGAGACGAGCTGGGGCCGGAGCTACCGCGGCCAGAGCGTCCCCTACGTGCTCGACGCGCTGGAGCGGGCCGTGGCGCGCGCCCCGGTGAAGATGATCCAGATCAAGGACGACACCTTCACGACCAACAAGAAGCGCGTCCTCGATCTCTGCCGCGGCATCCGCGAGCGCGGGCTCAAGTTCCTGTGGAGCTGCGACACGCGGGTCGACGTCCTCGGCGAAGAGCTGCTCCACGAGATGCGCCTGGCCGGGTGCGAGAGGCTGAGCCTCGGCGTCGAGTCGGGATCGCAGAAGATCCTCGACGCCATCGACAAGAAGATCACCACCGACGAGATCATCGCGTCGACGGATCTGGCCAAGAAGTACGGCATCAAGTGCCGCTACTACATGATGGTCGGCAACCGCGGCGAGACGCGGACCACGTTCGACGAGACGCTGGCGTTCCTCGAGCGGGCCCGCCCCCACCAGTACATCTTCGCCGCGCTCTCGGTGTACCCGGGCACACCCGACTACGATCTGGCGTGCGAGGCCGGCTGGCTCGATCCCGAGTTTTACTTCGAGCGGGACTTCCAGGAGCTGAAGACCACGTTCGACGCCTCCGACGCGGACACGGACTTCTTCCGGGACTGGTTCCAGAGGAACAAGGGGCTCCACGAGCCGTGGCGCGAGGGGGTCGTCGAGTGCCGCGGCATCCTCGGTCGGCTGCCCGACCACGCCCCCGCCCACATGGACCTCGGCGGCGCGCTCTACCGCGAAGGGCAGCTCGACGAGGCGGAGCAGCACGTGCGGCGCGCGCTGGAGCTCGGATACCCGCTGCCCGGCCTCGCGCTCAACTACCTCGCCTGCATCGCCGCCCGGCGCGGCGACGTCGAAGGGATGAAGGAGCGCCTCGCCGAGGCGACGAAGCGCGATCCGCAGCACTGGGTGCTCACGAGCAACGTGCACGCGGTCCGCCGGTGGCTGGCCGCCGGAGGGCCGGAGAAGAAGCTGCCGCTGGAGCTCGAGGCGAAGCACGAGTTCCAGCTCCTCGAGCGAGCCGCGCAGCCCACCCTTCCCGGGCCTCTGGCCGACGACTTCGCCATCTGGGCGCCTCCGCCTCCGTTGCCCGAGCGCCCCATCGGCAGCGCCCGCTCGCAGGACCCGCGGAAGCTGCGCGTCGTCACGGCCTGAGCACCGCTTGCTTGCTCGGGTGAGGTTCGTCCCCTAGAACGAAGCCGTGAGCACCGTGCCCCGTGTCGCCCATCTGCAGCGTGTGCTGCGGCAGTGGGTGCGGCTCGTGTGCGCGATGACGCTGGTCGCTCTCGCCGCGCCTGCCGCCCTCGGCGCTTCGCTGGGTCCCATCCTCCGCGAGCTCGCGGAGTCGACGGCGCACGTGTGCAAGTGCGGCATGCCGGTGGGGAAATGCGGCTGCCCCGCGTGCGAGCGCACGGAGCAGCAGCGCCTCAGCGAGCACCGGACCGAAGCGGCGCCCACCCTCAAGCGGCACTGCGACGACGACGCGCCCGCCATGCCCCTCGGCGCGGCCCTCCCGGCCGGAGTGCTGGCCGCCTCGAGCGACGCCACGCTCACCATTCCCCGCGGCGACCGCATCGCTGTCGCCACGACCACGACCACCGGCTACGTCACGGACCACCCGCCTCCCACGCCTCCTCCTCGAATCGCGTCGGTCTGATCAACCCACCGCGCGTTTCTCGTTCGAAGGCAGGAGAGTGTTCATGATTCCGAGACATTGGTTTCCTCACGTCATTGGTTTGGCCAGCGCGGCCACGGCGGTCGCGCTCGTCGTCGCGTGCAGCAGCAAGAGCGGCGGCGGTACGCCTTTCAACGTCGACGACGTCGAGAGCCTCACGGAGCCCGAGGCCGGGAGCTGCGCGTCGCCCGGCGGCCCTGTGCTGGGGCCGCAGGACAATCACTGCGAGGCTCCCGACGGCGGCGCCATCATCCAGCCGACGACGACGGCCGGCTGCTACGACGACGCGGGCCCTCCCGGCGACGACGGCGGCGGGGGCAATGACGGCGGAGCCGACGCCGGCGACATCGGCAACTGCGGCGACAACGCCTACGGCCCCACGATGGACAATAACTGGGGGAGCGACGACGACTGCAAGTACGACATCATGTGGACGTCGACCCCCATCTGCGAGAACGTGCCCGTCTACTTCACGGTGCAGGTCTCGAAGCGGACCGACAACTCGCCGCTGACCGGCGCGAACGCGCGCCCCGACGTCGTGCTCGCCTGCGACCATCCCGTCCCCAACACGCCAAAGCCGCGCGATCCGTCGCCGGAGATCGCTCCCGGGGTGTACCTCGTCGGGCCCATCGCGTTCGATCAACCGGGGAAGTGGGTCTTCCGGTTCCATTTCAACGAGACGTGCCTCGACCTCGCGGACGACTCGCCGCACGGGCACGCGGCGTTCTACGTCAACGTGCCCTGAGCGACGATGACGATGAACCAGCTCTTGCGAGCCTGCCTCGTCGCGGCGGTGCTGGGCGCCTCCACGGCGTGCTCCAGCGCGGCCCCGTCCCCCCAGGCGACCTTCCCGTCCGATCCGTACGCGACGACCATGAGCGACTCGAACGCCCTCGTCCTCGACGTACGCACGTCTCCCCAGCCGCCGTCGCGCGGCACCAACGAGGTCCAGCTCACCGTCACGAGGGCGAGCGACGGCACCCCCGTCGACGGCCTCACGCTCGACGTCGAGCCGTGGATGTCCTCGATGGAACACGGGACTTCGACCCCCACGGTGACCCCCCAGGGGGGCGGCGTGTACCTCGTCACGGAGGTCTACCTCTACATGCCCGGTCTCTGGACGCTGCGCACCACCATCTCGGGTGCGATGACGGACCATGCGACGCCCCAGCTCGCCGTTCCCTAGTCGAGCCCTCGCGCTGCTCGTGGCGCTCGCCGCGTGGGGGTCTCCTTCACGCGCGCAGGCGCAGGCGTGCTGCGCGGGGGGGAGCGCCGTCACGCCGGGGCGCCTCGAGCTTCACGAGGACGCGCTGGTCGGCGTAGAGCTCAAGGCGGCCTCGCTCCTCGGCTCCTACGACACGAGCGGGCGGTACCTCGGCAACCCCGCGGGCGACACCGAGGGGGACTTCGAGGAGGACCTCTTCGGCGCGGTGCGGGTGCTCCGGCGCGGGCAAGTCGCGCTGCTCGTTCCGCTCGTGGAGACGCAGCGGCAGGACCCCCGCGACGGGGGGCACTTCGGGGGAGGCATCGGCGACGTCAACCTCAGCGCCCGCTACGACTTCATCCTCGCCGGGGAGTCGCGCGTCCTTCCTGGTGTGGCGCTCCTGGCCGGCGTCACCCTTCCCACGGGCAAGCCGCCCGAGCTTGCGTCCCCTCCGCTCGCGGTCGACGCCACCGGGATCGGCGCGTATCAGATCAACGGGGCGCTCGCTCTCGAGCAGACCTTCGGCCCCTGGCTCGTCAACGCGACGGGCCTCCTCGCGATCCGCACGCCCCGCTTCGGCGAGCAGCTCGCACCGCAGGGGACGCTCCTCGCCGCCGCGGCGTACACGTTGCCCGGCGACGCGGCGCTCGCCCTCTCCGCGTCGTATGCCTTCGAGGGAAACGCGAGCTCGGCCGGCGCCCCCGTCCCTTCGAGCTCCAAGCGCGTCACCGTGATCACCCTCTCGGGCCTCTGGCCGGTGACCGACGCGTGGCGCCTGCTCGGGGGCGTCTACGTCGATCCGCCCATCGACGGACTCGGGAGCAACCAGCCCGCCGTCGGGGGGCTCACCCTCACCGTCATCCGGTCGTGGTCATGAGTTTGAAGCGTCTCACTCTCCTCCTCCTCTTGCTCGCCGCGTCGGCCTGCGCCAGCACGGGCCCGCGGGTCGCCGCGGTCGATCTGGCGGCGCTGCCGTCGCGCGCGCCGTGGACCGTGCTCGTCTTCTTCTCGCCCACGTGCCACTGCCTCGAGGAGCACGACGGGCGTCTGCGCGCCCTCTACGACGCGTACCACCCGCGGGGCGTGCAGTTTCTCATGGTCGACTCGGAGGTGCGCGGGTCGCCCGACGCCGACGAGGCGGAAGCCCGGCGACGGCGTTACCCTTTCCCCATCGTGTCCGATCGCGGAGCCAGGCTCGCCGACCAGCTCGGCGCCGAGTACGCGACGTATTCGGTGGTGCTCGATGGCGAGGGGCGCGTCCGTTACCACGGCGGGATCGACAGCGACCGGACGCATCTCCACGACGACGCCACACCTTACGTTCAGCATGCGCTCGACGACTTGCTCGCGGGACGCCCGCCGCGCATCGCCGAGGGCAAGACCCTCGGCTGCTCGCTCCAGAAGTGGTGAACCGAGATGTCCCGCGCCCCCCTCCGTAGCCTCGTCCTCGCGCTCCTCGCTTCCAGCGCGATGCTGGGCGTCGTCGCCGCGTGCTCCACGGGAACGACCGGCGGCCCGGGGAGCGACGCCGCCTGCTCGGGGCTCTCCACCACGTGCCCCGCGACGCCGCCGAGCTGGCAGAACGACGTCCAGCCGCTGATCGGCACGTACTGCCTGACGTGCCACAGCGACGGGGGCATCGCGCCGTCGACCTTCGACTACACGAGCTACGCGGGGGTCTACGAGAACCGCGCCGAGATGCTCACGCAGGTCTATGAGTGCCAGATGCCGCTGGTCGACGCGTCACCGCCGGCCGAGCAGCCGTCCGCCGCCGAGAGGCAGACGATCGTGTCCTGGCTGGTGTGCGGCGCGCCCGACAACTGACGCGTCGACGGACGCGAGAGACGCTCACCCCGCGACGCAGAAGTAGAAGCTCGTCGTGTCCTTCCGGGAGCCGCCATCTCCGACCGGCGCGCTCGCCGTGATGGCGACCTGCCAGACCCCGGCCATGAAGAAGTAGAGCGGCGTGAACGTGTAGGTGCCGTCCCCGTTCGACGTGATCGTCACCGGCGTCGTGCCGTGCGTCATGGTCGGCATGGTCGCGAGGGCCTTGAACGTCGCGTCCGTGACGGGCTGACCGCTCGCGTCGAGGAGCTGCACGACCCACGTGTTGTTGTCGTCCGCCGGCGGCGCGGGGTCCGAGCTGACCAGCACGAACGTGAAGACGCTGGACGCCCCCGCCTGCTGCATGTTCGCCGCGTACGTCTGCTCCTTCGGATCGTCGCAGCTGACGACGTTGCCGGCGTCCGCGCCGGAGTCCGCGCCGCCAGGCGATGCGCTGTTCGAGGAGCACGCGGCCACGCCTCCCGACAGGGTCGCGAAGGCGATGGCCAGAGCCGCGAGACGCATGGGGATCACCTTGCCACGACGGGAGGCGAGATGCCTCTCGCGCAAGGATACGCGGGAGCGACCGGTCCGGTTTCGCAGAGACGGTAGAGCCTGCGAAGTCGCCGCCGATCAGCGGTGTCCGCCGTGGCCACCGCCGCCGCGTCCACCGCCGCCGTGCCCACCGTGGCCGTAGCTGCCGTGGCCGTACCCGCCGGCATGACCGTAACCGCCAGCGTGACCGTACCCGCCATGACCGCCGCCCCAGCCGGCGTGACCGGCATTCCAGCGGCCTCCGTACCAGGTGCGACCGTATCCGGGCCGGAAGCCCCAGTACCCGGGGGCCCAGGCGTACCCGTAACCAGGCGAAGGCGGCACGACCTCGACGCCGTACTCCTGCGCCGAGGCGGTGCTCTCGCCGGCGACCATGCCGAACGCGAGCGCGCCCGCGACCGCGGCGGGGAGGATCAGGCGACGAAGGAACGACGGGGCTTTCAGGTTCGTCAGCATGGTGGGGGGTATCGCATCGGGCGTGCCACGCTGGATAAAGGGCATTTCGCCGTGAAATACCGGCAGAGGCAGGAAGGGTCGGGACCCGCCGCCCCGAGTGGGGCAGGGCGCCCGGGACGGGGTGGATAGGAAGGTCGGAAGGGGTCGGGGTCGCGGTCGCGGTCGCGGTCGCGGTCGGGGTCGGGGTCGGGGTCGGGGTCGGGGAGAAGAAGAAGAAGAAGAAGAGAGAGAGAGAACGGCAACCGCCGCGCCGCGCTTCGCGCGTCACGTCGGATTGCTATCGAGGGTCGGGCCTCGGCTCGTGGGTGGGCTGGGGTGCATGATTGCGCGCTCCTTCCAGCGGGGTGAAAGGAGCGCGCAATCATGCAGAATCCCCTTCTTCCTCATCACAGGCTCGTTGCTTACGAGGTCGCCTTGCAGCTGCTACGGGCTGTCGGCGAGGCGAAGATTCGTGACACCTACCTGCGGGACCACGCGATGCGGGCGGCGAAGAGCGCTTGCCTCAACACCGCCGAGGGGGCGGGGCGCGTGTCGCGGGCGGACAAGGCGCGCGCGTTCACCATCGCGCGCGGCGAGGCGTGCGAGGCGGCGGCGTGCGTCGAGATTGCCGTCGCGGCGGGCGATGCGGACGGCGGCGCGCTGGGCGCCGTGATGGCTTGCGCCGATCGCTTCGTCGCGCTGACCACCGGGCTGATTCGGTGACCCGCTCGGGCTGCGCGTCAACGACGACGCGCAGCCCGCGAGCCTCAGCGAGGCAGCGCCCGGAGCATTCGCTTCAGACGAACCGCGAGAGACATCAGCTGCGCCGCCACCTCGCCATCGAGAGCGCCGATGGCGTCCGCGAGGTCGACTGCGCCGATCAGTTCGTGCAGCGAGTTGTTCGCGATGTCGAAGTGACGCTTCCGGATGCCGCCGGCATCGCTCGGCAGCCCCTCGCACAAGCCGAGAAAGGCGCTCTTCGCTGCGCGCGTCGCCTGATCGCGCAGCTCGCAATCGCGGATGCCGGCCTGGTGAGTGAGCTTCGCCAGCTCCTTCGCGACGACATACGCATCGAGCTTCTGAAACGGTAGGAGTGAGCTGTTCATGGTTTTCGGTCCCTCGCCCCGTCGGGGGACCGAAAACCATGAACATCTCCGACTTCCAGACCATGCGAGAAGCCCAAGTGCGATCGCAGCCGCAGTGCCACGCGAAGCGTGGCGCGAGGCTGCCGGT
>Ga0182030_10008351_pt1 | contig 21455 bp, 17 predicted proteins | sample 812S3MmetaG_FD_121299 | JGI IMG/M metagenome (GOLD analysis project Ga0182030, IMG submission 121299) | Permafrost microbial communities from Stordalen Mire, Sweden - 812S3M metaG (Illumina Assembly) | ecosystem: Environmental > Terrestrial > Soil > Wetlands > Permafrost | place: Sweden...
AATGATTTTAGGCGTGGGTAGTCTTCCGTCATGGCGTTGTAGACATTATAAAAATCGTAACCGTTAGAGTTGGCAATCATGTAAAACTGGTTGGAAATAGCAAAGTTAATATAGCGCCAGGTGTTAGTCATCAGTTTGGCCAGCTCGGCTTCGACGGGTTTTACGACAATAACTTTCTTGGTTAGAATCTTAAATAAATCGCTGGCCCGTTTGGTCGCTGCCGGCGTACAGCCAGCCACAATTTGGGGTAGATCGTAAAGCTCGGTTAAAGCTTTGCCTTCAACGATGCGCTCCGGGCAAAAGGCCACCAATGTCTTTTTGCCATGCTTTATAAGATGGGCTCTAACTTTATCGGTAATACCGGGTGACAAGGTACTACGCATTACCAGTAGTTGCCCATCACTCAAGTAATCTTGTATTTCTTTGACTGATCGTATTATTTCACCTACCTTAGGGTTCAGGTGCTCATCAACCGGCGTGCCGATTACCAGTACCACTGTTTTGGCATCAGCCACCACTTTTGTATCATTGGTAGCAACGAGGCGTTTGTTTTTAATAACCCGACCAAGTACTTCTTCTGCATCATCTTCTTTAAACGGTACGATGCCTTTATTGACTTCATTTATGACCGGCTCATTAATGTCATATAGGACAACGTTTTGGCCGCGCTCGGCAAATGCCATACCAAGTGGCAAGCCAACGTGGCCGCAACCACCGACGATACAAATATCATAACTTTTCGACACCTTGATTCTCCCTCACTTAAATCTATCTAGACTTTACCAGATAATTGATAGATGCATAAGATTTTACTTATTGTTTTTTTATTATAGCCTACTGCTGTGAAATTTTAGGTGGTTTTAGGTTGCTTATTAATAACCTCCTCAGTAGATTTGCTTAAAGTAGTTTAGCCTATCGTCCAGCAAGGTAGTTGCTTCATAACCTAACTGCTTTTTAGTATCCAGCCCAGTGCTTGGCTTTAAGGTACTCTAAACGCGGCCGAACTATTGATGGGTTAGGGTACGTCAAGCTAAGACAGGCGTTACTTGGATTCTCAACACTTGTACAAGTCTTTATTTCTTTGAGTAGTGCCGATCTGTCTTGAAGGCCGTAAGCACCCACTCTATAGCTCGATATCAATAATGGGAGGCTAATTAGTATTAGCCCGCTTATAACGACCATATTGAAATTACCCGAGGCCTTGTGCAAATCATCAAGTAGGGTAATAGCTAAGACGGTTAGGCCAATAACATATAGTATTGAAAAGGCTGTGTAACGGCTACTGAGAGCATAGCTTACCCCATAAGCTAGTCTGCCAACCGCCGTAGTCAAGCCACCGAGAATACCAATTAAACAAAACATTAGCCAAGGCAAGTATTTACGGATATTGATGCGACGCTGCCAAGTAAGATACAACAGCGGCAGAAGCAATAACAATAATATACTGCCTATAATAATGGGAGCTTGCTGCTGCCCTGATACCGAACCAATTGACCCCCCAATATAAACTAAGAAAAACTTAATAAAAGCTAGAGGGTGATGCAAGGAAAAAGTGATGGTTGCACCATTTGGGCCTGGGGGTTGAACATAATGATAATAGTAGAGAGAGGTACTTAAGACCCCTAGTAGTAACCAGGCAACTTGTATTTTTCTGGGTCGTTTCATCAATAGCAGGATTAAAATGCCGACCAGCCAAACAAACAAGCCGCCGGCTAAAGAAAAAGAGGCTATGACTGCGGCCAGCATAGCAAGTACAAACAGCAGCGGTTTATGCTTTACGCCTTTATCGGTATACTTTAGCAAAAGAAAAGTCGCCGTTGTAATGCCAGCAATACACATAAACCACTCTACTTGCCAGCCCCACAACCAGTTTTCCCACTGAACTGGTGAGAAAAACCAGGCGGCAGCAAGCATGCCCGCAATAAAACCAAGCCAACTTTTAACTATGCTTTTTTTAATCATTAAGAAAATAAGGGTAGCGGTAACCAAAGAGAAAAGGAAGCCAATTATTACTTCAACGTCAGCATTCCAATGAGTTAGATACGCGCTAGCTAGTAAAACTAAATTGGGGAAAAATATACGTTGTTCATTATGTTGACGCCATAAATCAGCCAAGTTAAGAGTGTGGTGACCGACTGCCTCAAACAGAGGCACCATTTCCCATGAGTCCCAAAAAGGCGTATTAACCCGGTAGTGCAATATAAGTATCAGTATAAAAAGCGCCCCACAGATTAACGGTAGGTAGAAAAAAGGTATTTTGGCAATAGCAGCTTGAACTTTTTTTATATACCCCATCGGTTATCAAGTATAACAGACCGTTTTAGTCACATTAATGCGTGTTAATTGCCCAGGCTCGTCCGTCATCTAATGCCAATCAAAAAGTACTTACTTGAGCCGCCTGCAGCATTTTGGGGAACTTGTTATAATACAAGATATATAAGAGGGATACTTATGCCACGGCCTAAAGTTTGCTTGATAATACCAGCATATAATGAAAGCTCAGTTATAGAACGCGTTATTTTTAAGGTTCGTGAGGCTTTTAAAGACACTAATTATTCTGTGAAAATAATCGTGGTAGACGACGGCTCAAAGGACAATACCGCTAAATTAGCCAGCAAAGCCGGCGTTCATACTATTTCGCACCTAATAAATGTTGGCAGCGGCGGGGCCACGGCGACCGGTTTAAGTTATGCTCAACAAATGGGTTATGAAATCGCCGCTACTTTAGACGCCGATCTCCAACATAATCCAAAAGATGTGCGCCGGGGCATTGAATTAATGCAAAAAGGTACCCATGATTTGCTCATCGGCAGTCGACTCATCAATAACCAGGGTATGTCTCGAGCGAAAAAAAATGGCAATAAAATGCTTAGTCTAATAACTTACATCCTCTTCGGGGTGAACGTGACTGATTCACAATCGGGTTTGAGAATCTTTTCTAAAAAAGCTCTAAACGAACTTAAATGGAAAACCAGCGGTTACGAGTTTTGTTCGGAAATGTTGTGGCGGGCTAAACAGCAAAAGCTAAGGATCGGGGAATATCCGATTAAGGCTATTTACACGGATTATTCAAAAGCCAAGGGCCAGAATAACTGGAACGCGTTTAATATAATCAAATCCATGGTTCAGCAGCGCTTTGCGGAGCTTATTGGTGAGTAGATATCTAATACTACTAATATTTAATGTGCCCTTTGTTGCCATCGGTATTACCAACGCGCTAATAAGGTATAAATTATCTAAAATATCTTTACCGCGTTTTTTATCCCAGTTAACTTTGTGGTTATTGATTTTTGCCGGCTTGGCGCTCGCTAAACCGATATATACTTTCCTGTTTTCCAACAAACTTACCAATACAGAACCCCTGAGTCTGTTTGACGTAATAGAAATAACCGGTATTGTGGCGGCATTGTTCTTATTGAGCCGTATGCACACAAAGGTAGAAACGCTTGAACAACGGGTCCAAAAACTTCACCAAGAACTTTCCATTAAGTTATCAGAAGAAAAACCTAAGTCCTCTAAATAATCGTGACGAGTAGTTAGCTGTATCCGGTCGGGCCATTGGACTAATCAGGCTAATTTTGGTAATCTTATAGATGATTTAAACGAGTAAGTGAGTTTATTGATGTTTAAGGGAAAAACTCTATTGATTACGGGCGGTACTGGGTCATTTGGCAACGCTGTACTTAAACGATTTTTAGACACCGACATTAAGGAAATACGTATCTTTTCGCGCGACGAAAAGAAACAAGACGATATGCGAAAAGCATATGCCAACGACAAGCTTAAATTCTATATAGGTGACGTTAGAAATCCGGAAAGCGTTTTAGACGCCACGGTGGGCGTGGATTATATCTTTCATGCCGCCGCCTTGAAGCAAGTGCCATCGTGTGAATTTTTCCCAATGGAGGCCGTCCGGACAAACGTGCTTGGCACGGACAACGTCTTAAGCGCCGCCATTAAGTTAGGAGTTAAGCGGGTCGTTTGTTTGTCGACCGATAAGGCGGCTTATCCAATCAACGCCATGGGAACCTCTAAGGCCATGATGGAAAAAGTGATTATCGCCAAATCCCGAACCGTTGACCCCCAAAAAACCACTATTTGTATCACCCGTTATGGCAACGTCATGGCTTCGCGCGGTTCAGTCATTCCTTTGTTTATTGAACAAATTATAGCGGAGAAGCCTTTAACTATCACCGACCCCAATATGACAAGATTTTTAATGAATCTGGATGAAGCCGTCGACTTAGTCCTGTTTGCTTTTGAGAAGGCAGATCAGGGCGATCTAATAGTCCAAAAAGCCCCCGCATCCACGATCGATACGCTGGCCAAGGCCTTAATTGAGCTCTTCAAGTCTAAAAGTGAAATTAAAATTATCGGCACCAGACATGGTGAAAAAACGGATGAAACCCTGTTGACTCAGGAAGAAAAAGCTAAGTGCGTTGACCTCGGTAACTACTTTCAAGTTCCAGCCGATAACCGCGATCTTAATTATGATAAATATTTTAGCCAAGGCGGCCATAAGGTTGAAAAAGTTCAAAGCTATACTTCGGATAATACAGAACGACTTGACGTTAGAGCCACAAAAAAGAAACTTCTGACCGTCGACTATGTAAATGCCAAATTAAAGGGGACATCAATAGCCTTGACATGAAAACAGTTCTCGTAACAGGATCGCAGGGCTTTATAGGTAAAAACCTTTGTGCACAGCTTGAGCTGATAGAAGGAGTTGTAGTTCTTAAATACTCCCGCCGAAATAACCCTGAGCAGCTAGCCAAGTTCGTAAAAGAGGCTGACTTCATCTTTCATGTCGCAGGCGTTAACCGCCCGAAAAATGAAAAAGATTTTATAACCGACAACCGTGACCTAACAAAACAAATTATTTCGCTCCAAAAAAGTGCGGGTAGTAAAGCTCCAATAGTCTTTACCTCTTCTACTCAAGCTGCGCTAGATAACGCCTATGGTAAAAGTAAACTGGCTGCCGAAACCGCATTAATCAAATGGCATAAAGAGTCTAATAACCCGATCTATATTTATCGGCTGCCGGGTGTATTCGGTAAATGGTCTAAGGCAAATTATAATTCTGTGGTCGCCACGTTTTGTCATAACATTGCTAATAATTTACCCGTCCAAGTATCAGATCCTAAGCACGAGATAATTCTTGTTTACTTAGATGACGTCGTAGATGCCTTTGTCGGGCACCTCAATAATAAAGTCAATCCAGCTAAAGATAACTTCTATAATATCGCGAGAACATTTACGGTGAGCCTGGGTAAGCTCAAAGACAGGATAGAAGCTCTTCACGATATACGAAAAGACTTAGTGGTGCCTAACCTTGAGGATACTTTTAATAAGTTTCTCTATGCAACCTACATTTCATACTTACCAACCAGCGATTTCTCATATGAGTTAACGACAAATACCGATAATCGCGGCTGGCTAGCAGAATTTATAAAATCCAAACAGTTTGGCCAGATTTTTATCTCAACCACAAAGCCTGGAATATCAAGAGGTGAGCACTGGCATCACACAAAAATTGAGAAGTTTTTTGTCGTTAAAGGTGAGGCAGAAATTACATTTCGCAATAAGATAAACAGCCAAGAGATTATAAGATATAGGGTTAATGGCAACAAGCCGACCGTACTAGATATCCCAACCGGCTATGTCCACGCCATTAAGAATATTGGCTCAACTGATTTAGTCACAATTTTTTGGGCAGATGAAATCTTAGATAAAAATCACCCAGATACCTATTATGAAAAAGTTGAACCAGTAAACGGGGTTAAAGATGAATAGACTAAAAGTGATGACTATTATTGGTACTCGGCCAGAGATTATCCGCTTAAGCGAAGTCATGAAGGCCTGTGATCAGTATTTCAATCATGTAACTGTCCATACCGGCCAAAACTACGATTACACGCTTAACCAGGTATTCTTTGAAGATCTTGAGTTACGCAAACCAGACTACTATCTTGATAGTGTTGGTGATTCATTGGGCGAAACTATGGCCAACATCATCAGCAAATCATATGAAGTAATGGTTAAAGAAAAACCCGATGCCCTTTTATTACTCGGTGATACAAATAGCACACTTAGCGCTATATCGGCCAAACGGTTAAAAATCCCGATTTTTCATATGGAAGCAGGCAATCGTTGTTTTGACCAGAACGTTCCAGAAGAGACCAATCGTAGAATCGTCGATCATATATCTGACGTTAACTTACCTTATACCGAGCACTCTCGCCGGTACTTAATATCGGAAGGCATTAATAAAGAATATATATTTGTGACCGGTACGCCTATGGCTGAAGTGCTCAAGAAACATCAAGCAATGATAGATAGAAGCCACATTCTTAAAGATCTAAAACTTAAGAATAACGACTACATACTGGTTTCCGCCCATCGTGAGGAAAATATTGATAATGAGCTAAATTTTAACTCTTTGATGACAGCCCTGAACGATATCGCCGATAAGTATCGACTGCCAATAATATACTCAACCCACCCGCGAAGTTTGGACAGGATTACTAAGAGAGGCTTTAAATTACATCCTCTCATCCAATCACTAAAACCATTTGGTTTTTTTGAATATAACCAACTTCAGAAAAGTTCTTTCTGCGTCTTATCGGATAGTGGAACGTTGTCTGAAGAAAGCGCTCTGCTGGGTTTCAATGGAATCCTAATTAGAACTTCAACCGAGCGCCCTGAAGTCATCGATAAAGGTACGATTATAATCGGCGGCATAAAAACTAACGACATCATCCAAGCGATTGAAATGTCGCGCGAAATGAAACAAAGCCGGGTGCCAACTGTACTGCCGACTGACTACCAAGATGAGAACGTCTCGATTAAAGTCGTTAAGCTGATTCAAAGTTATACGAATATAATCAACAAAAATATCTGGGACAAATGAACCATCAAAAAGTATTAGTTGTCTGCCAGCACTTCTGGCCAGAGTCTTTTAGGATAAACGACATTTGTCAGTTTCTAGCAGAAGAAAAGGGCTGCGAGATTGAAGTACTCTGCGGACTGCCGAATTACCCTGTCGGTAAATTTTTCGAGGGTTACTCGTATTTTCGCAACCGAAAACAGCTGCATGACAATATCGTGATCCGCCGCGCCTTTGAGATACCCCGAGGCAGTAATTCAAACTTCCGAATTATCTTAAATTACCTGTCGTTTCCGCTCTCCAGTCTCGGCCATGTACCCCGCCTTTTAACGAAACATTATGACAAAATATTTATCTACCAGCTATCGCCGGTCATGATGTCGATTGCCGGTATTGTCGTCGGTAAACTAAAAAAGACCGAAACTACTATGTACGTACTTGACCTGTGGCCCGAAAATCTATTTTCCGTAATGAACGTTAAGAACCCGCTGCTTAAGAAACTGGCGACTAGCGTATCGCACTGGCATTATCGACACGTTGATAAACTGATAGTCCTATCGCAAACCATGAAAGACCGGCTGGTTGAAATTACTCAGATCGCACCATCTAAAATTACGGTATTGCCTCAGGCCTGCGAAAAAGTTTATGAGACCGACGTCTATAACAAAACACTGGCCGAGCGATTTAAAAATAAGTTCAATATAGTTTATGCCGGCAATATTAGCCCGGCCCAGTCATTCGAAACAATCATCGGCGCTGCCACATTGCTAAAAAACGACGGCCTTAAAAATATTAACTGGATAATTATCGGCGACGGCATGTCGCGCAAGTGGTTGGAGGACGAGATTAGTAAAGCCGGCTTGAGCGACAGTTTTTATTTTGAGGGCGTCAAGCCGATGGACGTAGTCCCGCAATATACAACTATGGCCGACCTTCTGATCGGCTGTCTGGTTAAAAGCGAACTGTTAGAAGCAACTATCCCGGCCAAGGTGATGTCGTATTTAGCTGCCGGCAAACCGGTTGTCCTGGCCATGGACGGCGAGGTTCGCGACTTAATCAACCATAAAATTGGTTGCGGCTTCGCCGGACCAGCCGGAGATACGACGGTCTTATACGAAAATATCAAAAAGGTCTATGAGCTGTCCGCACAAGACAGGCAGAAAATGGGCAACCGGGGCCGGGCTTACCATTTCAAGCATTTTGAAAGAAATATCATCACCAATCAGATATACGATTTTATCTTCAATTAGTTTTCTGTACAATAGAGTGAGTGTCGAAGATTATCATTGCTCTATATATATTAGCCACGTCTTCAGCGCTGGTACTGATAAAGCTAGGGTCCAAGACTGGTGCTCTGGTCCATTTTGTAGACAGTAAAGTCAGGTTTAATTTCGATCTATATAACTTAAGCGGAGTGGCACTATATGGTATTAGTTTTTTATTGTATGTCTATTTGATTTCAAAATATGATCTAGGCTACATCATTCCCTTAACTACCGCGTTTGTCTATACGCTGATATTTATCGCTTCCTTTTTCATTTTTAAAGAAGCTTTTACGATACCTAAAGTAATCGGCATCATCTTTATTATCATCGGTCTAGCATTCCTCAATTTAAAGAAATAAATTTTACCGTCAAGCTAGGCCGTACACATTAACTGCCCACAAACGATAAAACAGATCATCTAGTAATTTGCTAAAATATAGACTGCTGTCGTCAAAAATAGAAATGTCGAAATCAGGACACTTTCCGCAACTACAAGTTTAAGTTTAGTCTTTTCTACGTTCGCTTTATCGATATCTATAAAATAATACGCCGGGATTATTAGCGTTAATATGATGGGAAGTATTGGTATAAAATATCTACCCTGAATGCCGTTTATGATACGGGCGCCGGTACTACTATCAACTAAATATAAACTCATAGAAACTGCTACTATAAGCCCTGCCGCCGTTAATGGCAGCATGCTTTTGTTAAGTTTATTTACTTTATGAAAATTTACTTGTAGCTTTTCCAGCAAGACGGCTATAGATATGATCGCAAAGAATAAACCACTTATAATTGTTAAGGGTAGTCCGACCGACTCGTTTCCTACCCAACCTATCATAGTGCCGAAAATGTTATCACAGTAATAGTAAAATGTTCTAAATAGGATTGGGATAAAACTAAGTAAATGGTGTTTCAAATAAACTAGTTGTGAGGCAACGTTGGCCTGGCTATACCAAGCTATTGATTCCCGGGTTATATGACCCGTGTAAAGTAACCAGATGCCCGTAATGATGAGCGGTATCACTACCCAGATAAGTTTCCATGTATAAGCACTTTTTCTATGCTTAAATTTGTTTGCCGGCAAAAATATAAACGGTAAAAGCAGGATGGTATATGGTGTTTTTGTTAATCCGAATAGGATGATAGATGCTGGAATCAGAGACCCATATAATAGGGGCTTTTGTTTCATTCCGTTATCCCAAACTTTTATTAATAATCCAAATAATAGAAAAGCTACGGCACACATAACACCGTCAATAGATATTGTTGAGGCTTGAAAAAGAGTAACCGGTAGAAGAGCGATTGCTACAATAAACCACTTATACCGTGGCGCTAATTTAATAGCGTAATATACGATAACTATAAAAGTAAGTAATCCAAAAATTCGGGTAAGGTACATGTTATACAAAATCGGTAGGCGAAAAATTTCACCTACCTTAACTCCTAGCGCTAAACCGCTATATGCGACTGGGTTATAGGAGAAAGTACCGCTTAATTGATCGTCACTTACGTAATCATTGATCTTTTGGGTTGAAAAGTAAGAGTGGTAATAAACAGAGTACTTCGACAGTTCTGCATACTTTCTATTGATCAGATTTGTCCTGGGGTTAGTTATAGTGTCAGTGAGATTCGCCGTGCTGGTGTTAACTAATCGCGTTAGGTTTGTCGGCAAATAGGCGCCCGGTTGGTGGTCTTTGCCTACGGTCGTAGGTAACACGTCACCTTGCGCTATCTGATAAGCACGTAGGTAATGAGCCCTTTCGTCAATCCCGAAGAACGGAGGATTAATAATTGCTAGTGTCAGGCCAAAGATTAGCGCTAGAACAACAAATAACCTTGCTGGATGGTTAAATATTTTAGTGCTCATAGACTCATGTTTAGTGGGTTTTTTGGGTGTTAGTAGTTTTGGCAATCTTGATAAAAAATTTTTAGATATTTTATCTAGAAGATCACCGTTTTCTTTATTCTCTCCCAAGGCATTATCCCATTCTGATTATTATAACTAAGTATAGTATACCGGCTATAGGTGTTTGGGCATAAATAATGTTTTAGACCTGCGCCTAAATAATACTGTGATCAAATAGCTTAAATTCAATAAGTTGCTGGCTAAGTTTGGTTCAAATCTTTGGTTCAAATCTGTGTGAAAACTATTTAGAAATGTCCGGTTTGAGCAAAGTTAAAATGTCCTATCCTTAGGTTACTTTAGCAACCTAAGTAGATCGGACGGTTTAAGTGAAGGACATACACAAAGTCAGCTCCGAAGAGCTGGATCGGACAACCATGCTCCAACGAGTTATTAACAAAACACAAACACAGAAGGACGTGGCTCAAAGCTTAGGTTTAACTGACCGCCAAGTCCGTCGGTTAATGGTTAAGTACCGCACCAGAAACGACCATCCAGAAAGATTACCTGACAATGATTCAGAACTCCTGCAACCGGACATTTCTAAATTGCAGAAAATAGGACATTTCTATTTTGCGGCGACACTTTGGTTCAAATCTGTTGACTATCTCACGAAATTACATTAAAATAACTTAAGCTGTTTAGTGCGGATTTTTAATACCGCTCAACCATAAAAAGTTTAAAATAAAACCATGAGTAATAAACGACACAAAACTAATAATAAGCGGCTTTGGGTAATTTATATCGCTGCTGTGATTTTGATTGTTTCGGTGTTAGTTATTTGGTCAAGACATAAAACAACGCCAATAACCAGTTCCACCGTGGCGACACAGTCTTCGCCAGCCGACAACGCAGCAAACAATACCCGTAAGAGTAGTTCGTCGCCCGCTACAACCCTTAATAATGGGCCAACTACGTCTACGACTACTCCAAATAATTCCACCTCGGCCAATACTAGCAATGAAAGCATTACTGTCACCAGGGCTGGTGTAGTGGGCGGCAATTTGCAAGTTGGGACCCTAGTCAATGGCGGAACTAGCGGAACCTGTACGGTTAACGTTACGCAGGCTGGCCAACCTACGGTTGCCCTGTCTAATCAGATAGCCCTAGACAACAATAGCTATGCTTGCCCGGTCTTTAACCTGCCCCTGAGTGACTTCTCTAATCAAGGCGAATGGGAGGTCTCGGTTACTCTAAATACTGGATCTGGTAACGTAACCAGTAGCTGGGCCAATAATCCAGTTGATTTATCAAATACGCCATGACAACCAACTTACGCCGTTTTTTACTTCTGAGTTCAACTCTGATTTTGATGGTCGCCTTTAGTTTTTTAGCAATCTCGCTATTTACTTCCGATAAGACAACAGACGTGCTGGCCCAGTCCGCCGGTTTTCAAGCTGGGCATATTATAGATAATAATATATTCATCAACAGCAACGCCCTAAATGTATCCCAGATTCAAGCGTTTTTAAATGACATGGTAGGTACTTGTGATACCAACGGGATTGGCTTGTTTACAGCACCGAACGGACAGGTCATGACCCATGCGCAGTGGGGTACATCAAAGGGTGACCCACCGCCTTATACTTGTATTAATAGCTATTATGAAAACCTTTCTACGCTTCAAAACAATTATTCAAATCCTGGCTCTGTCCCGGGTGGAGCCATATCCGCAGCTCAGATAATTTATAACGCCGCTCAGGCTTATCAAATAAACCCGGAGGTTATTTTAACCACCCTACAAAAAGAGCAGGGTCTAGTAACAGATAACTGGCCATGGTATAGCGAGTACCAATATGCGATGGGCTATTCTTGCCCAGACTCTAGTGGCTGTAGTAGCAGCTATGCAGACTTTTATAAACAGGTTGATGGTGCAGCTTGGCAGTTCCGCGATTACTTAAACAACCCGGGTGCTTTTAACTATTGGATAGGCACTAATACTATCGAATATGCGCCAGGTTGTGCCGGGGGAACCGTTGATATTCAAAATGCAGCTACGGCAGCACTATACATCTATACTCCCTACCAACCAGACAGTAACGTGTTAGCCAGTACCAATCCGGTTGGTTCACCGTCTGGACCAGGTCCCGGCATCAGCGATAGTTGTGCCGCCTACGGTAACCGTAACTTCTGGTGGTATTTTAATTCTTGGTTCGGCCCAAGCGTTGATACTAACATCTCGTTAGTTATAGAAAGTGGCGGTTCAACTGTCTATGTGCTGTATGACGGTCAAAAACAAGGTATACCTACTCCGGATGTACTGGACGCTTGGGGGTTATACGGCTTGCCTTTAACGACACTCGATCCGGCTGTATTCAACGCCATTCCAACAGCTCCAACCGTATTGAACCGTTATGCTTATAACAGCCAAACCGGTCAAAGTTACTTTGCTGATAATGGCAACTTATATTATGCATCTACCAACGACGTAAGTATGTGGGGTAACTTCGGCGGCCAAACTCCCGCACTAGTAACCTCAACGCTTATAAATTTTGCTAATTATCAAGGAGAAATTAAACCCTTTGTACATGTCAGTGGTAATCCAGCTTACTATGCAGTAGATAATGGTAGTCTGCACCCCATAACTAGTCTTGCCGCCTATGATTTATGGGCCGGGCCAGCATACCCAATGCAGCTATCATCGGCCTTCTTTAGCACTATGCCACAAGCTTCATACATAGGTAGCCCAGAGTTTACATTTAATGATACAAACTATATTTTGTCTGATGGAGAGCAATTCTCATTATCGAACACCTTATCCAGCCTAATGCCCAGTGGCTGGACAGATCCATCCATCGGCCAGGGTTTATTTAATATTTTTCAAGGCGGCGGATCGCTCCATTACATGCTGCTGGGAAACAATTCGTCAACGATTTATCTGCTCGACGCCGGCACATTAAGAGGTATCCCCGATCCACAAACCGCTAGTGCCTACCAGGCCGACCCGGGTGGAGATACTAGTATTGTTTCTAACGATTTAATCAACTTCTTTCCGTCTGGTGCGGTGTTAAGCGGTACGATAGTCACGTTTGGTAGCCAATCTTATGTGATTAACCAGGCCCTGCAGCCTATACCGTCAAACTTAGTGGCAGCTTACGATCCAACGAATAGCGCCATCAGCTTAAGCCCAGCCTACCAAAGTATTTTTTCTATAGGCAGCAACGTCACGGCCTTCGTTAAGTCAACCTCTTCACCGGGAATATATTTTTTGGATAACGATGCAAAACTACCATTTATTAGCCCTGTTACATTTAATTTAGTGGCCGGCAACACCGGAGTAACAAGCCTAACCGATAACGACCTTCAATTGTTCCCAACAGGCGCAATTATGCAAAACTACATAACAAACGGCTCTTCAAGTTACTTAATAGATGAGGGACGGGCATACAGCATTCCTAGTAGCGGCATGGCTAACGCCTGGAAGCTGAGTAATCCGGTAACCGTCAGCAGCACGGCTACTTCAAGCTTCCCGTCTATTGGTAAATTGAGCCAATTAATCCAAATGCCAAACGGCTACTTCTGTTTAGTCGATTCCGACGTTTACTGCGCGAATGTTGCGCCGCTGGTAACTATGTGGGGCTTTCCTGGCAATAATCTATACCCGTCACAATTGCTTATGAACAGTCTTAACTTTACTTACCTGTCCCTGAGCCCGTTTGCGACTGCATCCAGTGGCCAGCCCGGCGCAGGAACTGTTTACGTGGCCGCTAAGGGCAGTCTGCTTGGCATCGCCACCCCAAGTGCAGCAATAAACCTCGGCATAAATAATTTTCCCATCATGACCCTAGATTCATTTACGCTAAGTAGTTTTTCGGCCGGACAAGTTTGGCAAGGCTACTTAGCTAACGATGATAGCGGTGGCTTATGGGCACTAGACGCCGGCTATAAGCATTCTGTTCCAACCCAATACCAGAGTGCTTGGCTAGGCAATAGCCAGGCAACGCTTTTAGGTAGTGATTTCCTGTCGTTACTGCCGACCTCTAGCCCAATGACTTTATCTATTGAAACGCCGACCGGAACAACAGTATATGGAATGGTTTCAGGCCAAAAAGATGGTATACCGACATTTTCTCAATACTTTGAAACACAATACGATCCATTTACCATAATCAGCCCTAACCTTGAGCAAGAAATTCCATCCGGTCCAGTATTATAGGTTCTCATAATAATCATTATCCAAATAGATAATTAATGTTTACGACTGATAATAGAAATTTATAATTATTGAATCCACCCTTTATTTTTGATAAGCGTCCATAAAAATTCCGGGTGGATAGTCCTGCGTGTTCGAAGCTGCCGACGTTTACGCAAGTAAAGCATGGCTCTAAAAGTTCCGACTATCCTTCCCCTTAAGTAGGCATGAAGTATATCGGGCGAAAAGTTCTCGCGCAGATGCATTATAAAATGGTACTCATTTCTTAGAAAGGCCGGGGTTGCTTGAATTATGATCCCGAGCGGTAAGTTCTTAATTAACAGGGCTGGCTGATTGCGCGCCGTGTAGTAAAGCGCAAAGCTAGAAGATCGTTCATTTGAGCTAGCTGAACCCATATGATAAGCCACAGCCCCGCCGACAAAATAGTTCTTCCAGCCCGTCATGATCGCCCTTAGTGCCATGTCCATGTCTTCTAAGTACATATAGAATGACTCATCAAAAAGTTGTTGATCGGGTTGGTCTTCGATAAACTTACGCGTAACCATTGCAGCGGCGGCATTGACTCCTAGCACTTGGCAAGTGGCTAGACTAGCTGTAACAGCCCGAGTTTTATACCCGTATTGCGTGGCTTGAAGGTCCTCGGCAATATATATATGATGCGAATCGACGACGGCATTGTCAAAGTAATCCAGAGTTAATCCCTGTAAGCAAGCGGCTTTGTCTACAGACTTAGCAACGTTGACTAGCTTTTCGGTCCAATTGGGACTTAACCGGGCGTCAGTATTTATTAACGCTAAATAACCTACTTCCAGGTCTTGAAGGGCCAACTTTATAAGTATATTGTTGCCCTGGGCGAACCCGTTATTTTTTTGGGATCGAATTAGCTTTACGTTTGGGTGTTTTTCGGCTACAAAATCTGCCGAACCGTCGCTTGAGTTATTATCTATTAAGTAAATATCGTAATGTTTATACGTCTGACTTTCAATTGATTTGATACACTCCGGCAACAGTTGTTTGTTATTCCAGCAGACAAGAATAAATGCCACTTTATTCATACGGTTGATATTCTTGAGTTAACTATTGTGAGGTTACGGTTAAAGCCAATATCCTGTAGATCACTATTGCTAATAAAAGTGACCGTAACATGCGGCCATACTACGTCGAAGAAACTTTTAGCTGCGCCATTATTTGGCAAGCGCTTAATCCCCTTTTGGAGATTAAGCCAAACTTCCTTCTTTGCGCCATAGAAACAACCGCTTACACGAGCAACGTCCCTGATCCACTCGGTATGCCCAAAGATGGAGCCGGCATTACCGGGTAGATGTTCAAAGAGGTTTCTTTCTACCCCGCTATCAACGATTATCCCCATATCTTTAATGTAACCACTGACCGACATGATGCGCGGTGACACTGCCCGAACATCATCTAAGGTCAAAACGCCGCACAGCTGATCGACCCACTTCGTATGAGTTATTTCGTAAACGCCATTGATACTGAAAATAGAATCGCTGGGGGTTAATTTGTCTAGAAAGGTTTGCTTACTGCTATTAAATTCGTCTAAAGTGACGAATGTTGTGGCAGTTTGTGACGAACTTGAAGCTTTTAGCCTATTTAATAAAGCTTGATTCTGCCTTCCGTCAATTGAACTGTTTACGATAATAAGAGCTCTGTGCTTTGGGCTCGGGTTAAATACAACTTTATAAAATGCCGGCCTGTCTTTTATTGTTTCAGCCTTAGCGTTTATGCCCTTAGCCTTAAGATAGTCGTTGAGTGCACTGCACCCTGCGATCATCGCATAACTTTTCTCGTCTATATTGCCGGCTGTCGACCCTTCAGCAACGCGCCAATGATACAGTACCTTAGGAATATGCAGTATTTCTCTATCGCCCGGTAGCGCCAACAGCCGAAGAATGAAATCGTAGTCTTGGGCGCCATCATATTTGGGGTTAAATCCACCTACCCGTTTGACTAAATCATTTTTAACTACGGATAAATGACTAGTCCAATTACAGCTTAGATACTGGTGAGGGGACCAGTCGGGCTTAAAATGGGGTGCGTGGCGTATAGTGCCGCTATCGTCAAGCTTGTCTTCGTCGCTATATATAATTTCAACTTGCGGGTTATCTATTATACAAGCGGCTACCTCATTTAGGGCGTGCAAACTAAGCGTGTCGTCATGGTCCATGAAAATAACGTAGTTATTGGAAGCATACTTTAGACCGGCATCCGTATTTGCTGAGATTCCTCCGTTATTTGACAGTTTGATATATTTTATTCTACTATCCTGCTTGGCGGCCTTAGCAATAGCGGCAGCTCTCTCTTTGTCCGTAGAGGCGTCGGCCAGTATCAGTTCCCATCGCGTATAAGACTGATTAATTATTGAATAAAGTAATGGGTCGAGATACTTATCCTTGGTATTAAAGGTTGGTATAACAATACTGAGGTAAGGTAACTTACTTTGTTTACCGGCGGGCTCAATAGGGTCGATAAAATTAAATGCCTCGGTTTTCTCGACCCAATATTGATAACTAGGGTCAATAGTATAGGGTTCTACCAAATCCATTTTTATCGCCATCTTCTTTAGCCATTTTCCTCGTCTTGTCTTAGGCGGGAAGAATATAAACGCTAGTTTTTTTAAGAAACGTTTCATGATCTGTAGCCTCTTTTAATCAATTTACTTACTTTCCTTAATGGTGCTGTAACCTTCCAGCTCCTTGAGTTTACAAGTTTCTCTAAGGAAGTATTAAGGGTTTCGTTAACCTTTCTAAGCTTGTCAACTTCCGTATATAAAATCTGGGTTGTTTCTCGTTGTTGCGATTCAAGGCGATTTAGGTCGTTGATTTTTGCGGATACTGTGGCAATAGCTTCAACCCACTCGCTATTAATAACCCTTCCGTATTCAAGTCTTTTTGGATCGAGGTTGGGGTTGGAAAGTAAATTGATTACTATGTTTAGGTTCCGAGCAGGGTCCAAGATATTACTAATTTTCTTTCGGGCATCTTCTATCATCTTCAACTTATCAATCCGGGTGAGTTTTTGTATCTTAGCAACAAGATCGTTCACGCTAAGTGGTTTAAAAAGTAACCCCGTTACGTTGTTTTCAACCAACTCGGCTGTTCCGCCAGCATTAGAGCCGATTACCGGCACCCCGATAATCATAGCTTCAGCCGTAACCCTGCCGAATGCTTCGTTGTTAGAACAGACTAGAACCGCATCTGCTGCCCGCATATAGGGATAAGGGTTATCCTTTCTGCCCAGGAACTTAATGTCGTCTTTGAGGCCGGTGGTATCGACAAGCGCCTTGAGCTGTCCGATGTATTCTTTCGAACCATCGCCAATAACCAATAGTTCCGCCTTAACGCCTATTTTCCGCAATGCATCTACCGCCTTAATGGCGATTACCTGACCTTTTCTTTCTTTAACCATACCGACAATACAAAGCTTAACCGTACTCTTCCCGCCAGTAAAAGGTTGTTTAATGACAGCATTCGATAACGCTTCCACGGCTGATTCATTAATTAGGTTATAGGTAACTACAACTTTTTTATCTAGCGAATTGTCTCTGGTTAATAGACTCTGCTTGATTGATTCCGACGCACAGAAGACCGCTTCAGATTCTTTAACTATAAACTCCCTTATAACGCTCAAACCGTGCTCAAACTCCAGGGCATGATCAATATCGCCATACTCATGAACCATCCAGAACAAGGGCAGCCCATTGGATCGGGCGGCCGGGTACCCCCACGGGTTAACTATTGAGTTATTGACAATTGCAGTCGGATTAATTCTCTCAGTCAACTGTGCTATCGCTACTGAAGTTTCAATGTTGGTTTTATTTTTTTGACTATCTAGCGCCGGGTCCTCCCCTGTCCGATTGACCATGAAATAATATTCACCAACGTCACCGTGACTAATCCCGAGCTCGGTCAGCCGCTCTTCAAGCGGACCTTCGTCCGGGACAACAATATGAGCAAGTACTCCTTGGTCACGTAAAGCACAGGCTTGATCAACTAGAGCTTTCTCGGCACCATTAAAATCGGGGCTATGACTAACGAATAGCGGGTATAATTGTTTGGCTAAGCTGGGGACACAATACAAGTTAGCATAACCAGATCGCTCAACGTATTTTTCCCAGTTGTCCAGCTGACCCGTCAGCCTAATCAGGGTAAATTTATCCTCATCAATAATATAAATATCTTTATGGTTAAGGCTTATCGTTTCGAGTAGTTCTTCAACTGACTTACCGGCTCTCTTTAGACATTCCGGGTTGAGTTCTATGATTAGTTTGGCTTGCGGGTTATCGGTCAAGGTGTGTTGCAGCCCAGCTAAAACACTAAGTTCATGACCCTCTGTATCAATCTTAATCAAGTCTACGCTTGTTTTTTGTAATAGGTCGTCGAGCTTTGTGACTTTCACTTTTTGAGTTCTAATAGTTTCGGCGTTGGGGTGTTCGTAAAATCCAGCCGAGTCAGAAGCCCAGGGTATATTAAAATTGGCTTCGCCATTATTGTCTGAAGCCGCGCAGTTATACGTCGTGATTAAATGGTTTAGATTGTTCATTTTGATATTCTGATTCAATAGCTGAAAATTTTCGTTAACTGGTTCGACGGCGATCACTTTACTGCCAGCCGCGTTTGCCGCATACAATGAGTAAGCTCCGTAATGTGCCCCTACGTCCAGGAGAGTTTTACCGACGCTTAAGTTATTTCTTAAGATCTCAAGGCTAAACCTTTCGTAGTCGTTATCCACGTAATGCGTCTTGTAACGAGGCATTACATAGTAGGGCATTCCTTTAAAGTTAATCTTTATTTTTTCGGCGAGGTTATAGTCATCCTTTGGTTTCATAGTTCTGTGATTTCTACCGTTGATGGTGGGTTAACTTTACCGCCGGTAACATAGGGCCGGTTGACATACAGGGAACATACTTCGTTTTTCCAAGCGTAAAACGTATTAAAGTCCTCAGAAACGACATTTACGGAAATTTTGTAGTTCCCTTGCTCGTAAATATTTAACAATTTAAATTTTATAAGATATTTATTTTTATCGGTAAGTGTGGTTTTTAGACTACTACCGGCCCATTTTGAATTAACCGCTACTACAAAATCGCCAAGCTCATTCGTAACAATTACTCCGGGAACAACTTTTTGGATGTCTTTTTTGGCTTCGATAATAAACTTAACATAATACTCATTAGTATTTTTATCTATCTCGTCAATTTTCTGACCCTCAAGATTTTCTAACCAGACTCGATCTATTTTTAATAGTGTTTTATCGGTTGTTACCGCTTCGGCTATGCCAAGCGGCAGATTAGATGCGGCGACGCCATTCTTCTCGACATTTGGGCTATTTTCCTCGTTATGCTCAACAAAGCCACTCATAAATTCGGTAATTACTTTTCGCGGTATGCCCTCTAACTTAATATTGCCATCTTCGATTAAAATTACCCTGTCGCAATATTTTCTGATGCTTTCCATATCATGAGAGACAAATACCACCGTTTTCTTGTTGTTTTTAAGATAAGTAAAGTACCGTAAGCATTTTCTCTGGAAGTCAGCATCACCAACCGCTAATACCTCATCGAGTAGTAGAATGTCGCTTCTGGCCCGGATTGCAATCGAGAACGCTAATCTAACCTGCATGCCTGAAGAGTAATTTTTAAGCTTTTGGTCCATGAATCGTTCCAGCTCTGCAAAATCAACAATGTCCTGATACATACCCTCCATTTCTTTCCTGTTAAAACCAAGAAGTGAACCGTTAAGAAACACGTTGTCGCGACCAGACAGTTCTGGACTAAAACCCACCCCGAGTTCAATAAAGGGGGTAAGCTTACCGTTGACCGCGATAGTCCCTTTGGTTGGCGCATATATTCCGGCAAGAAGTTTTAACATTGTGCTTTTTCCGCTACCGTTGCGGCCGACAATTCCAAAAAATTCACCTTTTTTGACATCGAAAGTAATATCTTTAAGCGCATGCTGTCTTTCAAATGATCGATTGCCACCTTTAAATAGATTTATAAAAGCCCCTTTGAGAGAAGTCTGTTTTTCGTGTGGCAACTTAAAGGTCTTGCCAACCCCCTCAACTTTGATTGCTATATCGTCCATATCTAAATATCCTCGGCAAAGGTTTTAGATTTCTTTCGGAAATAACTGATACCTAAAACGAAAACTAATATGAATATAAGAAAAGGCATCCCCCTGAAGAGAATCGAGTGTACTGCGTTCGACAAAGTATAGCTTTGGTGTGTAACGATAACGTAGCGGGCATCTTGGACGGCTTGAGTTAGAGGGCTCATAAATAGTATTTTCTTGATAATCGGCCATTTGAGCTTGGACACCGGGTAAAGAAGTGGTGTCAGGTAAAACAGCGCCTGACAAATAACTTCCCAGATATAGCTTATATCTCGGTAATGCACGAAGGCGGCCGATAAGAAAAAGGCTAACCCAAGGGCAAATAAATAGATTTCAAGAAGTATTAACGGCAACCAGACAAGGTCAATATTGACACTTACATGGTTGAGCACCATAAAAACACCAATAACAATAAAATTCAGTAGCAAGCTGATGACTGCGGATAAGCTACTCGATACGACGATAATCCATCTTGGTATCCGGATTTTACGGATTAAATCGCCGCGCTGGACGATAGAACCCAAAGAACCGGCCGTGACCTCAAGAAAGAAGTTCCAGAGAATTATCCCAACCAGTAGGTAAACCGCGCTATGCGGTACACCGTAATTAACATGTAGGAATTTAATAAACACCAGGTATAAAATCGTGAAGAGCAGCAAAGGACGTAGTAGTGACCAAGTATAACCAAGCACCGAGCCTTGGTAACGAAGTTTAAAATCAGTTCGAACAAGCTCCGCCAGTAAAACTCGATTGCGTTTCGAGAAGATGCGTTTAATCATTGGTTATGAGTTATTATAGAGTAAACATATGGATAAGTCATGCCTAAGGTAGCCATTGTCATTCCAAATTGGAATGGAGTAAAGTCGCTGGGCGTCTGCCTGGATTCGTTACTAGCTCAAAGCTATGAAGCTAGAATTATTGTCGTCGAAAATGGCTCCGTGGATAATTCCCTTAACCTGTTACAAACTAGATACCCCCAAGTTACGGTCCTGGCCCAACCCAAGAACCTAGGGTTTGCCGGCGGCGTTAATGTCGGCATCCGGCAGGCAATGAGTGAAAATTACGATTTTGTGGCTTTATTTAATAACGATGCGGTGGCCGATAGGAATTGGCTGGA
>Ga0182030_10008353_pt1 | contig 21451 bp, 26 predicted proteins | sample 812S3MmetaG_FD_121299 | JGI IMG/M metagenome (GOLD analysis project Ga0182030, IMG submission 121299) | Permafrost microbial communities from Stordalen Mire, Sweden - 812S3M metaG (Illumina Assembly) | ecosystem: Environmental > Terrestrial > Soil > Wetlands > Permafrost | place: Sweden...
GTTTAATTTTTTAATTTTAATTTTGTTTTTATATTAATATTTCGATTTTTATTATAACATATAAAAAATTTGGAATTTTAGTATATTTTATATATAAATTAAAAAATTCAATTTTTGAATCTTAATAACTTTTTTTATATAATATAGAATTATATAATTTCTTTATATAATTTCTAGATATTATCTAGAGATTATACAATTTTAATTTTAGAAAATTTTATTAATAAATTATGAAGTTATAAAGTACGAAAATTAGTATTTTTTGGTGTAAATTGGTGTCTGATTAGAGGGGGTGTCTAACTACTGTGGGGTCCGACTTATTCAAAAGTGAGGCTGCCCAGGCAGGGGACGACGAGAGTCCGCTACGATCCCGGCTTGAGCATTTTTAATTTACCAAGGCTCAACCCTTTCGAGCATTTTCATACAAGTGAGAAGCCCAAAGACCGAGACCATATACCTCAATGGAAAGCCAGTGGTCATCAGAAGAAATCTATGTAAGTCATTGTGGCACCTTCGCCTAACCGGCTTCACCATCCAAAACTTGGCCTAAATCCAATAGCGATACCAAACTAATCTGAATCAACGCCCTCTGCATCGACCACTCTAGCACCCCCGAACACAATCAACAAGTCTGATTCATAGGCTCTATATATGCGCACGCAACCAAGGTCTTCGTCCGGCTGAAATACGCCTTGCAAAAGAAATCCCCATTCTCTTTAATAATGTATCCGCGAATTGGAAAGGTCTTGAACAACTTCAGGAATGAATTACGAGACCGGTTCTGGTGGGTATGCGATGGAGTGGCCGTATCATAGTCCCGCATTCCGGTTGGCGAGGCATAGGAGCAAGGTGCAGACTAATACGCCTGCGGATTTGGCGAAGACGGGGAATGAGTTTGAGTGTGCGCATCCGAGGGATGAAACTTTTTGAGATTTTAGGACTGGCAATTGATTATAAGAGAGATGAGATGGTGGTTGCTTACGAGGAGGAGTTTGTTAAGGTTTACGGGGATGTGGTGAGGTTTTATTGGAGGAAGTTTGGGGAAGGAGGTGGAAATGGAAGAGTACGCTTCAGTGAGATAGCTTAGGAATTTTTTGATAGGCCAGAAGGAATGAGAAGTGGCGCTGAGGCTCACGCGGTCAAATATCATCTCGTGAATAAGTGTTCACTGATGGAGGTGCGTGGTAGTCAAGCTAGCTGATGAGCCTATAGACTTTAGCGGTCTGGGAAAGTCTCGAGTTGAGATATCGTCACACAGGGATCGGATTATTACTAATATTTTGAGCAAATTGAGGAATGTAACAGGAGCTGTTCTTATTGAGAGTCAAGTCTCTATTGCCTTGGGGGGTAGGTAGACTATATTTCGAAGTATTTTGTATACCACTGCTGATATCCTGGAAGATATAGACCTATCGATCCCACAAACGCTGACATTGCAGAATGAAACCAGAATTTGGAGTCGAGCTACAACCCAGAACCAACCCAATGTCTCCCATTTGTCTTAGAAAAAGGACAATGTGGCTACGCACCCATTGACTGCCAGAAAGGAGGCACTATATGTCAATTTCCAGGAAGCAATATATCAATTGTTATTCGTCCAAGTGGTACTACCAGCTTTAGAACCGCGGGCGGTACGTATTAAAGCTTAATACACAACAAAAGCGACCCATGTCAAAATTATCTCGAGACGACACCGCCACAAGCCTATTTTTGGGGCCCAAAAGACGATGACATTTTACCTCGATATCCTCACTTTGCAAAAACGTACAGCTTCCGTTAGACGCCCTGCCCCGAATGAGACTTTTTTCGAGGTGGCTATGTTAGAATTGATATAAAGGAAGAAGTGAAGTGGAGTTGTGAGTATCGGGATATTTTTGATTTAAAATTATTCTCTTTTAATATACCAACGCTACAGTAATATCACAAGGAGATCATACTGTCTTATTAAATTATAATCCTTGTATATCCGGAATCACCAGAAAAATGGTGATCAAGAAATCGAGGATGAAAGTTTCTAGAAGTATTGGTATAAGAAATGAGATTGTAAATAGGAGAGAAATGGTCATTAGAATTGGATGGATATGGAGAGTATGGTTGAAATCTTGTAATATAGAGGTCCTTGAAGGGATGTTTAATATTGGAGATGAAAAATAGAGGGGGTGATGATCTGATATGAAAAAATAAAGTCATTGCCTATACTAGTGGAAGAGAGTATTGGATTAGGAAAAATCAACGAGGGTCTAGAGACTAGTACCGCGAGGCAAAGCAAAGAGAAGAAATGGACCGACTGCTTCAAGTTGAAGATGATATGAGGCTTTCTGTGGTGAGCAACAGAAAACTGTTGGTGAATGTGGCTCCAAGTTCCCATCTCTCTCAAATCCTCCTCAATTCTTCTTTTTATTTCCGACATTTATTTTGCGCAGAGCAATACACCTTTAAAAATAAGATTTTTCCCAACGATTGTTTATATGTTCGAAGCAAAGTTGCTGCTGAAAAAGTTATTATATTCTCCTTTTAGCGAGGCTGATGTATAAAAATTATAATCCGAACCCACTTGAAATTTTGAATACCTTCGAACTAGACAATTCGTCCTCTTGGTTTTAGTAAAATTTCCTTTCCAGTCTAGTACGTTCTATCAATTCCTGCCCCTCATACTAATTTTGATTCAGCCAGATCAGAGCGACCTAAGTGCTTTTAAAACACTTACCTCAGTAAGTTTTCGAGGAATCTTGAGTGAATAAGAATCATATAACTCCTAGTTTCTATCTATCAGTGCAAAGTTTATTTTATTCAAAGTTAAAGAGGATCAGATACCTCAACGTAAAATTGGTCCCCGAAAAGTTCTTTGAGAAAGGCAGCGAGAGAACGGGGATGTATGTAGCGAGAAGTAAGAGTTTGCAATATCCAACCGGCTTCGGATTGTGCGTTGTTTGAAATAGGGGGATTCCGCCTCTTTTTATCAGATTTTATATCTGATATACTACCTCGAGCTGTGGACATTTAGCAACTACTCAAGAGCACAAAATGTGACGGCCTACATGAGTGCTCTATTATTCACATCAGTCAATACCCAACCACGCAAGTGGGATTATAGTTTTGTGCTTACCAAGGGGATTAGAAATTGCATCACGATCATCCTGAGCATGCGGTCCATACAATAAATCGTCCCCTAAACAATTGCTACTGTTTAACGAAGCATCGTCTTTTATTTCAACATCTTGCTGTTCCGCGCCTTTACTTTTGTCTGGATCGAGTCGAGGAAGAACCCAGAGTGCCAACGACATCTGATGACGCCCAATATGACGTTCTATTTCTCGTCTAGTCGACACATCTTCTCCACAGAAGGGGCAACGCGCAGAGGCATCAGGGGCAATACGTCGCTGGCAAGCTCGAAGCTGGGTTTCGAACTGAGGATCTGAACGCATATAGCCATGCTTTTGTCGTAGATGTTCCTCGAACAGGACTTGAGAACTAAATTTCTCAACGCAATCATTTATGCACATCCACTCTTTTCTATGGAATACTAGCTCATGATCGAACCAGTCTCGCCGACTTCCAAAGAGGTGCTCAGCTTCTGTACAATCCTCAAACGTGCAAGCGAATGGTAGAAGGTCTCGATATACATGGGCACTGGATCTCCGAATTAGCTCTTCAATTTCTCTAATTTGAAAGCCGAAAGAAAAAAAGCTAAGAAATCAGGGATAATTACTCACTCCCAAGCTTTGGTATCTGGAGGGTCAATATATAGGAAGCAGTAGGGGCATTTAAATGGCTCGGCGCCAAGTAGTATATCTTTGGGAGGATTTGGAACTCTCAATTTGCCAGGATCTGCTCCTTGCCCTGAAGTAGCAAATGAAGTCTCCGACCGCGAATATGAATCAACGAAATCTCGGCTTTGGGGAAGCTCCGTCATAGGCATTTGACCTGGTATAAAACTGGCATTAGTGTCTGACAAAGCGAGTTCGTCAGACTCCAAATCCCCTTCAAGGTCAAGTCCATGAGCAAGCTTGCCTTGGTGGCTTTGGCTATATCCTAGAAATTGGCGGCGTTGCAGGGTCGCACGAACCATCGTTCTTGCTAATTTGTCGCTGATGTTAGGGAATTTATCTTGCACGTATTGAGTGTCGGTCCTCTCCCACTGAGAGACATTCTCCTTTTGAGACTTGATGTACCTATCAATTGGAGCAGGGTTCCGAAAAGTCATAGCTAGCCTGGAGAGAGAAGTGATGATGACTGATACGCTTGAAAGGAGTTGTTGAGCTTTTGGCTCTGGTGGTAGAGATTTGTGGAATTCCTCTCCACTTTCAGACAGCTCTGAGTCAGACGATGTTGGTGACCAGCCATCTTCGTGCGATGCATTTCCAATAGCTAATCATGTCAGCACTGATTGACTGCTCCAAGACGGATGGTGAAAAGTGGTTGGAGCGAATAGGCGTCTATCGGACTTTCAACCGTAACATTGTTGTATGTGCTGAAAAGACACAAGCCCGGCGGAACTGATATTTTCCGGAGACGTCATGATTTTAGGAAAGACCATATTAAAGCTCAAATCTTAGAAGAATGCAGGAATGATGAAAGAATTGAGTATCAACGGGATCATCTTACCTCGGGTAAGGCTATCAGCGAGCTTGTCTAAGAAACTCATTACACTGTCCTTTAGGTCCGATGATCCGCTAAGCCGTTGGTCAAGTGAGATCTTTCTATTCTCTTGATGAGCACCCGTGATTCTGGCCCATTCCGCGAATCTCTTTTTAGTCTCTATAACGGCCGAAGCCGTTTCTTCACTCTGACCGGTTACATCTAATCCTGCACCTGATGTCAAGTCGGATAAGGTCTTAAACAGTTGCAAGCATTTCGATACTTTAGATGCAATTGATGCCTCCATCAGAAAACTTATCGGAATAGAGAGTCTCCGAATGATAGAGTAATGAAGTTCATAAAGAGGTCAGGGTGCAGGATTTGGTCAGCCGACCACGTGCCCTGCAGCCTTAGTTCAATGCAACGATAACGCATCTTTTATAGCCGTTCTTGTCGCCTTTCCTTTGTCGCTTTTCAGCGTCTGTGATGTAAGTAATCGATCTATCAGCGAGATACAATGTTAGACATCCCTTTCTAGAGATATTCATGCTTATAGATTAAATGGCCAGGCCCCCATTTACGCCACGGACCATCTAGTACCAGCCCGATAAGGCTCCGTACCCGATCAAGAACCCACAAATCGCATACGATATCTACCATGTCGGGGATCGGAGAAATAGGCCTAGCCCTAGGCATATATCGGTTCATTATAAGTGGAGTGGACGATTATAGAAGAGCAGCTAGAACATGGCGAAGATACAGGGACTACGACAAAGAAGTGGAGCGAGTCATGACAATCTTGCAGACCGAGTGCGAGATCTTCAGGAACAACTTCAAATTGCTCTTGAGAAGAGTTCCTGATTCAGAAGAAGAGTGGTTGAGCCCAGAGGTCGAGCGAAAGTTGAGAATGAAGCTCACTACATCATATTTTCCGTTCAGGCAGACTTCCCAAGAGTTAAATCAATGTTTAAAAAGTCTCAGAGAAAAACTCAATCTGAACACCGATGTATGCTATTTCATATATATGTCCTTTCAGAAGTGTGCGATATCAGAGCTTAGGCTAATTCTCTCAGGTTTCTTGGAATGCTGCTGGACGATGGCGATCATATGTTGAGCACGGCGATCATACCAAATCTCGTGTCTTTAAGGAACACTATGAGAAGCTTCTATTTGCTATAAGGAGTGATGCATATAAAGTGTTGATCCAAGAAATTCGAGGCCATACCGAGAGACTGAACAATTTGTTACTTCAATGCGAGTCCATCTCAAAACAGCTGTTCAAAATACCTCGGTGGGCAAAGTTGCGAGAAGTAAGAGATTGTGTCATACGAATAGCTGCTGCTATTAGGCAGCGATTTTGCTGTGGATGCAAGGACAAGCATCGAGTTTTTCTCAGGCTTGATAATATGGTTCCAGCCGTAGAGGATTGCAGCGATGAGATTGCTGTGCTCGATAACATAGTGTTTCGAATGGGATTCGAATACGAAGCGGATAACCATTCACTTTCGCGACCCTGGGGCTGGAAGCAGTTGAAGTTTGATCCACTTCCCTTTGATAACCCACCCTCAAGGATTAGAAACATTAGCTTTCCTTCGTCCACAAGGCAGAGATACAATACAGGCGTGCCAGTCGTGCCGGATCTTTGCGAGACTATGCAAGCTCTACTCTCCCCCATACCAAGTCTTACGAAGCTTGATGGCCCTGTTGGAACTTTCGGTTGCTTGGAAGTGGATGGATTGGGAAGTTATTTGCTGGCACAGAGAGAGCATGATGAGACTGATGGACTCTTCTCATACCCAGTCTCACTTAATTCGTGGTTCGCAAGAGATAATGCGTGGACTAGAAAAGCAAAGTGTCGCTTTGCGCTTCGAATCGCATCGAGTCTGCTATATCTGCACTCAACTGACTGGCTGAAGAATGGATGGGACAGTCAAAAAGTTTTCCTGGTTCAAGGACAAAATCGTCGATTGCTCTTCGAGCCATTTGTTATTCATAGTACATCAACAACGATTGGATGGGATATAGAGTATTTTCAGACCGCCGCCCCAGGTCTGGGTTCATTTAAACCAATTCTTTATGAGTTGGGCCTCTTGTTGCTGGAGATCGCTTTCCAGAAACCCTGGCAGCAATTATCGAGCTTAGACCAGGGAGCCACCCAGAGAGATATCCTCTTAAACAATTATGTTAAAGCGGAGGAGCTCTGCAAAAGAATTGAGAAAGAGTCAGGCCAGCTGGGGCCTTTATACGCTGAAGCAGCTTGGAATTGCATCCACGGGGATTTTAATGAGCGATGTAAAAAGTTCGAGGATGAAGATTTTCTTACAGAGTTCTACAAAGTGGTTGTCTGCTATTTGATAAGTGCAGAAGAGAGCTACGAAATGGAAGCCGAGGAATAAGACAGACTACTTCATTTGGACTTGACCTCTTTTTGTTTGAGCGTGCAAAAGAGCCAGGTCGGATATGCAGCAAATACGTGGTACTTTAAGATAATCATCTCAGGTCAACAAGTACGGAAGAACTTCATTACGCAGTGACTAAAATAATTCATACAGTAATTTAGATGAGTATATCAAACATTACCAAAGAGTATGTAACCTCTCGCAACTCCACCGCAGCTTTCAAGGCCGACAAGACAATTCTACGTTTCGTTAAGGGAAATCTCCTCTATAGTTATCGAGCTTAGAAACTCCAGATTTTATATATATAAAACTATTCGCTTTCTAATTATCGTTCTAATAAGCTTTCCAATATGATAATTCCAACCTTAAATAACACAAAGCGGGATTTAAGGACTTCTATTACAAAATAGAACGGGGCAGGTTCTCTAAGTCTTAGATCCTCGGCACTTCCTCTTCGCCACCGCCCAGCCCCTAATCAAACTTCCTGAGCCCTCTTGCAGGTCCCTACCCAGGTTCCCAACTCCCGAGCTCCCTGTAATATAAAACTTACTCCTAAATATTCCCCTGCGCTCTTGATTCACTACAAATTTCAACAGGGCAATCGCACAACAAAATAATATCCGGTTGCAGAGGCATATGAGCCACCATCTTCACAACATTTCACAAACTAAGCCCCTGCGAGAGGCAAAGAGTATATCTCATCCAAAACTTTCAATCCTACGGCAAATTTCAGATAAAGCATTACATAAGTTGCATTCCATTACCTAAAACAGCAATCATCAATTTGCGCTCATCTCCCACCCACCTCTCAACCCACACTCAAAGCCTCGCACTAGCAATACTCGACATCTCACCCGGGGCATGATAATTCGGGACCTTCATATTCAACGCCTCCCCACTATAACCCAAATCCTCCGCCACGAGCATAGCACACTTCTCACCAATCAGCAACGCAGTCGAGTAAGTGTTACACCCCACGTTATCTGGACAGATGGAGAGATCTGCGACCTTGAGGTTCTTGACGCCGTGGACGTTGAGGCGCTCGTCGAGGACACCGTGCTTGACTATGGAGTTCCCTTCCTTTGGTGCCATGGAGCAGGTCTATGTGGTATGAATTTAGTGGTGGTTTGATTGGAGAGGGAAAGGGGGAAAGGGACGTACGCCTAAACTATGCCAAGTCGTCTCAACATGTCTCTTAACCCATTCCTCAATGTGTTCAATATCCTTCTTACTATACTTTAAATCTTTATAGATTTCTCGTTGGTTGGAACTAAGGATAGATGGTTTGGGAGGCTTCCCAGACTCAATAGGCATGGACCAGGAGCCGTGCTGGATTCCTGCTGTTAGGTTGCCGGGTAAAGCGTAGGCTTTGGTGGTTGCGAGGTCCATGTCTTTGGCGCGAGCTGGGGAGTTGAATTCGTAGAATGGATGCTGTTGTTACAATATTAGTTTGAGTTTGATATGGAGGGTTGGGAAGGGGTACCATTGATTGAACTTCGCCGGCGTAAGCGTCCATGCGCCGGGCGGTCTCACGCGATTTAATATAGCCCCAGACCATAGGAGCCATGTCGCGTTCATCATTCATGAATCCGGCGTCGAAGTCAGGGGCTTCGTAGGGGTCTGGTGAGAGGATGTGGGTTGAGCCGCGGGAGAATGGGTATTCGAGGAAGTGGAACATGGTGAAGAATTTTCCGGGAGGCCTAATGCGTTGATCAGCCTTATTGTACTTGATGGTTGAAATGTAACTCCAAAGACACTTACATCAACATGTGATCACCAAACCAGCTGGAAGATGCCAATTAGTATTGGTGCAACGATACCATTACACAAAACTCACCCAGCAATGACAGAGTAATGCATCACAGGCTTATCCGGCTTATTCTTGAAGTAGCTGTCCCAGCCACTCTTAAAGTGCGGGGTAGGCCATGACTCCATCTCCTTCAATTCCTCCTCCGTGGGACGAACTTTAACACCGGCATCAATGCCATTGGTAGCCAGTGGGCCGGTGCCCTTTAGATTCCATTCATCGAATACGGCTTTCTGAACTTCTGGGACGCCGCGAACGAAGTCGTCGAAGCTCTCAGTATCTACATTTGTTAGCATAATATATATTTTCTTGAGGGGGTACGTACCAGGCTTAGCTCTGAAGACAGAGAACGTCAAATAATGATCCTGGAAATTTAATCCCACACCGGGAAGATCGACGATAGGTTTAACACCGGCTTTTTTCAATTTCTCAGGGTCACCGATACCACTTCGCTGCAGAATCAATGGAGACGACAGGGTGCCGCCAGAAATAACGATTTGCTTGCGAGCTCTGAAAGTACGAGATTGTTGCTGCTTGCGGGAACTCGTATCAATAATGTCGGTAGACAGGTTTGGGGGCAACTTACTGATGGGTGGAGTGGTTTTGTTGGAACGGTCCTCACTCCAACTGCCTTACCATCCTCCATTATGACCTTGTCAACCTTTGTGTTGCACATGAGGTGGAGGTTCGAATGCACAGCTCTTGTTGAGTGTATGTAAGCGTGTGCTGAATCGCTTCGACGACCGGTCTACTTAGATATTAGCAATTGTAAGAAGAGCTTTGAGCCTTACTCACATCCCGGTTAATCCATTTCAACCAATGTTCAGCGCCACTGGTCATTCATCAGCAAATTTCACCACGTCAAGATGCATTTCACGTACTGTCCCGTGACAAGATCTTGAAGATCATCAGTTGTCGGAATGCCTTGTGATTCAGAAGCTCTCAGGAAGTCCTGCATAATTGGATATGTATAATTTCCGAAAGAAACTTTGATTGGGCCTTCAAAGCCATGAATGTCACTATTGCTTGGTTAGCGACCACCCGCAGTGAAGATACTTCAAGCTTACCGATCATTGCAAGCACGCTGATACGTCTCATGCTTTCTCATCAGTGGGATCAACTCCTTTGTAGTCCAGCCTTTCGCTTGAAAGTCATCATAATCAGAAGCAGAGGCTCGAGTGTACATCATGAAATTGATGGATGATCCACCACCCAGAATATGAGCGCATGGCACGATGGCTTTGCGGCCACCGAGCCACTCTGATGGGCGAGAATGGTAGAATGAAGCAGTTTTGCTGTCTAATTTCATGTTCCGTGGGTCTTGACAGGTTAGTAGGAGCACCTCACGGTGTGCAGAGTAGGCTCACAGATTCCAGGTCGGTAAACCCATGGATTGTTTAAATTGCTTTCTCCTCCTTCAATGAGAAGAACTTGAAGATTGTGATCCAAGTTTGCCAATCTGTAGAGACTATGTCAACACCACAGCGAGGTCGAAGCTGGGGAATTGGTGAGAATTGACCTGCCAGCAACAACACATCCTGCACTCCCCCCACCACAAACGATGATATCATATTCGTCAGGAATAGTCATTTTTTTTGAAGATTTTGGTAGAACAGCTCTCAAAGGGATTATGTTCGAGGGGTTTTCAGGCAGACTTGCCAACGTAGCTCTAATATTTAAAAGCACTGGGTCCTCGTTCTACATCTATCTGACCCCGCACATATGGTCTTTTCAGAAGAGGGGTATATTGACTGCCTCGGACGCGTTATGTATTGAACTACGAGGTCCGTTCGGGTTTCAATTGGAGCAGAGAAATGTTTGACTGCAAAGTTACATATATGGCATGCCAGGAGCTCAATTGACCAACCAGAGAGGGTATTACCCCTCATGCTGTGCAAAGCGTTGTATTTCAGAAGACCTGGAGCAGTTCTAATTGATGCGGATGAAAGCCATAGGAACCTTGCAGATATTGAGAGCAATGGAAATAGCCCGGAATTTAGAAATTGGAGAATTGAGTTACCAAATGGGACCTCGTGAACCTTCAAAGCAGTCTTTCTTGGCCGACATATCCAAGAGCTCCAGTTTTACCCCGCAGTTCAGATTGATTTCTCATTCAGCTTCGAAGAAATGAGACTGGGTCATGGCTTATGCTACGCCAGACTCGACGAGCCACATCGCGGAGGAAACTTCCTCTGGAAGAGAAAGAGCCCGTCACTCCTTCTAAGCAGATGTCATCCAACGTAAGCCTAAGGTAGCACGCTGGAAGGAAATTCTCCGAACTTTAAGAGAGATGAATATTCTGATATGTGAAATCAAGAGATGCCACGAAATCCCCGAAAACCGAACGATCCGGACTTACACCATGTGTATGCAGTTCTGAACAGCCCCGCTGACCACCAATCAATCAAACCGGTCTGCTTTGCTGCAAGGCATCCTATCCTGGAGCTTTCTGCATAGAAGCAATTTTATGGGTGTAGAGTGCGGATCCGCACGCTGGTTGAGGAGATGAAGTGACGTTGGTTCGCGTCGTGTCGTGTTGCGGGGTTAAATGCCGCTCTCAGCCGAAAGGAACTTCCACCACTCTTGTTGGACAATGCAGTGTGCTATGCAGGATTTGAAGGGGGGTGAGATACGGAAGGGGCGTGGAGAGTGGAGGTCTAGTAGCTCTTGGCTGTGTGGGGTAAAGTTGGGCCAGCCAGGTGTTGCTCGATGGAATGGTCCACTCCTGTTACGCATGAGCGTTCACACAGTGTAGTGGAGCCGTCCATATATTTGCCAAGACAATGGAGGTCAGTAAGAAGACTAGTTCGGGTTTTCTCACAGTGGGGGGGTGGACGAACGGGTTTTATTGATGGAGATAGAATGGAAGATGATGGTCTGAAGTTGGGAAAGGACGTGAGGGAAGATCCCACACGATCACGTGCAGCCCAAGGGAGCAATGTGGGCAACTCAATGGGGAGCGATGGAGGAATAAAAACCTCGTACATAAAATTGTGAGTGATGAGTTCTTAAATTATTGAGCGGAATGCTACGATTTTTGAATGCTATATGGGTATCTACTTTTACAATACAATACTTCATCCTCTGACCTTCTCTCAAGGAGATCAAGACAAGCCAATATAGACTCAGCTTTTAGTCTCTGTTACAGTGGTAGCAACATTTGTTGTCAGCGGCCCATTGACCGAAGTCTTATCAGTGTCATTGACAGCTGCCTCTGCAGCTTCCTTCTTCGCAGCAGCCTGTCCACTTGGCCCACCTTGTTTCAAGCCTTTCACGCTCTTCCACTCCATTGTGAGGCTAGCAATAATACCCGCTGCAGCACAGCCTACACTGACTTTCAGCGTATTTGATAATGCTGCATTATAGGCCACCAACACCATGGGAAGGAATTTGGCCGGAACAATGTCTTTTAATTCGGTTGCACCCGTATTGACGATCATCGCGGTGTCGATGTTTGCGACTTTGCTCAGCTGCGATACTAAGCTTTGAGTAAAGACCACTTCAGCAACTGATAAGAAGATCGAGCCCCCAAGTCCTTGCATGAAGAACATTATGGAGACACCTGTCATGACATCCTTTTTGTCCAGACAGACCTGTGCGGCCATTCCAGATTGTTGCATACCGAGACCCAGACCGAAACCGTAAACAACTTGGTAGCCAATCCAATGTGCGGAGTTGGTATTGGTTTTGAGTGTAGTGAGGAGTCCTGAACCAATGGATATAATAACTGAACAGACGATAAGTTGAGGCACGTAATACCCAGTTTTTGATGTCAGACCTCCGGCAAAGATACTGGCAACAACTAGCGACAAGACGAGAGGTAGTGTATCGATTCCGGAATGGACTGCAGTCACCCCTTTGATGGCTTGGAACCAGAGGGGTAGGAAATAAATCGTCACCATCATCGAACCGGGTGAGACAAGCGAAAAGTAAGCACCGGATGCGACACTTCGTTGACTGATGATGCGGATAGGAACTGTGGCATTATCTCCTGAACGAAATTGGATCCAAATGAAAATGGCGATCAGAAAAGCGGCCAGGATGAATAGTACAATAATCCTGGCATTATCCCATGCGTAAGTAGTGCCACCCCATTGCAATGCCAAAAGGAAACACACAATTCCTGGAAGAAAGACAATCGTGCCATACGGATCGAGTTTGATTATTTGTTGTTTGAGGGTATCGGTGTTCTTGCTGGGTGGAGTTTTGAGGATGAAGAGGAGGATAACCACGACAGCCCCTCCAATGGGAAGGTTGATCCAAAAGCACCATCTCCATGTAAGTTGGGTTGTGAATACCTAATGAAAGATAAAGTTAGCATTGCTCCGTGAAATACTATTGTCTGGGTATCTGCTAGGTAACCACTTACACCGCCAAGCAAAGGCCCAGCAACGGATGCAACACCAAAAATAGCCCCAAATATACCCCTATAGGTATATCAGTATGGGTTTCTCACAGATGTTTCGGGAGCTGAGGAGCCGACTGGCTCTGAAGACATGTTTCAAGAGCTCGGCTCCTGAAATGTTGCAGGATCAAGGGCAAAATAGTACATACTGGTAGATAGGCCGTTTATGAAGGGGGATCGAGACGACCATAATGATTATGCAACCGGAAAAGATACCGGCCGACCCCAGACCCGCTAAAATACCATCAGCGTAATGGTCGATATGAAGGAGTCTTGAGTGCTTACCTAGTGCTCTCCCTACGATGAAGCCTTTAGAAGTAGGCGCTGCAGCGCAGACAGTTGACTATAGGAATACTCAGCATTTTAGAACTCAACTACTGACAAGTTGCTTTACGTGATTGAGCGTTCGTCCTTGTTGTAGGGCGCAGACAGCTGACGAGGCGTAGAGGGAGGTTATCTTACCCCAACTTCAAAGATACCAATGGCGCACAGAAGTACCCATTTCGGAGAATAGAACGTATATATACGGCCATAGATGAGTTGGAAGGCAGAGGAGGTGAGAAGATAGGCGCTTCCATACCATCCAACATCAGTTATCGAGTGGAAATCGTCGGTGATCTTTGGAATTGCGGTACCAATGATGGTTCGATCCTGATCACGTGAGTTGATGATTAGAGGTGATATTTGAATCCTAGAATACTCACCAGTGCGACGAGGAACATTGATAGATATACCGCTAGCATGATCAGGACGACTTTCTGGAAAGGTGGGAACTCATCCTCCGCTTCATCTTCTTGAGCCGTTGTCCTTGACACGCCTTTCTCCTCATCAACCGGTGCGTTGCTGCGACGCTCTTCCATGCTTGCTGTCATGTTTGAAGTGGATGATTATGTTCCCGTAGTAGAGAAGGGAAGATAGAGATTCAAATATGGAGAGAGAGAGAGAGAGAGAGAGAGAGAGAGAAGAGAGACTATAAACAGATCGCCAGGGCTGATTTGGGCTTGATCATGTGTGGAGTTGGGCATGTGAGTTGAGGTGAAGGAGAAGATGGAGATACTTATGAGACGCCACCAATTGCTGCAGAATCGTCCTTTTCCTCTCTAGATGCAGTGGAAATGTCAATTCAACGGGTGAATCTATTCACTCTCACGGGCTCTTAAAGGGATGAAATGATTTTGGAGGTTGATTCTCGGTCCCGAAGCATCGGCGGTCGGCGAACAAAATTCGCCGACAAGGCAACCACCAGTGCTGGAATCTAATCTCCCCCCAACAGCCATCTCTCGAGATGAGTGCACATACATAAGCACAGCAACCGGTAGTACCAGCGTCACCAAGCTGTCCAATAATCTCCGAGATCTACATTGTGCGGCTTCTTCCACATAATTAAGGGCTCCATACTGCCCACGTTAGTGTGCAATGTTACAATCACCATCTATAACCCCCGAGGCGGCTCCTCCTGTGGTCACCAAGATCACGCGTGGCCACTCGTGTATCCTGTGCCAACAGCGTAAAGTCAAATGCGACAGGCAGAAACCATGTTCGAACTGCATCAAAGCTCGAGCTGAATGCATTCCCAGTGCCCCTACGGTACCAAGGAGACGAAGGAGAAAGTTCTCTGAGCAGGATCTCGCTACAAGACTGCGCAAGTACGAGCAACTATTGAAGAAGCATGGTGTGAAAATTGATGATGATGATCACTCCGACGAAAACCAGGAAAGCCCTAATCGCGTAGAGCATGCAGCATTGAGCATTGATGCGCCAAGAGACCCGACAGTGGAGAGGGGAATGCTATTTAAAGATAAGGAAAATACGCGTTACGTGGAAAGGTATGCTTTCTTCAAAATACCTATGATCTCTTCTGACAAATGCAGCACTTTATGGGAAAATCTAAGAGACGAGATCCAAGATCCCAAAGACGCCCTCCAAGGATCGTCCGACGATGAGATCAACGAGATTGGTCTCTATCCTGAACCTGAGAGATTTCTGCTTGGGCACGGAATGGCATCCAAAGACTTGAAATCACTTCACCCTCAGCCAGTCCATATATTCAGACTCTGGCAGACTTTTATAACCAACGTCAATCCATTGGTGAAGTTGTTCCATGCTCCAACTGTGCAGCAAACGATCCTCGATGCGAGTGGAGATCTAGGGAGTATCTCCAGACCGGTTGAAGCACTAATGTTCAGTATCTACCTTTTGGCAGTAACTTCATTAGAAGCAGGGGAGTGCGAAAGCATGTTTGGAGAGCCTCGAAATACTCTGTTAACGAGGTTCTCCCATGGGGCTCAACAAGCGCTAATTAATGCAAAGTTCATGAAGTCGTTGAATTTGACTACTCTTCAAGCACTGGGATTATATCTTGTGAGTCACTTGCACTTTCTCTTTCATATTCGCGCATTCGGCCGCGTGATAGGCTTCAAGACGGTCTTGGTTCTCGTTTTCTCTTCCTTGTAGTACGTTCATAGCTCCGCAGAATATCAAGTCTGGCCTCGTCCCCAAACTGCATGTGAGAGCTCAAGTGGCTGTGTTTTGAAGTTTTGATCGGTTTGAAATTATATGTCTGACATACGATAGCTTGCTGTCCGTAAATATTACGACCCTCATTCCTACTGGATCCTCACCGGTAGTGCTTTGCGAATTGCCCAGCGCCTCGGAATACATCGAGATGGACATGCTGATCAGATATCTCCGTTCGACTCTGAAATAAGACGGAGGACATGGTGGAACATTCTTTTCATCGACGGGCAAGCATCGAAACTAGCAGGCGCTGCTTCGAGGTTCCCAGAGTGGCTTGCGAAATTTGATACTCAACTTCCCCTCAACGTTAGTGACAGCGACTTGAGTCCAAATATGAAAGAGCTACCAAAGGAAAAAGAAGGAGTAACGGAAATGCTTTTCTGTTGCCTCCGCTACGAGGTGGCGAGAGCACTCCGAAAATCGGGAGGGTTTCCATTTGACTTGAAAGACGGACCCTTGAGCGCCACAAGTATCGAAGCTATTGCCAAAAAGGACAAAGCAATCAGTGAGCTAGAACAATTGTTCCACGAGAAATATATACGATTTTGCGATCCCTCAATACCCTTACATCTCCTCGCCATCTACGTTTCAAAATCTGTCATTTGTACCATGAAGTTGATGGCACATCATCCTCGTCAGTATCCTGATAAAGGCGCGAGTATGCCTCAAAAAGAAAAAGATATGATCTTCGGGGAAAGCTTAAAAGAGCTGGAAATTTCCTCTATGGGTCATTCAACTCCATCTGTGCAGGGATTCTTGTGGCACATCCACGTCCATTTCCAGCTAGACGCTTTCATCTACGTTATTAGCGAGCTTCGACACCGAACTTCCGGGGAGCAGGTTGACCGGGCTTGGAAAGAAATTGAATTATCCTTCGAACAGCGACCAGAAATGCTTAATGACACCAAAAATAGCCTGTACTTTGCGATTGGAAATCTTACACTCAAAGCATGGACAAAACGAGAGGAAGCCGGTGGTCTTTACCACGGCGATCAATTGGTGGCAGCTCCTCGATTCATATCTGTATTGCGTTCTCAGCGTAGGATTCCTGACCCAATCCCGCCACCACCCGCAACAGAATTCCGACAGATTGATACATATCCGAAGTCTGATCATCTGAATGTAGCCTCCAACATCGCACCATCTAATGACATGTATCAAAGTGCGCAGGGGTGGAGCAATGTCGACTTTTCGATGGATATGAACATGCCGGACATTGCTGCTATAGATTGGGAGTATTACCAGACTTTGCTCGATGGTGACTTACCTGCATACGCTGGTCCAAATCCGGGAACTCCTAATGGTTGGATAGTTTAAGAAGCCACGTCAATTGTATGCATATTCGCATGATTATGAGTGTGACAGTCTTCCAGGCAGCAATGCTTGAGCTTTCTAATCACTATGAAGAGGCTCAGCCCTTTCCACCTTAGACGGATTCAGGATTCCATTGGCCAATCGATCACACATCCCGAGATTGGGCGCCATGCATCTAGACCGCAGAACAGGATCTCATATGCAGAGCCTTCTCAAACCAGATCAATCAAGTGATTTGGCAGCCACATCATATCTCGCTCAATCATTTCTGATTTGTTCCCCGCTCCACACTTGAGGCTCAATTATTTCGCAACTCACCGTGTAGAAGCCTCCCCGCAATTTGCAAAGAAGCTGGGCAACGCATCCATCCTTTAGATATCCGCACCATAGCCTATCGTATTTAAAATGCTGATATACCAGAGCCTTTCGACCATGATACTCTTTCAATCCAATTACTTATTTTCGCAGCCTCACAAACTTCATCAATACCAATGCCTCCATACCAGGTCGATGGGTTCCAGGCTCAGCCTGACATTGAAGTGAGACAAGACGCAGCCTCGTCAGGAGAAGTCGTTTTATCTATCACCCACGCCTCCACCACTTACACCACAATAATCGGCCTCACTCCCACCACCTTACCATCCTCAAACCCAACCATAACTCCAGCACCCGCTCAGACTTCTCAAATTGAGCTTCGATCCAACGACCCAAGCTCACCCAGCACTGGCGTTATCGTCGGAGCAATCCTCGGATCCATCCTTGGAACTCTAGTCATCATAACGTGCCTCTACAAATGTTGCATTGACAACCGTTCTGCCGCATGGATACCTCCTCGCTACATTTCCTACGACTCGGACTCTGACGATGGTCGCGGCTCGTTTGGAAGCGGAGTGGGTACACGAGGCGGCGGGTTTGATGATCGTCGTGATCGAGTGAGGCGGCCTGATCGAGTCAGGACAAGACATCGCAATATGAGTGAGAGATCCGGGACTAGAAGTGAAATGAGTTGGGGTACTCAACATAGGAGGAGGAGAAATAGTTTAAGTAATAAGGATGGATTGTTGGGATGGTTTTTGGTTCCGAGGACGAGGCCTTATTATAGCTATGAAAGGAGGAGTGGGTGGCCGAGGGATAGGTCGGGGAGGGTGTTCTCTCCTGATGATTGAGTACGGGATTTTATACGTTTGTGGAATTCACGGAAAGGATCTTGGTTTGATCAAGGATGATGATTGTATGAATAATGACTTTCAGTGGGTTCTGGAGATTGGGATAAGGAACTTTTTGCGATCTGTTCCTGCAAAAATATATAAATACCACTCATACTATTATTATCATAATTTTGATTCTCTTCCAAGAGCTACATAGGCATCGAATGCCAGAGACATAAATGGGATTCTTGCCCAGAATGGAGTGCCAGTCACGTGCCAAGTTTGTACAGGGATCTCTGCGCTAAGATAAAAGATAGCAGAAAATATCCCAAAATTCTGGATGAACTTTATTCAGATGCGAAATATTCCCCAACTCCCAACTCTACGACATCATAATGGGAAAGAAACGAGTTGGCGCACTGGAGAAGGTTGATGCAGATCTGTATGCGCATCCTCCCCGAAAGCCCGAATTGTCTTGCTAATTCTCCAAGTCCTAATCTTCAGTACAAAATTCGACGAGACCCCAGGTAAGCTCCCAACCACACCCTTCATGGCTTCTGTGTACTTACATTATGCAGATCGTACGGCGAAGATTTTAAAAATCAATATGGGCAATACCAATCGCAACGAGACATCTTCATGTCTTCCCCCAGCACGGCAACATTCACAGGTATAATCTCCTTCCGCGACCTGATCGACTTCGTCGCCCACGTCGCGGACTGCTTCCCCGAAGAAACCGCCTCCTTCCCCGACGATCTCAAAACAATTCTTACCCTCCATCACGCCTCCCTCGAAAGCGAACTACGAGAAAAGATAGTGGGAAGCCTCGTCCTCCTACGAAGAAAGGAAATAATCGATTCCTCGAGTTTACTGAATACACTGTTTCCAATATTGGTTGCTACGCCAAGTAAAACGCTGAGGACATTGCTGTTTCAGAAAATACTGAGTGATTTGAGGACCAGTAATTCGAAGACGAAGAATCACAGGTTGAATAGGACGATCCAGACGGCGTTGTATAATCTTTTGACTTCGGACCGGGCGTCACCGAAAGGGTTATGGGCCGTGAAGATTACGAGAGAATTATGGAAGAGGCAGATATGGACGGATGCGAAGGCGGTAGAGATTATGAAAGAGGCAAGTTTAGCGGATAATGAGAAGGTTATTGGTGGTGGGGTGAGGTTTTTCTTAGGTGGAGATAAGGAGAGGGAAGAGATGGAGGATGAGAGTAGCGATGAGGAAGGGGGGATTGATATTGGGAAACTCAAGCATCAAGCTGGGATTAATAAGAAGACGAAAAAGAAGGCTAAGACGATGGAACGAGCTGTAGAGAAAGTCAAGAAGAACGAGAAGAAGAAGAAATCACCACATCCGCTCAACTTCTCGGCGCTACATCTGTTACACGATCCTCAAGGATTTGCGGAAACACTCTTCTCAAAGCACCTCCAAAACTCAAAATCGAAACTCAACCTAGAGCAGAAATTGCTCGTCCTACAACTCGTCTCACGTTTAGTTGGTCTCCACAACCTCACCATTATCTCCCTCTATTCCTACTTCATCAAGTATCTCACCCCCCGCCAACCTTCCGTAACCTCCTTCCTCGCCTCCCTCGCCCAAGCAACCCACAAGTTCGTCCCCCCCGACGCCCTTGAACCCCTCATCCAAAAAATCGCCAATGAATTCGTATCCGAAGCCTCATCATCCGAGGTCGCATCTGCAGGACTCAACGCCATCCGGGAAATATGCGTTCGGCAACCAATGGCTATGAACGATACTCTCCTCCAAGATTTGGTCATGTACCGCAAGAGTAAAGATAAAGGAACAATGATGGCAGCCAAAGGTCTCTTAAGTCTCTACCGCGAAGCCAACCCCGATCTTTTACGGAAAAGAGATCGAGGAAAACAAGCAACCATAGGTCTCAAAAGTGGAACTATCCAACAGCGCCGTTTTGGTGAAGAAGAAGCGGGTGGTATCGAAGGCTTAGAATTACTCGAAGAATGGAAAGCGCAAGAACGTAAACGCAAACGTGTTGAGCGCGGATTACCCGAAGAACTCGGCACCGATGAATCAGAGGAGGAAGATGACGAGGAACAGGATTGGGGAGCTTGGGATGTGGAGAGTGATGCTAGTAGTGATTCTGGGGGTTGGATAAATGTGGAAAGTGACGCCGAAATCGAAATCAGTGATAGCGAAGATGATAAACCTGCTGCCAAAAAGGCGAAACTAGAACCCGCAACTAAATCTGCAGCTGGTACGGAAGAAGAAAAGGAAAATGAAGACAAGGAGAAGGAGAAGGGACTTGAGCAAAAGATTTCCAAATTAGCGACAACGAAGATTTTAACACCAGCCGATCTGGCCAAACTCCAAGAACTCCGCCTCGAAGCCTCCGTCTCCAGCGCCATGAACCCCAAAAACCGCACCCAAGCCTCCCGCCTCCGAGACCTCGCATCCCGACACGCAGACGACGCTTTGACAGCGGAACAAATCGAAGGATTCTCCAAACTTCGCAAGAGTACGAGAGAGGAAAAGATAGCACTTGCGAGAGAAGGCAAGGGAGAGAGGGGCGAACATAAGAGCACGCAGGCGCTGAGGAGAGAGAAGAAGGACGCAGAGGGGAAGAGTACGACGAATAAGGAGAAGGCGCGAAAGAAGAATTTCCTAATGACATTAGGGAAGGCGAAGGGCAAGCAGAAGAGGAGTTTGGTGCAGACGAAGCGGGTGTTGAAGGGGCATATTGAGAGGAGTAAGAGGGGGGGGAAGAGGGGGAATGTTGGTATGTAGGGGCGAGAATATTTAGATTATGGGGACTTTGTATAGTTGTAGCGTAGGATGTATATCTGAGTTACCTGAAAGTTTATGCACTCCATGTAGTTATTCTACAGGGCATGATTTTCAGGGTCTACTCGCTAAATTCATCCACCCCCTTTTTGGCCCTCGCTCTGTCTATTTTCCACACCCACTGATCGTTTATTAAACGCTTATCAATTTGGTTGCATAAAATCACCCCATATCGCAGCTTGGTCTGCAATTGAGTCCTGGGTTTATCTGCACCCCTATGCAAAATCGTTCGTTGCCCCTTTGTCCAAGCCTGGATAACGTCTAAAAGAATAGCAAAACATGCTCTAGTGCTTTGAAAAACTCATCAAATCAATTTCTTAATGTACATCCCTACATTAAGAGATGTATACTGTAACAAGACAAAATACTAATACTTTGAAATTAATTGATTCTAAATTTGTAAATTTATTAAAAAGTTATGTATTTTTGTATTAGTTATATTATATAA
>Ga0182030_10008357_pt1 | contig 21441 bp, 15 predicted proteins | sample 812S3MmetaG_FD_121299 | JGI IMG/M metagenome (GOLD analysis project Ga0182030, IMG submission 121299) | Permafrost microbial communities from Stordalen Mire, Sweden - 812S3M metaG (Illumina Assembly) | ecosystem: Environmental > Terrestrial > Soil > Wetlands > Permafrost | place: Sweden...
TGCCTGCCGGTAGGCAGGGTTAGGCTGTTTGGCACTCTAAACCAGAAGTATATTTAACCTTGAAAGGCTTACTGGCATTCAGTTTCATCCTGTTTCGACCATGCTTAACTTAACGCCTATGCCTAAAGGGGAAACCAAAGCCGGCTCTGGTTTCCCCTTTAGGGGACGGAAGGGGCGGCTGTTCGGCGCCCCGGTAAAAACTTCCACCCAATTCCCCCCAATCAACTAATTTTACTTTTAACTGTTATTGTATGCTATGCTGGGCCACCGATTTTTAAAATATACACCTCAAAACCAATCACCCTTCGATAAGTTGTTTGATATTTTCAAGCAGTTATTGACTTATACCTCCGGCGATGTGGGCGAAGCATTAAGCTGGTTAACTGAGCTGGATAAAGAATACAAACTCACCAACAAAGACTACGGCATCGGCGATTTTATTAATGACCTGCGCGAGAAGGGATATATCAAAGAAGAACAACCCGGCAGTGGCGGCTTTGCTGTTACGGCCAAAACTGAAAAAGCCATTCGCCAAAGTGCGCTCGAAAGGATATTCGGCAAACTGAAAAAATCCAAACAGGGAAACCATAAAACCGTTCATACCGGCTCGGGCGATGAAATGAGCAGCGATTTACGCGACTACCAGTTTGGCGATTCGGTAGAACAGATTTCTATGCTCGAGTCTTTCCGCAATGCGCAAATCAATCATGGCATTGGCGAGTTTATGATGAGCGAAGACGATTTGTTAGTTCAGGAAAAGGAGCACAAATCGCAAACATCAACAGTGCTGATGATTGATATATCGCACAGCATGATATTGTATGGCGAAGACCGGATAACCCCCGCCAAAAATGTGGCCATGGCCCTGGCTGAATTAATTAGCACCAAGTATCCGAAAGACACCCTGGATATTATCGTTTTTGGTGATGATGCCTGGCAGATTGAAATTAAAGACCTTCCATATTTACAGGTAGGCCCTTACCACACCAACACTGTTGCCGGGCTCGAACTGGCTATGGATATTTTACGCCGCCGCAAGAACGCCAATAAGCAGATTTTTATGATTACCGATGGCAAGCCAAGCTGCATAAAAGAGAATGGTTCGTACTATAAAAACAGCTTTGGGTTAGACAGAAAAATAGTTGGCAAATGCCTGCGCCTGGCCGATAGCTGCCGCAGGCTTAAAATACCCATCACCACCTTTATGATTGCCACCGACCCTTATCTGCAAAGCTTTGTTGAGGAATTTACACAAGCCAATGCTGGAAAAGCGTTTTATACCAGCTTAAAAGGATTAGGTGAATATCTATTTGAGGATTTTGAGCAGAATAAGAAGAGGAGAGTGCGGTAACCCAAATACATTTTTATCGCAACGACGCAAAGATGAATACAAGAGATTTTTAAATGCATTTTAACTCCGGCTGCTAACTTTGCGTTCTTTGCAATCTTTGCGCCTTTGCGTTGAAATGCATTAAATGAATTTAAAATTGTTTTAAAAGTGAGAAACATCAAAACATTCGGCGAGTTAAAAAAGAGCGGTTACAAAAGCAAGGCTATTAAAGATGAGTTGCGCGATAACCTGATTGATAAACTGAAGAAAAAGGAACAGATTTTTAAGGGCATATTGGGCTATGAGGACACCGTAATTCCCGATATAGAACGCGCCATTCTTTCGCGGCATAATATGAATTTGCTGGGCTTACGCGGACAGGCTAAAACCCGCATTGCCCGGCAAATGACGGAGTTGTTAGATGAGTTTATACCCGTTGTAGCCGGAAGCGAATTGAACGACGATCCATTAGCGCCAGTATCGCGATACGCGAAAGATTTAATTGCCGAAAAAGGTGATGAAACGCCTGTGGGCTGGATGCACCGCTCTGAACGTTATGCCGAAAAACTGGCCACCCCGGATGTGAGTGTTGCCGACTTAATTGGCGATGTTGACCCCATCCGTGCTGCCAATTTAAAACTGAGTTACGGCGATGAAAGGGTTATCCATTTTGGTATTATACCCCGCAGTAACCGGTGTATATTTGTAATTAACGAGTTGCCCGATTTACAGGCCCGTATTCAGGTAGCCCTGTTTAATATTTTGCAGGAAGGTGATATCCAAATCCGCGGATTTAAGTTGAGAATTCCTTTAGACATTGAATTTATTTTTACCGCTAATCCCGAGGACTATACCAACCGCGGCAGCATCGTTACCCCGCTTAAAGACCGCATTGGCTCACAGATTTTAACGCACTATCCTAAATCGATAGAGTTATCCAAACAAATAACGCAGCAGGAAGCCCGTTTAAACGATGCGCAAAAAGGAAAAATTGAAGTAGGCGAATTACTGAAAACGCTGATAGAGCAAATTGCCTTTGAAGCCCGGCTAAGCGAGTATGTAGATAATAAAAGTGGCGTAAGCGCCCGCCTTACCATTTCGGCCTACGAAAATATGGTAAGTACTGCCGAAAGGCGAATGCTGATAAACGGTGAGGAAAATACCTTTGCCCGTATCTCTGATTTAACCGGGGCGGTTTCAGCTATTAACGGCAAAATTGAACTGGTTTACGAGGGTGAGCAGGAAGGCGCCGCTATGGTGGCCCAAAGCTTAATTGGCAAAGCCATGCGCAACCATTTTATAACCATCTTCCCCGATCCATCCAAATTAAAAAAGAAAAAGCAGGCCTCACCTTACCAAAAGGTGCTCGACTGGTTTTCGGAAAACAACGAGGTAGATATTTTAATAGGCGATTCTGCAGGAACTTATAAGGCAGTAATTGATTCTATTCCCGCTTTAGAGGAATTGGTTAACCAATATTCTCCCGGCCTGTCTAAAAACGACAAATTTGTAATGAAGGAGTTCATTCTCCACGCCCTGGCTGAACACTCGCAAATTGGCAAGTCTACCTTAGAGCGCGGCATACAGTTTAAAGATCTTTTTGGTTCGGTATTCTCATCCAAGGATATGGGAATGGGGGAGGAGGATTTGAATTGAGGAATAGAAGCATACTACTCACTGCCCATTGAATTTCTTGTTTAGGGACAAAAAAACCAGCAATTAAAAAAAACGCTATCCAAACAATAGAAAGAATTGCCTATCAATAATATGTATACACACTCACCTGTTTAAAATATGGAGGTGAACCTGGTGGAGAAGAGGCATTTTGTGTTTCCTGTATAACCCGGCCTATATTGTCGTATTGATAAGTATAAACGGTAGCGATAGGACCAGAGGTTGTAGTCTGATAATTGGAGCCCACCAGATTTTTATTATTCCTGCCAAAAATTCCAGGAGGGAAATTGCGGCTTTCTAATTTGTCTGTTAAATAAGTATAGGTTATGGTTGACACGCTGGGCGTACCACTACAAAACAAGTCGGTTATCTGGTTACCATCTGCATATGTACATGTGTCTGTTGTTGTATCTGCATTTACTAATTGCATATCTGATATCAAGTAGCCCGAACTATCATATGCATATTTACTTCCGGTTGAAGTGCTTATTCCATAGCCCTGACTATTTAAGGTATAAACAATATCGGGTTGTTGGGTTCCATTTAACGATGTGGTTTTATAAGTTACAGTATTTAATCCGTATACAATAATTGAACTGCTGGTGTCCTGAGGGTTATAATCTTGCTCGGCAATAAGTTGGCCTTCACTATTATACGTAAATCCGTCCCCAGATTTGGAGGGAACCGTTGCGCCATAAGTGTAAATACTTACATCAATTGATTTTAATTTACTTCCTAAAGGTGAATAAATATTTTTCTTACACCCTGCTACTATTATCAGCACAAAAAATAACCATCGCATCATAGTTATTATAGCATTTCTATTCATTTATAATAGTTTTCATGGTAATGGTGCAATTTACTTTAAAGCTTGAAATTATTAGAACAATTGTAATCAGCGATACACACGATTTGGTTCTCCAAAATCCTAAAGGCCCCAAACTTTCGAATGGAGCCTTTCCAAATTAAATTGGTTGTATTTTTATAAAGATGCTGAAGCAGGTGCTTTTTCAACGCCGTATTTGCCAAAACCCAGCAAATCATCGGGTTGAATATAGCCAACGGTAAAGGTTATGCGTTTTCCGTCCTTATCGGTTATGATAAGGGTGGGGTAGTGGTTAACGTTATATTTGGAAGCCAGGGTTGGCCCTTCACCTTTTTCGCAGTCAACCGATACATTAATAAAATGCTCATTAAAATATTCAATTACACTTTTATCTGTAAAAGTATTCTGCTTCAATAGTTTACACGGCCCGCACCATGATGTGTAGGCATCAATAAATACCAGCTTATTTTCCTTTTTGGCCTCTACCAAGGCGTCCTTATAGCTTCCTTTAAAGAAGTTAATAGACTCACCCGCTTCAGGGCTTTTGTGGGTTGCCGAGATGGAGAGTATCGCGAAGGCCATTAACAGGCCAAGTGTAACTGTCTTTCTCATAATTAGCAGATTTTGATTGTTCAAATAAATACTTCAGCGCTTGTAAACCTTCTTTTATGACTTTAGTTCTACAAGGCATACGTTGATGTTACATACTTTGTTACAAAAAATCTGATAGCTATACATCAATTTGAAGTATAGCTGCTCTTTAAGGGGGAGAAGAGCTAAACGTTATGCTTAAAATTAGGAAGAAAGAATTACTTAACGTGTAGTATGGGATAAAAATGTTTGATAAGCGGAGAAATAAAAGGAGCCGAAGGCATTTAAAGTCCCACTTTGAAGGGGGACGATTGTCATTTCCGCAGGAAATGGCAATCAGGGGGATGAGGGCCTTTAAACAGGATGGAGCCCTCATAGTTACAGGGCTCTTCATCCCCCGGTTGACAGGTTTCTTCGAAACCTATCAACCGCCCCCTTCAAAGGGGGACTTTGGCGTTCGTATTTTACAAGGACACCATATAAACTTTACTTCCCAATATAATAGTCAATAATTTTCTTTTGCAGCATCAGGCTTATATCGGCCTGTGCCTTGCTTACTTCGGCTTGCAGCAGCACTACCTGGGCATTGGAAAGTTCTACAAACGTAGCCTGCCCCACATCGTATTTTCCTTTCAATACTTCAAAAGCCTGCTGGGCGGCGAAGAGGCCACGCTTTGAAGTTTCAATTTGTTGAAGGGCGGCGAGATAGTCGTTGTAAGCTTGTTTAATATCAGAAGATATCTGAACCGTCAAATCATCGCGGATAATAGAGGCATTGTGCTGGTATATCCGGGCAATGGCCACATTGGTTTTAGTGTATAACCTGTCGAATATATTCCATGATAAATTGAGGGCTATTTCGCCATAAACCTGGCCAAACAGCGCTTTGCCCACCGGCTCCTGTGCTCCAAGTGCATCAACATTATTTATTTGCAGCGAGTTTAAATACCCCCCGTTTGAAACCATACCTCCCTCCAGGTTCAATTTGGGCAGATAACCGCTTTTGAACTCCTTTATTTGCCAGTCAGTAATTTTCAGGCTCAGGTCGCTCGATTTCACATCGGGCCTTTGCTGCATGGCTTTGGCAATCAGGTCCTGTACGTTTTGATACTCGGGCCCCAATGGTAAAGTATCTGCAGGTATATCTCCGATGCTGTATTTTTCGGTGGCGCTTATTTTTATTTTGCGCAATAGCAGGATGATATCGTTTTTCAGCTTTTGCTCTGCTTGAATAAGGAACAGTTTATCGCTGCTGGTTTCGGCCTCTTGCTGGTAAAGGTCCGAAACTGCGTTACGGCCTACATTAGTAAGCTCCTGCAACTGCGCTTCGCGTTTGGTTGAAGCATCCAGGTTCTCAGTTCCGAATTTCACTACCTGCCGGTCGAGTATTACCTGCAAAAACGATTGCGTAATATCGAAAGCGATAGCCTGTTCAGAACGTTGGAGGTTAAATTGAGAAGCTGATTTAGATAAGGTTGCCGCCTTTAACGCCGAATAATCATACAAGCCGTTAAAAATATTAATGGTACTGGTAAGCTGGTAATTCATAGCGCTGCCGGTTGAATTAACCAGCGTGGGCTCCGTAATGGTAAGCAGGTTTTTACCCCCGGTGTAAGCATAGTTTCCGTTCAGCGCCAGGTTGGGCAAAAAGTTGCCATACGTACCCATTAAAGCCGCACCTGTAATTTGTAACGAATCCTTACTCAACAAAATCTGCGTGCTTTGGTCAAGCCCTATGCGGATACAATCCTCCAGCAAAAGCACCTGCGTGGTGTCCTGCGCCCTTACTATACCGGAGGTGCCAACAATCACTGCAACAATAAAAGCCCAAATATTCTTTTTCATCTTTCTGTATTCTTCCTTCTATTCTTTTTATTTCTTTTGCGTCTTTGCATTCTTTGCGCCTTTGCGTTGAAAATGTATTGAGCCTATTCCGCAATGCGCACCTTTTGCCCTTCAAGAATACTTTCGCCTACCGATATTGCAACACGCTGTCCTGAATCTACTCCTGAAGTCAGCGTAACTTTGTCGCCGGTATTATTGGCTACAATCACCTCCTGAAAGTGTAAAATACTATCCTTATCTACAGTAGCCACCATGGTTTTGCTTTTGTGAATTATCAGCGCAACTGAGGGCACCGATATTCTCCTCACCTTATCATTATGCGGGTTGCTGATGTGCACCTGCACATAACTACCGGGCACTATGCTGTCGTTCTTATTTTCAACATCCACTTCGCAAAGCATCATCCGCGTATGTTCATCCAATTCGCCCGCAATGCGACTGATGCTGGCTTTAAGATGAAAATCGGGCCTTTCAGTCAATGTAATGTCAACCGGGTAGCCCACTTTCAAAAAGGCAGCATCGCGTTGTTCAACATAAACATATATCCTTAACCTGCCTAACTCCGCCAGCGTTACAACCGGTTGTGCGCTGGTTTGTGAGTTAATTGCATTTTGTATCAAAGCACCCTGGTCAACATAACGCGCGGTCACAGTACCGGTAAACGGTGCTTTTAATGCTTTGTATTGCTGCTGTTCGGTCAGCGACTTTACGTTGGCGACTGCCATATCAACCGCAGTTTGCGAAATATCTTCCTGCTCCTGAGCTATAAATTTTTTATCCAGCAGCTTTTTATCGCGGTCGGCAATTTTCTTTTTGTTTTCAAGGTCCGATAAGGCCGCATTGTATTGCTGGTCTATCTCCGGGTTATCAACGTAAGCCAATAGTTGCCCTTCCGTTACCCTGTCGCCTTTATCTACATTTATTTTCTCCAGGTAGCCGCTTATTTTGGCGTACAAAGTAGCCGTTTGATACGGCCTTGCCTCACCAATCAACACCAACTCTTTAAGTCCCGAACTATAATTGGCCTGTGCAGTTTTTACAAGAGGGCCATCTTTTAGTTCTTTTTCGCGCGCCGCACTTTCAGCTTTAACTTTATGGTCTTTGGTAATGTAAATAGCAGCTATCCCCCCTCCAATTAACAGCAATATTACAACCCCTGCGGCAAGCAGTTTGTAGTATGATGTTTTTGTAGTTTCCGTTGTCATGTCTTTATAATTATTGTCTTATGTTTCAATATGTCCCAAAGATTCTTCTTCAAATTTTTCATCCATGCTGTGGTAGGTTGGCATGCCTTTACGCAATACCGAGTAAAATATAGGCACCACAAAAAGTGTAAACACCGTGGCTACCAAAAGGCCCCCAATAACTGCACGGCCCAGCGGGGCATTTTGTTCACCGCCTTCGCCTGCGCCAATTGCCATGGGTATCATACCTAACACCATGGCAATAGCTGTCATTAACACCGGGCGAAGCCTTGTTTTTCCCGCTTCCAGCGCGGCTTCCAGCGAGCTTACATTTTTTTCAACCCGCAAATCATTGGCAAAGCTAACCAGTAATATCGAGTTGGATACCGCAATCCCTATCGCCACAATAGATCCCATCAGTGATTCAACATTAATGGTAGTACCGGTAAGCACCAGCATCCACAAAATACCCATAAAGGCACCGGGTATTGATAGCATAATAATAAAAGGGTCTATCCACGATTGAAACAACACCACCATCAGCAAATACACCAAAGCAATTGCCAGCACAAGCCCCAGGCCTAATGTGCCGAAAGAAGTGTTCATAACCTGGCTCTGGCCCCGCAGGTCAATACGCATGCCCGGAGGCAATTTGCCCAGCGAGTCAATTTTACCCTGGATGGCTTTTGAAACCGAGCCCAGGTCTCTGCCTTCTACATTGGCATCAATATTCATAATCCGCTGTACGGTGTAATGGGTAAACAGGTTAAACTGCGTGGTGCTGGTTACCTTGGCCAGGTTGCCTAATGTTTGTGCCTGCGCCATGGGCAGGTCGGTAGGTGCTGGTGTGGGGTTATTGGTAAATGCAGGATTACTGGTTGTAATAGGCGTATTCATCAAATCCTGCACTGAATTAATTTTTTGATATGGGGTCTGTATTACCACATTATAATTAACGCTGTTTAAAGGGCTGATAAAAAACGATGGGGCTATCATGCTGCTGGAGGATAGCGAAATTAGCATGTTGTTGGCAACTGCACTTTGTGTAAGCCCCAGTTGTGCGGCCCTTACGCGGTCAACGTCTACTTTAAAGGTTGGGTAGTCTAAAACCTGTTTAATAACCACATCTTCTACGCCCGGTATAGATTTCATGCCATCGCGCAGTTTGCGTGCGTAATCGTACGATTTATAATAATCGGCAAACTGAATCTGCACATCCAAAGGCGCCGATAAACCGAAATTAAGCACCTGGCTTACAATATCTGCTGCCTGAAAATATATTATACAACCCGGAAAATGATCTGCCAGGTCTTTGCGTATTTTCTTTACATATTCAACAGTAGGTTTGTGGCCCTCTTTAAGCGAAACAGTTATTTCGGCATCCATACCACTGGCATTATCGGTATTAACAAACACCATGTTGTACGACACCGGCACCCCAATCATATCATTAATAGTCTCCAGTTCATTCTTCGGAATTATTTTTTCTATCCGCCCCTCAGCCGAATCAACCAGCTTTTCGGTTTCTTCAATCCGCGTACCGGAAGGTGAACGGAAATGCATTTTCATCATCCCTGCATCCGTGCTCGGGAAAAAGTCAGTCCCTACAATACCCATCAGCGAAAAGGACGCTCCCAGGGCTAAAAGAACAATAGCCAGGGTTGTTTTACGGTAATTCAGCAATACATTCAACAGCCTGCCGTATGCTTCTTGAAAGCGGTCGAAGTTGCGGTCGCGCCAGTTATTAAAGCGCACGGCCATTCTTCCAAAAGCATTCAAATGCGGATCGGTAACTTCTTCATGCAACGGCTCCTTTTCCATTAACATGCGGGCCAGGGTGGGCACCAACGTCCGCGAAAGGAGGTAAGAGGCCATCATGGCAATTACCACAGCCAGCGCCAGCGGTGCAAACAAAAACCTGGCAGGGCCGGTTAGCAGCACTACGGGAAAGAACACTATGCATATAGCCAGCGTTGCAACAATTGCCGGCGTAGCAATCTGGCTGGCGCCGTCAAGTATGGCTACCGTTAACGGCTTGCCCATGTGCCGGTTACGGTGTATGTTTTCTATCTCCACGGTAGCATCATCCACCAGCATACCAACCGCCAGCGATAATCCTCCCAGCGTCATAATATTAATCGTATCGCCAAGCAGGTTCAATCCTATAATAGAAACGAAGATTGACAGGGGGATAGAAGTACAAACTATAATAACACTACGCCAGCTACCTAAAAAGAATAAAATCATAAACGATACCAGTAAGGAAGCTATAATAGCCTCGCGCAATACGTTTTTAATAGAGTTGCGCACAAAAACCGACTGATCAAAATCAACCCTTATGTCCAGGCCTGCGGGTGCCGTTTCTTTAATAATGGGCAGCATTGATTTTGCACCCTCAACTACCGCTATTGTTGAAGCGTTTGCTTTTTTAAGAATTGTGAGGTAAGCAGCCCGCTTGCGGTCAACCCTAACAATGTTGGTTTGCTCGGCGTAGCTATCGGCTACTTTGGCCACATCGCCAATAACTACCGGTTGACCGTTTACTACTTTAATGGGTATCTGCTCAAAATCCTTTACGTTCTCGGGGCTGCTGTTAATGGCCACGTTAAACTCCGTTTGCCCCATACGCGCTGAACCAGCCGGCAGAATAATATTTGATGACTGCAGCGCCAGCAAAACATCATTAGGCGACAACCCTTTGGCTGTAAGCGCTTTGGGGTCAATGTCTATATTTATTTGCCTGAAAGTACCACCAAACGGGGCTGGCGTTGCAAGGCCCGGTATGGTGAACAAGCGCAAACGGATAAAGTTAAGCGCATAATCAAAAATCTTTGCTTCCGACAGTGTTTTGCTGCTTAATGTAAGTTGCGCAACAGGCACGTTGGTAGCATTATATTGCAGGATAACCGGAGGCGTCATGCCCGGCGGCATCGCCCTCAGTGCCGTGCTTGAAACGGCCGTCATTTGCGCAATGGCAGCGCCTATATCTGCCCCTGGCTCAAAATAAACTTTAAGCATGCTCAACCCGGGTATCGAAGACGACTCTATTCTTGAAACCCCGTTTACAGTAGTAGATATAGCCCGTTCATCTAAAAATGTAACGCGCTTTTCCATGTCATCGGCTGAAAGGCCGGGGTAATTCCATACTACGCTTACAACCGGTATATCAATAACCGGAAAAATATCAACCAACATGGCGCGTATGGAAAGGATTCCCATTAAGAGAATCAGAAGAGACATCACAGCTACCGTGTATGGCCGGCGTAACGCAAGCCTTACAATCCACATCATAATCTTCTATTTTAATTGCAACATATCAAACTCCGCTAAATACTACAGTAATCGGATATTCCTGCAAATGACCGGGTTGCTTCAATGGGTGCCCAAAAGTATTAACCTTCGCCAAATTACAATCATATCGCTGCTGCAAATTATCCTTTTTTAATAAATACCGTTTTTATGAATTATAATTCAATGTCATTAAGTTAAGCCGATACTCAGTTCTTTTTGCACTTCGCTACCTCCCAGCCTCCGAAGCGGAGGAGCTGCCGCGCCGCAAAAAGAACAATTTTACCCGGTGGTTGTATTTCTGGGTTGCGATTCTCCCGTTTCGGGAGTTAGAGGGTTTGGGTAGATGTATTCTTTAACTTAACGACATTGGATTATAATTACGAAATGCATCAACAACATCAACTACGATAATTTTGTTTAAACCTCTGTTTTTTTATTCGCATTTTTTTAAAAGATTGGAATTTAGTATGAAATCTATTTTTGAAAAACATAAAAAATAGTTTCCTTTAATAAATTATTGTTTCACAAAAGAGTCGCCACCCATGAAGCAGAATCTTGCTATAAGTCTGTTCATTATATTATTCAGTATATCCCAATCTCTTGTTGCGCAAAAAACTGTTGAACTCATCAACTCTGGTGAAATTTTAAAAGAGGGAGTAAAGTTCTATGACCAGGAAAAATACGAACAAGCTGCTGACTTGTTTCAACAAATAGGCCGTAATGATACTAATTACGCTGTTGCCTGCAAGGACTACGCATTTTGTGCCTATAGCCTGGGAAAGTATGATACCGTTTCGCGCCTGTGCAAAATATTGATGGGAATGGATGATTACATGGGTGTGGAAGCTTACACACTTTACGGCAGTGCGCTGGATGACCGGGACAGTTCTGCCGCAGCTATCAGGTTTTATAGTGAGGCGCTTGTAAAATTTCCGCGTTCGTACCTGTTGTATTTTAATCTGGGCGTAGCCTATTACCGGGCTGGTAAGCACGATGACGCTTACCGCTGCTTTAAAAGAACACTTGAAATTAATCCCCGCCACCCCAATACCCATTACTTTTTGGGGTTATTGCTGGCAGATAACAACAGGTGGGCGCCTGCTATGCTGGCATTTAATACCGCTTTAATGTTAGACCAGAATAAAAACCTGTCGGGCAAATGTCTTAACTATCTTATCAATGTAGCCAAAGGCGAGTACACCCGGCCATTTAAAAACGATGGAAAGTTAACCGAGCCAGAAGACCCGAACTTTGCAAAAATTGATAAGTTGATTGAAAGCAAAATAGCCTTAAACGCGGGCTATGAAATTGCCACCAAAATGGATGATAAACTGATGAAACAGAATCAGTTTTTGCTGGAAGCCATGAAAAAAACAAAGCCCGTATCAGATAACTATTTTGTAAAACAATATGTTCCGCTTTTTACTGAATTGCTGGCCACACAGAACCTTAAAACGTTTGAATATTACCCGTATAATGCCCTCGACAACGAGGTGGTTAACAAATGGAAATCGAAAAGCAAAAAGGAGATACAGGAGTATGAAACCTGGATAGCTAATTACTTTGATAAAACATATGCTGATTTTGTGGATACCGTAAATGGTAATCCTCAAAAATTTCAGCGCTTTACTTATAACGGCGGAAGCATTGAAGCCCTGGGCACCGAATTTGACGCAAAGGCAAAATTGAAGAAAGGCCTCTGGCGGTTTTTCTATGCTAATTCTAACCTTGAAAGCGAAGGTAATTACGATAACAGCGGAAAGGCTCAGGGAGAATGGCTAACCTACTATGGTAATGGTAAGCTAAGCTCGGTGGTAAACTATAAGGATGGAAAGAAACAGGGCATGTCAAAGGAATATTTTTTCAATGGCAATATGAAGCGCGAAGCACCTTTTAGTAATGACCTGTTTGATGGAAAAGTGTTGCTGTATTATAACAACGGCGCCCTGCAAGACGAGAATAATTATGTGGCAGGCATAACCAATGGCAAAGTGCGCACCTACTTTCAAAATGGCAATCCTAACATTGACCTGGATGCAAAAAACGATAAGCTGGACGGTAAAATTATTCAATACGACCCACATGGATACGTTATAATGAAGGCAGACACCAAAGATGGTGATAAGAACGGGCAGTACGTTTCTTACTACGCCAATGGAAATATAAAAGCCAAAGGCCTGGTAAAGGATGGTAAAGGCGAAGGCAAATGGGTTTATTATTACGATGATGGGAAGGTATCAAAGGAGTGTGAATACCTGAAAGGCGATGAAACAGGTAATGTGAAGGAATATTATCAAAACGGAAAAGTTAGTACGGATGAAACTTTTGATAATAAGGGGAAAATAACCGGCACAGCAACCAATTACGACGACGATGGAATTAAATATTTTGAAGGAGTTTACAAGGACGATAAGCTGGTTAGCTATAAATATTTTGATAAAAGCGGAAAGGTGATTCATGAAGCTACTGAAGCTCATAGCGAGCTTGAATTTAAGGCCTATAGCGTGTATGGCAAGCTATTAAAAGAAGGGCTTTTAAGGAAAGGCGACCGCCAGGGCAAATGGACCTACTACTTCCGCAACGGAACAGTACAATTAACTGAAAACTATGAAGCCGGCATTTTAACCGGCGAGTTTGAAGAGTTTTATAAAAGCGGGGTAAAGCATAAAGAAGGGAACTATAAAAAAGGAAAACTGGACGGCAACTACCGCACTTATTTCGAAAATGGCAAACTTCAGGAGGAATTTATATTAGTAGATGGCAGCCGGGAAGGGGATGATTACACTTATTATATGAATGGCCAGGTTTCTGACCATAATTATTATAGTGATGGTGATGAAGTGGGGTGGCAATCGTCCTATTATCCTGATGGCAAATTGAACTACGAATATTATGACGAACCCTCGTTTCTGTCTAAATATCTTATTTACGATACTACTGGCAAAGTATCCAGCCAGTTTCTGAATCCGCAAGGCACGGCTGTTTTTGATGTAAAATTCTTTAATGGCAAGCCAAAAGTATATGGCAATTATAAAAATGGCCGTTTAGACGGGGTATACAAGTACTTTTACAGCACGGGGCAGCTGGATGGTGAAAGTAATTACAGCCTGGGCTACCGAAACGGGTCTGCCAAAGAATATCACATGAATGGTAAGTTGATGAAAGAAGAATACTACAAAAACGACGAAGCAGACAGCGTTTGGACAACCTACGACCGTGAAGGGTTGAAAGAGACCAGCGGCGCTTATAAAGAGGATGACCGCGAAGGCTATTGGAAATGGTTTTACCCCAACGGTAAAACTGAATTTGCTTCCTTGTTTAAGGAAGGCGATAAAGATAGCACTGTCGTTATGTATGCTCCTGACGGAACTATAAGGGTAAAGCTAAAATACAACCGGGGTGAGCTGCAGTCTTATACCTACCTTGGAAAGGATGGCAAAGACGTGCCGGAAATTAAATTAGATAAGGAAGCAGGCCAGGTAGTAGCCTATTATCCCGACGGGCAGAAGAGTTACGAGTGCGCCTACAAAAACGGATGGCGCGAAGGTAAGTGTATGTATTATTATTCCGATGGTAAGGTGCAGTGGGAAGAGAACTATGTGCACGGAAGTTTAAGCGGAAAGCAGACCTTTTATAGTGACGGCGGCAAACCGGAAAAAGAGCTAAACGAATATTTTGATGAGTTTGACGGGCCTTGTAAGTTTTATGATAAAGCCGGCAGCCTGGTAAGAGAAGAGAACTATGTTTTAGGAAGCCTGAACGGAGTAGTAAAGGATTATGAAGGTGGCAAAGTAAAAAAAGAAACCACTTATTATTACGGAGTAGAGTTGAAGTAAAACCCGTGAATTATGAATAGATATAAGGTGAGTAAAGTGTTTTTGCTGGTGGTGGTTACGATGGCAGGCGCCCTCCGTTGTTTTGCCGGTGGACCTGATAAAGACGGGATGGACAGGGCACGGAAGGTTTTCCCGAACGCTGATGCTGTTTTTCTGCATAAAAACATGCACACCAATATAGAAATTGAAAAGGGGGAATTGGTGGTTAGCAGTGACGTGGATGAGGAGATATACTTTGTAACAGAGCAATCTGATATTTATAGTAAGTATGCCGTTTATCACTCTTATTTTACCGACATATCTAATCTCAATGCGGTCACCTTATCAAATAATGGCGGAAAGTATAAGGAGATGAAAGTTGAGCATTTTACTACTGCCGATAACGTAGACGCCAATGTTTTTTACGACGATTTAAAAGAGGTGAATTTCATTTTCCCCGGTGCCACACCCGGTTCGGCAGGTAAAATTTCGTACACCGAAAAGTTGAAGGACCCGCATTTTATGTCACCATTTTACTTTGTGTCGTACATGCCTGTATTATATAGTGAGTTTACTATAAGCTGTCCGGTAGGAGTAAAGCTTAATTACCAGTTGTTTAATAACGATTCAAACTTTGTATCCTTTAGTAAAGAAGAAAAGGGCAAGCGGGTTATTTATAAATGGATTGCAAAAAACATGCAAACCCCCAAGCGGGAGAGTGAATCGCCGGCTTTTGCATATTACGCCCCTCATGTGCTTATGACCGTTAATGATTATACTGTTGATGGGGTAACTAAAAAAGTACTGCCCGATATAGATGGCTTATGCGAATGGTACAAAGGTTTTGTAAAGGATATTAATAAGGGCGATGATTCGCTGTTGCAAAGCACCGTGGCCGGTATCATTAAAGGCGCTAAAACCGACGAAGAGAAGATAAAAAGAGTCTATTACTGGGTGCAGGATAATATTAACTATATCGCTTTTGAAGATGGGATGAATGGCTTTATTCCCCGCGAGGCAAACGATATATGCAAACGCAGGTATGGCGATTGTAAGGATATGAGCAGCATATTAGTGAAGATGTTGCGCCTGGCAGGAGTGAAGGCTTATCACACCTGGATAGGAACACGCAAGCTGCCCTACAAATACTCTGAGATTCCGAGCCCGAGCAATGACAACCACATGATTTGTGTTGCCGAAGCTGATGGCAAAAGATATGTGCTTGATGGCACCGGTAAATACACCCCGCTGGGTTATGTTACTGAGTTTATACAGGGCAAAGAAGCCCTCTTATTAAAGGAAGACGGCACTTGCGAGGTTTATACCATACCGGTAATGGCCAAGGAAAAATCGGTGGAAAGCGATACCATTACGGTGGCCTTTGATGCTAACAAGCAGATAAGCGGTGGTATCCAAAGTAATTTTACCGGCTATTACAGGATTGATGATGCGTACATGTACCATTATACTTTACCCGAAAAGCGGGAGGAAAAGTTTCAGGATTATATGAAACTGGGCAACAACAAGTGCAAAATAAGCGACCTTGCTTTTGAAGGGTTTAACGGGCAGGATAGCGTAATAAAAATACGTGCTAAGTTCGAACTGCCTGACTACGTAAAAAACATTGGTTCAAAAATATATATGAACCCTAACCTGGAGAAAGACAGGCAATTTGATAATATTGATATGAGCGAACGGAAGCTTCCGTTTGAGGTTGGATATAAAAACATAAAAAAGAGCACTACCGTTATAACACTGCCCGATGGCTATGCGCTTGATTATAAGCCGGAAGATGTAAGTTTCAGGGGCAAAGATGAATCGTTTGAAATAAGTTATAAAACCGAAGGCAATAAGGTTATTCAAAACAAAACTATTGAAACTGATTTCCTGATGCTTTCTGTTAACCAGATGAAAGACTGGAACAGCATGATAGCTGAAATGAATAAAGCCTACAAAGAAAATTTAGTGCTGATTAAAAAATAAAATATGAAGCCGAGCGTAAAGTCATTTGTTGTGTTGTTATTAGCCGCCTTGTTTTTTTCCCCGGCTGCAAATGGGCAGTTTATTAAACCCGAAAACTTCACTTTTCCCCCAGCGCCTGAAAAAATTGAGGTTGATAAAAAGTTTACCGATGCCTCGGCTGTAATGCTAAAGGATATCAGGATATTGAATTTCTTCTACGATAAGAATGATGCCAAAAAAGGGCTGCAGTCTTTTTACACCACATACAAAGTAATCCAGATTAATGATACCCGGGCTATTGAAACTTATAATAAGATTTATATTCCGCTTTCAGGGGTTATTGATATTCTCGATATCAGGGCACGCACTATTTCGCCAACGGGCGTTGTTGTTGAGTTGAACAAAACCACCATTAAGGAAATACAAAACAAAGAAGGCGAAGGCAATGGCTACAAAATTTTTGCAGTTGAAGGCCTTGAAAAAGGTAGCCGGTTAGAGTATTACTATAAATTGAAAAAGGAGTTTGAAACTTCCTTTACCGTAGTTACCCAGGGTTCCGTGCCGGTGCAGTTGCAGCAAATACACATCATTTCTCCGGGTAACCTCAAATTCGATTTTAAAACTTATAACGGCACTTCTGAGTCTGTTGACAGTTTGTTTACAGAAGATAGTACTGGCACTAACGACCGCCGGTTTGTAGTTATTACTTCAAAAAATGTTCCAGGCAAGGATGAGGAAAAATACAGCAATTACAATGCTGATTTAATGCGCCAGGAAATTCAACTGGCCTATAATACTGCCGTAGGCAAAAGCCGGATTTATACTTACAATAGCGCCGTACAACGCATGTACCCTATATTTTACGAAAACGACACTAAGGCTGCCAAACCTATCCGGAAACTATCAAACGACCTTGGACTAAGCAAACTTTCGCCGGAGGATAAAATAAAACACATTGAAAATTATATAAAAACCAATATACAGGAAGTAAAAACGGAAGGCCCTGAATATACGGATGTGGTGAAAATATTGCAGAAAAGGCTGGCGCGGTCAACCGGTATTATCCGGCTTTACCTGCACCTGTGTGCCGCCAACAATATCAATTGCCAGGTAGTTTATACCACGGATAGGAGCAAAGTATGGTTCGATCCTGATTTTGAAACATGGAATTTTCTGGATGAAACTATTCTTTACTTTCCAGATTTTGATAAATACCTGGACCCTGCCAGTGTAGTATTCCGTTACCCCGAAATTCCAGTGGGCTATACCTTAAACAACGGCTTGTTTATGGAGGAAGTAAGCGTGGGTAAATTTAAGAGCGCCATGGGCACAGTTAAAAAAATCCCTCCATCTGATGTATCGCATAACGCTGAAATTATAGACGCTTATTGTAAGTTCAATAAGTCGCTCGATTCTGTTACCGTAAATATTAAACACTCTTACCTGGGTGCCATGGCAAGCAGTGACCGCTTTGCTTATAACTACCTGCAAAAGGATGAAAAGAAAAAGCTTTTAGATGAACTGGTTAAGTTTTGCCTGCCCGATGGGAAGATTATAAGGGAAGACATGGTTAACTACGATATGCTGGATGGCGACAAACCACTTGAAATTAACGGCGAAGTAACCGGCACTGCTTTGATTGAAAAAACCGGCAAAGATGTGCTGTTTAAAATAGGCGATTTAATAGGACCGCAGACCGAAATGTACCAGGAAAAACCCCGCGAAAATGATATTGATATGCAACTTGAAAACAGCCAGACCCGTACTCTGAAAGTTGAAGTACCAGATGGCTATAAATTATCAGGCCTGGAAGCCCTTAAAAATACGGTTAAGTTCGATTATGAAGGAAAAGAGGCCTGCGGCTTTATCTCTACCTATGAAGTAAAGGGTAACTTGCTTACGGTTAATATTACCGAGTATTATAAAATCATACAACTACCTAAATCAGTGTTTGAGGACTTCCGTAAAGTAATCAACGCCTCAGCCGATTTTAATAAAATCAATATTGTGCTGGAGAAGATTTAAGGATATTTTGTTACCTGGGCAGCAAAAGCTTCAGAACGACCACTAACAAAGTTGCAAAGGCGATAACCAAAATATCGCAGCGGCGGAATTTCTTTTTCATGAAGGGTAGGAGGTTGTTCTCTTTTAAGTTTAAACGAAAGTAGTAGTTTAACCTTTATGCAGGTTGTCGGTCGCAACAACATCCAAAAAATACCTATAAGCAGGGAGTTACATAAATGCAACAGGTTGCAGCAAATCAGGGGTTTGTATTGGTAAATGCGATGGCTAAATCACCAGGACCTTGCTTTAAAACTCCACTGTACCCTAAACCGGGCTTCTTCTTCTCCCTTTTCTGATGTGCCAATACTTAATGCTTCAAAGGTAGTTCCCTGGCCGGTTAATATGGCCTCCTCAACTTTGGCAGTAAGCTCTTTGCCCTGTGTGCAGGTAAAAGTTGTAAGGCCGGTGGCTTTCTTTACAAAGTCGGCCTCCAGGTGGGTAACCAGCATAGATACGGATGGTTTTGACTTGTTCGTCGCAATAACCCCCAGCATGCCCGTGCTCATTTCAGCGGCCATAGCCAGCACTGCAAAATATGTAGACTTAAATGGATTTTGGTTCATATACCTGTAAGGTACGGTTATCTGGCATTGCTCAACACTGCACGATTTTACTTTTAAACCGGCAATAAAACCCATGGGTAGTTTACCTAATAAATAGAGGTTAAACAAAAACGGGCTGTTAACCATTTTTAAAAATTCGGCATCGGTTACTTTGCGGTTGGCGCGGTAGGTTTCAAGCAGTTGGGTATTATCAGCCATGTTACAGTTTTTGAATAAGGTCAGTTAGCGTTTCGTTTAGCTTTTGCTTTGCAAGATTAAAATTTTCCTGCCCGGTTACAAGATTTCTTTCAATTACACATAACTGGTAAAACAGTTGCTTTTCAAAAAGGCAGGGATAAACAAAGCCCACGCCATCGCCGGTTTCGCAATCTGCCCTGTATTTGTCTTTTCTCTCCCGAACGGCCGAGGCATTGGCGTAATGATTTACCGAAACACCCACCACCTTTTTAAATGGCAGAAAAACGTTCATGTAAGCATTTGTCAGGTTAATAAGGCCACCCCGTGTGTGCGGTGCATCCTCCCGGTTTATCAGGCCCAGGTCGTAATAGTCTTTCCATTCGTTATTGACCACCATTCCAAAATCGCCGGGCTTTTCGTTTACAATGTTCAATACATCGCCAATAGCTGTTTCTTCTTTATACGCATTGGCAAAACCTAATTTAAGGGCCAGGTGATACTTTTGCGCCGATAAAGCTTTGGTTACTTTATAAGTAGTTTGATAAACCCCTACCCCGGTTTCAAGCAAGTCTACTTCGTGATGTAATGCCTTAAACGAATGCACAAATTTTAATGTGTCATTTGCAATGGGCGCTATTTGATGTTGTTCAAGTAGGGGTTGTATATCGTTTAATGAGGCAACAACAAGCAATAATTTCATAGATACTAAGCTTCAATTTTCAAATACAATTTCGCACGGAGTTTAACAGCCGAGAAATACATTTAATTTATGGGATTAGGTTTTGCTTTCTTTTGGATTATTTTTCCGGTTTCTATTCTGCCATTCATCATCCACCAATCTGGTTATGCCATTTTTTAAAAGTGCCACATTGAAGTTTATCAGCAAACCTATTTCGAGATTTGTTAACCGCATATAAGTTAATAAAGTTTTCGGATGAACCGGGGCGATGGCTTCAACGGATTTTAATTCCATTATAAGCGTATTTTCAATAATTATGTCAGCCCTAAATCCTATATCAAGTTTTACTTCCCCGTAGTTGGCTTTAATACCCTGTTGTCGGTTATAAAAAATTCCTGCTTTATCTAATTCGTAGCAAATAGCTTCTTCATAAACTGACTCCAACAAACCGGGATCCAGTATTTCGTGCACTTTAATACAAATGCCTATAATCCTGGCTGTTAATTCTTCATGCTTCATTTTTTTGTATTTCTCTGTATTTACTCTCCGTGCGAAACTGTATTGGCAGTTAAGCCGATATCGCATCCCATAAAAACTTATTCATTTTATAGCCTGCCTTAAAATGGGAGAGGATGATTTTGTCTACATCGTCACTCAAAGCTTCCTTCCTGCTCAGTTTGGCCATATACCAAAACTGTTTATTGGCAATTAGTGGTTGTTCCTTAACAAACTCTTTATAATCAGGGGGGAGGACTTTGTTTTTATCGCCCTGAAGGGTTTCAAATTTTTCTACAAAATTTTTGTCACCCAACAGCTTTTTAAATTCCTTGTTATTATAAAATATCTCTTGTCTTATTTTGGCCAGTTGCTCTTTCGATACCTCATATTTACCGCCGCCAACCATAATATCCTCACCACCAAAATGCATATAAAAGCCGGGATAATCAGCGTCCTTAGTCCCGTTTCGGCTAAATACAGCACCTACGTGGTTTTTGTACGGCGATTTATCCAGCGCAAACCTGATATCGCGGTTAATACGGAAGATGGATTTAGATGCTTCGCGGTTTATTTCCGGCAGGTCCTTAGCCAGTTTTTCTGTCAGGTCCTCCACTAGTTTTCTGAAAGGCTTTTTTACTTCTTCTTCATAAGTGCTGCGGTTGGCATCAAACCAATCTTTGTTATTGTTCTTCGACAGATGATCAAAGAATTTAAAGAAGGCAGGATTAATGTATTTCATGGCTATTGATGGTGTTTTGAAATTTAGATTGCTAACATACAGTTTTCAGTTTACAGTTTGCAGTTTAAAGGCAAACACAGCAGGGCAATCGGGTCTAAAAATATTTTTGCCCTGATACAAAGATTCAAGGCGGCACCTATGGTGCGCAACGATAATTGTAATTACTTCTATAAACAGGCGGTTCCGCTGGAACGCGAATTCAA
>Ga0182030_10008359_pt1 | contig 21435 bp, 24 predicted proteins | sample 812S3MmetaG_FD_121299 | JGI IMG/M metagenome (GOLD analysis project Ga0182030, IMG submission 121299) | Permafrost microbial communities from Stordalen Mire, Sweden - 812S3M metaG (Illumina Assembly) | ecosystem: Environmental > Terrestrial > Soil > Wetlands > Permafrost | place: Sweden...
ATGGCAAAAGAGAAATTTGACCGCAGCAAGCCGCACGTCAACATCGGCACGATCGGGCATATCGATCACGGCAAGACCACGCTGACAGCGGCGATCACGAAAGTGCTGGCGAAGCACAATCCCAAGGTGTCGTTCCGCTCATTCGATTCGATCGACAACGCGCCTGAGGAAAAGGCCCGCGGCATCACGATCGCGGCCTCGCACGTCGAATACGAAACGGCCAAGCGCCATTACGCGCACGTCGACTGCCCCGGTCACGCCGATTACATCAAGAACATGATCACCGGCGCCGCCCAGATGGATGGCGCCATCCTCGTCGTCGCCGCCACCGACGGCCCCATGCCCCAGACGCGCGAACACATCCTGCTCGCCCGCCAGGTCGGTGTGCCGTTTATCGTCGTCGCCATGAACAAGGTCGACATGGTCGACGATCCCGAACTGCTCGATCTGGTCGAGCTCGAAGTCCGCGAACTCCTGAAGACCTATCAGTTCCCCGGCGACGATCTGCCGGTGATTCGTGTCTCCGCTCTCGGCGCGCTCAACGGCGAAGCCCAGTGGGAGAAGACGGTCGACGAGCTGATGGAAGCCGTCGACAGCTATATCCCGGTTCCCGTACGCGTCACCGACAAGCCGTTCCTGATGCCGATCGAAGACATCTTCTCGATTCAGGGCCGCGGCACGGTGGTGACCGGCCGTATCGAGCAGGGCATCTGCAAGGTCGGCGAGGAAATGGAAATCGTCGGCTTCCGCGACACCCGCAAGACGGTCGTGACCGGCGTTGAAATGTTCAAGAAGCTGCTCGACGAAGGCCGTGCCGGCGACAACGTCGGCCTGCTGCTGCGCGGCGTGGAAAAGACCGAGGTCGAGCGCGGCCAGGTCATCGCCAAGCCCGGTTCGATCAAACCGCACAAGAAGTTCAGGGGCGAAGTTTACGTTCTGTCGAAAGATGAAGGCGGACGTCACACCCCGTTCTTTAAGGGTTACCGGCCGCAGTTCTACTTCCGGACCACGGACGTAACGGGCGTGGCGGAACTGCCCGAGGGCACCGAGATGGTGATGCCGGGCGACAACGTGCAGCTGGTTGTCGAGCTGATTACCCCGGTCGCCATGGATAAAGGTCTGCGCTTCGCCATCCGCGAAGGCGGCAGAACGGTCGGCGCGGGTACGGTGTCGGAGATATTGGATTAGGCTTGACTGAGTGGGGGCAGGCATTCGTGCCTGCCGCCGGGCTTCTGCCCGGCGCAAAGTTTGTGTTGGGGAGAGTTGAGGTAACAAAAGATGCCACGAGAAATCATCACGTTCCAGTGCCAGGAATGCAAGAACCGGAACTACACGAGCACGAAAAATAAGAAGACGACCACCGAGCGTCTTGAAATGAAGAAATTCTGTCCGTTCTGCCGCAAGCACCGGGCGCATCGCGAAACGAAATAGGTTCAGGTACACTGAGTAGGCGGACTCACCCGAAACAGGGGCGTAGGCTCAACGGTAAACCGGCGGTCTCCAAAACCGTTTTTGGGGGTTCGAATCCCTCCGCCCCTGCCAACGCCCTGAACGAGCGCACAGGCCGAAGGGTCCGCGGCGCGCGATTTTGGGAAATAGAACTTCAGTATCAGGTGGCGGAGCAGAGAAGCGGAAGCTTGTATTTTTGCAGGTGAATAAAGATGGCTGGCGAACTGGAAGCTAAAAAGACGAACTGGGTTGACGACACGCGCGCTTATCTCGGCGATATCCGCAGCGAGATGAAGCGCGTCACGTGGCCAAGCCGCGAACGCATTCAGTCGACCACCGTGGTTGTGATCGTGAGCGTATTCATCTTCGCGACTTATTTCAAAGTCGTGGACACCTTGATCGAAAGAACCGTCATACCGATCGAGAACCGTCTGTCAAAATAAAATGCCGGAAAGCGACAACACCCGCGAAGAAATCGGGCAGCCCGACGACGAGCAGGCCGAATCCTTGCATAACGACGCCATGCACAACGAAACCATACAAGACGACGCCCCCGCATACGACGAACCGGCCGCTGAAGAACCTGCCGTCGAGGAAGCTGCTGCGGAAGAATCGGCTGCCGAAGAACCGGCCGGGGACGTATCCACCGGGGAAGAAGCAGCCGAGCCTCTCGTCCTCGAAGACACCCGCCACTGGTACATCATTCACACCTACTCCGGCTTCGAGCGCAAAGTCGCCGAGTCTCTGCGCACCCGCGCCGAGGCCTTCGGTTTCTCCGACTCCATCGGCCAGATTCTCATCCCCGAAGAGGAAGTCGTCGAGCTGCGTAACGGCAAGAAGGTCACCAGCAAGCGTTTGCTTTATCCCGGCTACGTCGTCGTCCAGATGGATATGAATGACGAACTCTGGCATCGCGTGAAGGACACGCCGCGCGTCACCGGCTTCGTCGGCGGCGGCACCGTCCCCGTGCCCCTCAGCGCCGATGAGATCAACAAGATGCTCTATCGCCAGATCACGCCGGAGCGTCCGCGTCCGAAGATGACATTCGAGAAGGGTGAAGCCGTCCGCATCATCGACGGACCGTTCTCCAACTTCCAGGGCAAGGTCGATGAGATCAACCCCGAGCGCAACACCCTGCGCGTACTGGTAACGATTTTTGGCCGGGCCACCCCGGTGGAGCTGGACTTCCTCCAGGTCGAAAAGACCACATAACAGTCCGCGAGTTTATTTGAAAGGTTTCAGCATCACATGGCAAAGAAAGTAACTGGTTCAGTTAAACTGCAGATCCCCGCCGGCAAAGCCACTCCGGCCCCGCCCGTCGGCACCGCGCTCGGTCCGCAGGGCGTCAACATCATGGAGTTTTGCAAAGCATTCAACGCAAAAACCTCCGGCAAGGATCAGGAAGGCCTTATCATCCCGGTCGTCATCACGATCTTCTCCGACCGCTCGTTCACCTTCATCACCAAGACTCCGCCAGTCCCTGTGCTGATCAAGCGCGCCGTGCAGATCGCCAAGGGTTCCGCGGAGCCGCACAAGACGAAGGTTGGCAAAATCACCGCCGCGCAGGTCGAAGAGATCGCCAAAATCAAGATGCCCGACCTCAACTGCTTCGATGTGGAAGCCGCCATCCGCAGCGTCAAAGGCACCGCCCGCTCTATGGGCGTTGATGTCGTCTAAGCCCCCCATGCACCGCCTGGCATTCGCAGCACTCACCGTCGCCGTCTGCCTCGCGCAGGCTCCACCGCCCGCGGACCTGCCATCCGACCCCGGCCTTTACGCCATCTTCGACACCTCGGCCGGCCGCATCGTCACGAAGCTCTACGAAGACAAAGCGCCGAACACGGTGAAGAACTTCGTCGCGCTCGCCACCGGCACGAAAGCCACACTCGATAAGAAGGGCGCACTCACGAAGCGCCATTACTATGACGGCCTCACCTTCCATCGCGTCATCAAAGGCTTTATGATCCAGACCGGCGACGTCAACGCCACCGGCAGCAGCCCCTGCGGCATCCCCGATATCAAAGACGAGATCGACCCGTCGCTCAATTTCAAGAAGCCCGGCGTCCTCGCCATGGCGAATACCGGCCGCCCCAACTCAGGCGCCTGCCAGATCTTCATCACCGTCGGCACGCCCGACTATCTCACCGGCAAGTACAGCATCTTCGGCCAGGTCGTCTCCGGCCAGGACGTGGCGGACAAAATCTCCCAGGTCCCGACGATAGCCAACGACAAGCCCGCCATCCCGGTCATCCTCAAAACCGTCACCATCCGGAGAAACTAGCGCACAGGCCGAAGGGTCCGTTGTGCGCGCCAAACAAAGTAAACTGGTTGCATGCGCAGACTGCTCGTCTTCCTGCTCATGCTGGCCCCGCTGTTGTTTTCCGCCGCCGATCTATCCGGCAAATGGACCGGCTCCATGGATCTCAAAATGCCGGATGGCTCGCTGAACTCCACCCCCGTAAGCGCCGACCTGAAGCAGACCGGCGCGACGGTCACCGGCACAGCAGGTGTGGCCGGCGGCGATCAGTTCCCTGTGAAAGGCATCTTCGACGGCAACCAGCTCACGTTCGAAGTTCAGGCCCCCGACGGTGTCTACGCCGTGAAAGCCACGGCGGTCAGCGACACCCAGCTGAAGGGCGAAGTCTCGTTCACCAGCCCCGAAGGCACGAAATTAACCGCCAGCCTCAACCTGACCCGCAACTGAAGTCGCTTCCATTACACTCATCTCATGCGGCAATGCTGCCTCATCGTCCTGACCGCGTCGCTCACTTTCGCCGCCACCGACCCCTCCCTCGCCCGCCTCGAACAACAACTTGACTACGTCTCCCACGCCACGGACGGCATCGTTGGCGTCAACGCCTTCCACATCGAATCCGGCCGCTCCGTTTCCCTGCGCGGCGCCGAAGCTTTCCCGATGGCGAGCGGTTTCAAACTCCCCGTCGCCATACAGATCCTCTCCCTGGTCGACGACGGCAAACTCACCCTCGATCAGATGGTCCCCCTCGCCGCCCCCGATCTCCATCCCGGCAGCGGCAAACTCACCGAGCTTTTCTTCCATCCCGGCGTCTCGCTCTCCATCGCCAATCTCCTCGAACTCGCCATCGTCATCAGCGACAACACCGCCGCCGACATCCTTCTCCGTGAAGCCGGCGGTCCCTCCGCGGTCACCGCCAAAATGCGCGCCATCGGACTTCCGGGCATCCGCGTCGACCGCTCCACCGCTCTCCTCATCTCCGACTGGCAGGGTGCCAAAAACCTCCCGCCCGAAAGCCAGTGGAACCGCGACACCTGGGACAAGCTTTTCGACGCCGTCCCGGAACGCGATCACATGCGCGCCCGCCGCGCCGAAATGGCCGATCCCCGCGACACCGCCACGCCCGACGACATGACGAAGCTGCTCCTGAAAATCTGGCGCCGCGAAGTCCTGTCGTCCGACAGCGCCCGCACTCTTCTCGACATGATGGAGCGCTGCCAGACCGGCAAATCGCGCATCAAAGGTCTGCTCCCGCAGGGCACCTCGGTCGCCCACAAGACCGGCTCGCTCGGCGGCGTGGCCAACGACATCGGCTACATCTGGCTTCCCGGCGACGCCGGTCATGTCGCCATCTCCGTCTTCACCAAATCTTCCGCCAAGCCCGAAGACGCCTCCGAAAAGGCCATCGCCGAAATCGCCCGAACGGTCTACGACTACTTCGTCCTGGTTCCGGGGAACCCGCGCTGATGCCGGATGAAGCGCACCGGGCGAAGGCTCCGTTGTGCGCGTCTAAAAAGGACCGCTGGGACAGCTCCCTCTACGAAGACCGCCATTCTTATGTCTGGAAAAAGGGCGAGGCTCTCATTGAGCTGCTCGACCTCAAACCGGGCCACCGCGTTCTCGATCTCGGCTGCGGCACCGGCCACTTGACCGCGCAGATCGCCGCCCAGGGCGCTGACGTGACAGGAATCGATTCATCCGCCTCGATGATCGCCCAGGCCCGCCAGAATTTTCCGAAGCTCAAATTTGTACTGGGCGACGGCAGCGCCTTCCGCTTTGAATCGCCCTTCGACCGCGTCTTCTCGAACGCCGCTCTGCACTGGATGCCGGAGGCCGAAAGCGTCATCGCCACCGTCCGTGAAAATCTCAATCCCGAAGGACTCTTCGTACTCGAGATGGGCGCGAAGGGAAACATCGCGCGCATCGTGTCCGCCCTCAGTGTCGTGTTACGCGAGGCCGGCCACAATCCGCGCAGTCCCTGGTATTTCCCGAGCGCCGCGCAATACGCCGGTCTGCTCGAAAAGTACGGCTTTGAGATCGAAGCCCTCTGGACCTTCGACCGCCCGAGCGAGCTCGATCATCCCGAAAAAGGCCTGCGCGAATGGCTTGAGATGTTCGCCGGCGTCTGGTTCGAAGGCGTTCCCGCACCATCGCGCGCCCCTCTCATAACCGAACTCGAATCGCGTCTCCGCCCCGCGCTCTTCCGCGGCGGCCGCTGGCGGCTCGACTACCGCCGCCTCCGTGTCGTCGCCCGAAAGCTGTAACGCCGGCGATCTCGTCGCCGGTCGGTTTACTCGGCCACGATCGCCTGCACCACTTCTTTCGCTCCGCGCACACAATCCGGAATGCCCACCCCGTGATAAGCGTTCCCCGCCAGGTAAATCCCCGGAATCATCTTCATCCGCGCTTCCAGTTCCGCGATGCGCACCGCATGACCCACCGTATACTGCGGCATCGCTTCCGGGCACCGGCTCACAAAGCTGAACAGCGGGTCCGCCGTAATCTTCATCAGCCGCGCCAGATCCCTCCGCGTGTCCGCTTCGCTGGCCTCAACATCGGTCGAGAAACACCGCAGCACGCTCTTCCCCTCCGGCACGCGCCCCAGCCACTTCGTCGCCACCCACGTGCACGCCATGATCGTCTCGCGCTCGCGCTTCGGCACCAGGAATCCGAACGCATCGAGCGGATGCGGCACATCTTCGGTGCGGTAACCGAACGTCCAGATCGCGCTGCTGGTATGCGGAATCGATCCCAGCAGCTCTCCGCATTTTTCGTCGATCGGCGCCATCAGCGCCGCCGCGCGATTGGCCCCGCAGCACAGTACAATCTGGTCGCACAGATGCCACTCGCCCGCCGCGAAAATGCCGCCCGGCTGCACCGATTCCACGCGCGCCCCGACGATCGTCGCCTTCTCGCGCAGTCTGTCGGTCACGGTCCCCATGCCGTCGCGCATGGACTTGAACACAGGCTTCGGTTTGCCGTCGGGATCGGCGCCATTGCGTTTCTCGCGCAGCGCCCCCACCACGACACTTCCATATCGCTGCTCGTGCTCCACAAACTTCGGCAGCACGCTGACCGCGCTCAGCTCATCCGGCGAACCGCCGTACACGCCCGCCAGCAGCGGCTCGGCGAGATAATCCACCGCCTCGCGTCCGAAGTGATCCGTCACGAACTCCGCCACCGACCGGTCCGGCAGCGCTCTTGGATTGCGAAAGATCTCCGTCGCCATGCGGAACTTCGTGTTCCACGTGAACAGTTCCGTCTGCAGTACCGGACCCATCCGCGTGGGCACCACCAGTTGCAGTCCCTCGGGCAGCGTGACAAACCGCCCGTCGCGCTGCACGTACGTGCGCCGTCGCGCATCGTTCGAACCGATGACCTGATCTCCCAGCCCCACTTCGCGGATGAGCTGTTCCGCCCATGGCTTCGACGCGAGCCAGCTTTCCGGCCCGGTCTCGAGCCTGCACCCCTCCACCTCAACGGTGCCGATCAGCCCGCCCGGCGTGGCATCGAACACGACGGACTCGATCCCTGCCCGCTCCAGGTAGTGTGCGCACGCGAGGCCGGTAATTCCGCCGCCGACAATACCGACTGTCATTGATCTTTGTGGGGCCCAGCCTTCAGGGGTGCCTTCAGGGGTGCTTCCAGGGGTAACCTCCGGGTCCCGCCGGGCTTCTGCCCGGTGCCTGGCTTCAGGGCCGGAACTCGCGCACCATCTGTACCACGGCCTTCACATGCTCCACCGGCGTCTCCGGCAGAATGCCGTGGCCGAGATTGAAGATGTGCCCCGGCCGCGTACCCGTCCGCCGCAGCAGATCGTGTACCTTGTTGCGCAGTTCAGGCAGCGGCGCAAACAGCGCCACCGGGTCCAGGTTCCCCTGGATCGCCGAGCGATACGAAATGTCCATCCACGCCTGATCGATGTTGATGCGCCAGTCGCACCCCATCACATCGCCGCCCGCCGCGTGCAGTTCGCGGAAGTAGCCGGACGCCCCTGTGCCGAAATGAATCACCGGCACGCCGCTCGACTTGATCCGCTCGATCAGCGCCCGTGAATACGGCTGCGCGAAGCGCACGTAATCGTCGCCCGCCAGCGCCCCCACCCAACTGTCGAAAACCTGAATCGCGCGCGCCCCTGACGCCACCTGCATAATTGCAAACGGCGCGAGCACATCCACGATCTTGCCCATCAGCCGCCGCCACAGCGTTTCGTCGGAGTACATCATCCGCTTCGTGCGGATAAAATTACGCGACGCCCCGCCTTCAATCATGTAGCTCGCCAGCGTGAACGGCGCGGCGCAGAACCCGATCACAGGCACGCGCCCCGCCAGCGCCCGCACCGTCTGCTGAATCGCCTCACCGACATAGCCCAGATCGTCCGTGTTCGACGTCGACAGCGCATCCACATCTTCGCTGCGCAACACGGGGTTGCTGATGTGCGGCCCGTCTTTCGGATAGCTCAGCCGCAGCCCCATCGGCTCCACCGGCAGCAGCAGATCGGCGAAAATGATCGCCGCATCCACATCCAGCGTTTCCACGGGCTGCAGTGTTACCGACGCCGCCAGATCCGGCCGCTTGCAGATTTCGAGGAGCGTGTGCTTCGCCCGCACCTCGCGGTACGATTTCATATATCGCCCCGCCTGCCGCATAAACCACACCGGCCGCACATCGGTCGGCCGGCGTCGGCAAGCATCCAGAAATCGACTCGTCATTGGAGCGACACGCATTGAATTCGCCTGACTCCTTCAACGCCGCCGGCGCTCGCCCACCCCGGAACTGGAAAGCGGCGCGCAGAGGCAATCGCCACCACGGCGAGGCGCGAAACCCCACCGGCAGCACAAACAAAACTAACACAAATTGTTCGTTTTGCGGGAGTTTTTCGTCACTCGGCTTTCCCCGAAACCCTGCAAAACAGCGCCCGGATCGGCTTTTCATACCGCCCGAACGCTATTTCAGTGTAGCGGGCATTGCGAGCGATCACAAGAACTTGGGGCCAAATTGTCGGCGCAAGGCGGGAAGTTCCTGATAGAGAAAAGTGAAAAGTTCCGGTTTTGGGCCGGCAGGCCGATAGAAGAGGCTGCACAACACCGTTTGCCCTCCGGGGGAAGCCGGGGCAGGCTGGCTCCCCCAGACCGCAAAGACCGCGGCTCCCCACAAGAGGGTGACGCCCCCTCGACGATCCCGGTCAGCCGGACTGCGGGCAGGAGGAGCCGGATAGGAACGTATCGGCGGTACATTGAATAAGTGCTCCGGCTTTTCGCATTTCTGGGCGTACTCGCCGCGATTCCGGCCACAGCTCAAACCGTTCCGCAACTCCTCGCAACCGTCTCCGGAACCACCCAGTACCGCGAGGCCGCTTTGTCTCCCGACGGCCGTTACCTCGCCTGGTCCGTCACGCTGAAGAACAAAGACAACACGCAGTCCCCGAACTCCGAAATCTGGCTGCTGGATCGCACGAAGAACAGCAGCGCTCCAACGAAGCTCACCGTCTGGAAGACACCGCACGCCGAGCACGGCATCGCCTGGTCGCCCGACAGCCGCCAGATCGCATTCCTCTCCGATGCTGAGAAGCCCGGCCAGTATGAGCTGTACGTGCAGTCGGCCGCCAGCCAGAGCAGTGCCGCGCGGCGTCTGACCAATCTGACCGGCTTCCTCGCTGCGCCCGCATGGGCTCCAGACGCCTCGAAGATCGCGCTGCTTTTCACCGAAAACGCCCCGCGCGCTGCCGGACCTCTCGACCCGGCCACCAAAGACGCCGGCTTGGTCGAGGAGCACATCTACGAGCAGCGCCTCACGCTGGTCGATCCGCGCTCGGGCGACGCGAAGCCGATCACAGCCCCCGATACGTACGTCTACGAATACGATTGGGCGCCCTCCAGCGATCGCCTCGCCTACACCGCTTCGCCGGGCAGCGGCGACAACAACTGGTGGATCGCGCGCCTGTACACCATCGTGGCCGCGACCGGCTCAGTCAGCGAGATCCACAAGCCCGCCCTGCAGATCGCTGAACCCCGCTGGTCGCCCGACGGCAATCAGATCGCCTTCATCGGCGGCCTGATGAGCGACGAAGGTTCGACCGGCGGCGACATCTATGCCGTCCCCGCGACCGGCGGCGCCGTGCGTGACCTGACGCCGGACCGCAAAACCAGCCCTGGTTCGATCCACTGGCTTTCATCGGGAAAGATCCTCTTCAGCGAGACGGTCCATGGCGCGACGGCCATCGCCTCTCTCGACCCGCAGTCCCGCATAGCCGAAACACTGTGGCGCGCCGATGAGACGCTGCGCAGCGGCGACGGGCTGTTCTCCGCCACCAGCGACGGCAGGACCATCGCATCGGTACGCAGTTCATGGACCCTGGCGCCTGAAGTCTGGGCCGGGCCAGTCAACGATTTCGCGCAGCCCGTCAACCGCATCACGCACGCCAATGACTCACTCCGGCCGATGTGGGGGCGTGCGCAGACCGTGCGCTGGAAAAGCGACGACGTCTATATACAGGGCTGGCTGCTCTACCCCGCAAACTACGACGAAACAAAAAAATATCCGCTCGTGGTGTCGGTGCACGGCGGCCCGGCCGGCGCCAAAAGACCGGCCTGGCCCGGCGCTTTCGACATGTCGCTGTTGTCTAGCCAGGGCTATTTCGTTCTCTTCCCCAATCCGCGCGGCAGCTTCGGCGAGGGCGAGACATTCACGAAGGCCAACGTCAGAGATTTCGGTCAGGGCGATCTGCGCGATATCCTGCTCGGCGTCGATGAAATCGCCCGCACGCTGCCTGTCGACATCTCGCGCCTCGGCATCGCGGGCTGGAGCTATGGCGGCTACATGACCATGTGGGCCGTCACGCAGACGCGCCGTTTTCGCGCCGCCGTCGCCGGCGCCGGCATCTCGAACTGGCAGAGTTATTACGGCGAGAACCTCATCGACCAGTGGATGATTCCGTATTTCGGTTCCACGGTCTACGACAACCCCACCGTTTACACGCGCAGCTCGCCGATCAATTTTGTCCGCAACGTTGTCACCCCGACCCTGATGCTGGTGGGCGACAGTGATGCCGAATGCCCCGCGCCGCAGTCGTATGAGTTCTGGCACGCCCTCAAGACGCGAGGCGTGAAAACGCAGCTCGTGGTGTATCCGAATGAAGGTCACGCCATCCGCAGGCCGGAGCACGTCGAGGATATACTCTCGCGCACCATCGCATGGTTCGACACGAACCTCGCGCCGCAATCTGCCGCGCCGAAAAACTGAGCGCACAGGCCGCAGGGTCCGTTGTGCGCGTTAAAAAAACTGATAAACTGCTCGCGATGCGAGCTCTGACAATCTTCTCGTCGATCCTCTGCTGCGCCCTGCCCGTTCTCGCGCAGAATCACGATGCCTTCAACAAGCCCTTCCCCGCTTACAAAATCATCGGCAACATTTATTTCGTCGGCACCGACGACCTCGGCTCATTCCTGATCACAACCTCCGCCGGAAACATCCTCATCAACAGCGATTTCGACGACACCGTGCCGCAGATAAAAGCCTCGGTCGAAAAGCTCGGCTTCAAATTCACCGACACGAAGATCCTGCTCGGCAGCCACGCCCACGGCGACCATATGGATGGCGACGCCCGCGTCAAGGAACTCAGCGGCGCGCAGGTGATGGTGATGGAACAGGACATCCCCGCCATCTCGCGCATGACGCCCGGCAACAAGCCGCATCCGATCGACCGCGTCCTGCACGACGGCGATGAAGTGAAGCTCGGCGGCGCCACGCTGGTTGCGCATCTCACGCCCGGCCACACCAAAGGCTGCACCACCTGGACGATGAAGACGGTCGAAAACGGCAAGTCGTACAACGTCGTGATCCTCGGCAGCATCGGCGTTAATCCCGGCTACATCCTGGTAGGCAACAAAGACTATCCGCAGATCGCGGACGACTACGTGCACGGTTTTCAGGTGCTGCGTTCCCTCCCGGTGGATGTCTTCCTTGGTGCGCACGGCCGCTTTTTCGACATGCAGGCCAAGTACGCGAAGCTTCAAGCCGGCGTCACTCCGAATCCGTTCATCGATCCCGCCGGCTACAAGGCACACCTCGATCTGCAGGAAAACAACTTCCGCACCGAACTGGCGAAGCAGCAGGCCGCCGCGAAGTAATCAGACCGCGGCCTTCGGCTGATACGATCCCGGCACCGACCGGAACGCAATCGCCAGCCGGTTCCACCCGTTGATTGCGACAATGACAAGCGTCAGATTCACCAGCTCGGCCTCGCTGAAGTACTGGCGCACATGAAAGAACAAATCGTCCGGCGCGTGATCGACGCCGATGTGCGTTATTCTCTCCGCCCACTCGAGCGCCGCTCGCTCGCGCTCGCTGAAAAACGGCGTCTCCCGCCAGGCGTTGAGAGCGTAGACGCGCTGCTCCGTTTCTCCTGCCGCCCGCGCGTCTTTCGAATGCATGTCGATGCAGTACGCGCAGCCGTTGATCTGCGATACCCGCAGCTTTACCAGTTCGCGGAGCGAAGCTTCCAGTCCGGACTGGTTGACCGCATGTTCCAGCCCGCTCATCGCAGCCATGGCGTCTGGCGCCGCTTTGTAGAAGTTGATTCGAGGTTCCATAAATCTTCCGTGTGAACCAATCGGTGTGGGGCGGGATGTTATCCCGCAGCGGGGTTGCCAACCCCGCTTCCCTTCCACCCCTCAGTGCGTCATCGCGTAAACGATGTAGTTGATCCCGATCCGGATTCCCAGCGCTGAAAACTTCTCGTCGTATCCCGGATCGTCCGCCCACTCCCACGAATCTCCCAGATCCGACTGGAACGTCATCGCCACCATGACGCGCCCGCGATCATCATAAATTCCCCGCCAGCGCGCCGGACAGCCCTCGCACTTCTCCGTGACGCCGGTCTGTACATAGCGCGCGCCCGGAACCTGGTAGCGATCCGTCAGGTTATAAACCGAATGGAAGATGGGATCGTCGTCCGGCAGGTCCACCACCTCACGGTCCGGAAACACGCGCCGCATGCTCTCCATGAAATTGGCCCACTGGTCCTCGCCCCAGAAGTCATCGCACATGAAAAACCCGCCGCGCAGCAGATATTCGCGCATCGCCTTCGCCTGTGCCTCAGTGAGCCGCCAATTGCCCACCTGAACCGCGTAGAGCCAGGGCCAGTTGTCCTCATCGTCCCCGTCGTCCAGATTCACCGGCTGCTCCACCGAACGCGCATGAATGCGGGTCAGCCGCCGCATGGCCTGCGCGAAATGACGGTCGGCGCGCGGATAGTCCTGCGTCCACATCGTGTTGCCTTCGCGCCAGTCTCCGCCGCCGCGCCGGAAACCGAATCCGCGGCGCAGCCCGCTGTCCGGATACATCAGCCGCGCGAAGGCCCATTCGGTCTTTTCCCGGTAATCGTCCGGCTTGGGGAAGTCGTTGTACTCCATGCCCGGGTATTCGCGGAACGGCCGCTGTGTTCCCGAGATCGCACTGGCCCATATGGCGGTCGCGCTGCACGCCAGCGCCGCCCATACTGCCATGTGTCGGAATCGCCCTGATACCGAGTTGCGGAAACCAGTGCCGCTGGCCGGCGCGCGCCGTTCAGAAAGGGTGTCCGAACCGTGACCGTGATGGAGCGGCACACGCGAACTTTCGCAGCCAGGCAAGCTTTTCATGCGCGGAATCGTCCAAAACTTACCACAAAACGGCTGCCGCCCGCCTTTATGATGGTCAGGCGGAGGTCTGATTTGCCGACATCTTACGACGCCATCATCATAGGAACCGGACAGGCTGGTCCGTCTCTCGCGGGACGGTTCGCCGGCGCCGGACGCAGAGTCGCCATCATCGAACGCAAACTCTTCGGAGGCACCTGCGTCAACACCGGATGCATTCCCACGAAGGCCATGGTGGCGAGCGCTTATGCCGCGCATCTGGCGCGCCGCGCCGCCGATTTCGGCGTGCATATCGGAGGCAATCTCACCGTCGACATGAAAGCCGTGAAGGCCCGCAAAGACGGCATTTCGGCGCAATCGCGCACCAGCGTCGAAGGCTGGCTCAAGGGGATGACGAACTGCACGGTCTACGAGGGCCACGCGCGCTTTGAATCGCGCGACGTCGTCTCCGTAAACGGCCAGCAGCTCACGGCACCGAACATCTTCATCAATGTTGGCGGACGCGCCACGATTCCCGCCATGCCCGGCCTCTCCGAAGTCGACTACCTGACCAACAGTTCGATGATGACCGTCGATTTCCTTCCCCGCCATCTCGTCATCGTCGGCGGCAGTTACATTGGTCTTGAATTCGCCCAGATGTTTCGCCGCTTCGGCGCCGAAGTGACAGTCATCGAGAAAGGTCCGCGCCTCATCCCTCGCGAAGACCCCGACGTCTCCGATGCCGTCCGCGGGATTATCGAAGCCGAGGGCATTCACGTCCGCCTCCACGCCGAATGCATCGCTGTCGCAAAGCACGCCGACGGGATCGCGGCCAAAGCGAACTGTGCCGATGGTCCGCCCGAAATCATCGGGTCACACCTGCTCCTCGCCGTCGGCCGCCGTCCCAACACGGATGACCTCGCGCTCGACGCGGCCGGCGTCGTCACTGACGACCACGGCTACATCACCGTCGATGATCAGTTGCGCACCAGCGCCCCGGGCATCTGGGCTCTTGGCGACTGCAACGGCCGCGGCGGTTTCACCCACACGGCCTACAACGATTTCGAAATTGTCGCAGCAAATATTCTCGACAACGACCCGCGCCGCCTCAGCGACCGCATCCCCGCCTACGCCCTTTACATCGACCCGCCGCTGGGCCGCGCAGGCATGACCGAAAGCGACGTCCGGAAGTCCGGCATCCGCGCCCTGATCGGCACGCGCTCGATGACCAAAGTGGGCCGCGCTGTGGAGAAAGGCGAGACCCAGGGCTTCATGAAAATCCTCATCGACGCAGAGAGCCGGCGAATCCTCGGAGCATCCATCCTTGGCGTCGGCGGCGACGAAGCCATCCACTCGGTCCTCGACATCATGTACGCGAAAGCGCCTTACACGGTTATCCAGCGCGCCGTCCACATACACCCCACGGTGTCCGAACTGATCCCGACAATGCTCGGTGATCTGAAACCGCTCTGACCGCGTGCTCATGGTCGACTTGATTCCATATCAGTCCTCCTTCCTCGGCCCTTTCATAGAGTGGCGAAGCCAACCCCTGTCCGTCCGCCACAACCCTTTGAGAGCGATGACCAGCCAGGAGATTGAGGGCATGCTCGAATCCGAAGGCTGCGACCTTTCTCTCCTCGCGAAACACGAAAGCTACCGCTGGTTCATACGATGCGGGGATGAAGTTGTCGGCAGCGTCAGCCTGAAGAACATCAGCCACACGATGGGCTGCGCGGAAATCGGCTATGGCGTCGCCGAACTTTGCCAGGGTTCGGGAATCGCAACCGCCGCCGTCAATCTGCTTGTCAGCAAGTGCTTCAGCGAGTCGCCGTTACGGAAGCTTCTGGCCTACGTGCATGACCAGAATGTCGCATCCTGTCGCGTACTGGAAAAGGTGGGATTTCGACGAGAAGGCATCCTGCGGGAGCACTACCTCATCAACGGCGTTCCCGCCGACGAGATTCTCTTCGGTCTGCTCAGGCACGAATGGGAGAGACGCGAACCCCTCCACACCGCGTAAGCAGCGCAGCCCCGCCAACGCTCGCCGCACAAGCCGCCGCAAACGCCGCCTGTACGGGCCCGAAGTAACGCAGGCACAAACCGATGCTCACCAGTTGCGCGACAAACAGCATCCAGGCAATTGTCCTGACGATGGTCGCTTCCACCTCCCCGGCGCTCCCCAGCCGCCAGGCCAGGAGCGCCGAAAAGAGCAGATAAACGGAAACGAACAGTCCAAACCCCGTGTAGAATCCCATCCAGCTGGCGCTCGTCCCGCCCATATCGAAGTGCACCCGGTTCATTCCGTCGAGAACAGCGATCGCGTCTGCGGCTGTGGGGCGAAACGTGAGGAATCCGGCGGTGTGTCCCGCTGCGAACAGCAGGAACAGCACCGCCGCGACTCTGTAGAGCGTCTTCGCCCCTTTACCCACGGTCTGTCTTTTCTTCGCCAGCTCTCGCGGCGAACATTTCCAGCAGCGAGCCCCAGCCTCCGGCCACCGCGGTTCGCATTTCGTCGCCGCCCGGACCCATGCGCTCGAAATAGCGGTGTTCCAGGTCGACGCGCGTCTTACCGCCTTCCACGGCAGTGAAACAGACTTCCACCTCGCTGGCCTTTGCCAGATCCGGCTCATAGCCCCACTGATGAGTGATCTGCCAAGCCAGCACCAGTCTGTGCGGTGGTTCCCAGACAAGGACTTTTCCCCAATCGACAGCGGCGCCGTCCTCGTGAACGGTATAGCAGCGCCCACCCGCCCGGCTCTCGATTCTGCTCTCCTTCACCGGCGCCGTGCCGATGTGATGCGTTTTGGGCCACCATGTGTCGATACCCGCCGTGAATACCTCGAATGCGCGGTCAGGGTTCGCCCCCACGACGACTGTCCTCTGTACGGTGCTGCTTTCTGTTTCCGTCATATGATCTTCGTCTCCACCTGTTTTTTGAATTCGGCTAATGCGATGCCCCAGAACTCGTCAAAGTAATCGCGCAGGGCGCGGAAACCCGCCGGATCGATGGCGTAGAGGCGCCGCGTTCCAGCCGCCACGTCGGTAACCAGCCGAGCCTCTTTCAGAATCCGCAGATGCTGCGATATCGCCGGACGGCTGACCGGGAAATGCCCTGACAGTTCCCCCACCGGTAGCGGGCCCTGCCGCAATTGCGCGAGAATCCCACGCCGCGTTGCATCGCCGAGCGCGTCGAGTTGCAGTTCTTGGTAAGTCACAACTTACGGTAAGTTATAGCTTACATACGGTTCCGTGTCAAGCCCCAAAATCAGGCTCGCCGACGAGGCGATCCACTCGTTCTTTGATGTGATGTATGCAAGGCGCCTTATACAACGATCCAGCGCGCCGTCCATATTAGTCTCGGCGGATAATGGTGTCATGACCATCGCCGGACAAATCGCGCTGCCAGAGGCGGCTATCGCAGAAATTTGCCAGCGTCATCAGGTCAAAGAACTGTGCCTGTTCGGGTCGGCCGCGCGCGGCGAAATGCGCCCGGAGAGCGATATCGACTTTCTGGTCGACTTCCTGCCAGGCGCGCGCCCAGGCCTGTTGGGCGTTTCCGCGATGACGCGCGAACTCGCCGCGCTGCTCGGGCGCCGCGTCGATCTTGCCGTGAAGCCCGCGCTGAAACCGCTGATTCGCCCCGCCGTCCTGGCCGAGGCGCAGCTGATCTATGCGGCGTGATCAGCAACGCCTGGTCGACATACTGGAAGCATTGGACTGGATCGCAAAGGCGATATCGGGTAAAACAGAGGCTGATTTCATTGCCGACGAGACGCTTTGTTACGCCGTCGCGCAAAAGCTGACGATCATTGGAGAAGCGGTTGCCCGGCTCGGCCCCGAGCTCAAGGTGCGGCACAGGTCAGTACCGTGGACGGATATTGTCGGTCTGCGGAACATCCTGATCCACGAGTACTTTGGTATCTGGTGGCCACTGGTCTGGCAAACGGCTTCGGATGATGCACCGATTCTGCGCGCACAGGTCAGAAACATCCTGGATGACATCGGCTCGGAAAGCGACTCCGGGTGAGCGGAGACACGCGTCTCTCGCGCCTGCCAGTCGGACCTCCGCGCCAATTCCATTCACCGACCGATGCCATCCACACCGCGACGCCCACGGGACGCGCAATTTGGCAAAGCCGGTGTTTCGTCAGCAATATAATTGGAAACGAGATGATAGTAGAGTACAGCGATGCCCACCAAGGTCTGGCCGATATGGTCGGAGAGGCTGAAGCCAAAGAACCGGGGATCGGCAGGCATGTTCTGATTGAAGCCCTGAGCGCCGTCCGTCATCTCTGCGATCAATACGGCCTGAACTACGAACAGGTGGTCGCCGAAGCGGCGGATCTTTATCGCCATCAGCGCGAGAGGGATTTGAAAAATTTGGAAGCACAGGAGTAACTCCTTGCGGCCCGCCGAACCGCTGAGCCCCAAGCACCCGAAGTGCCTTGCTGTATTAGGACTGGTGACGGACTTGGAGGCGTGCCTTCGCGAACTGTCGCAAATTCCTTTCGGTTCGGCGGATAGGCTTCCGAGCTTTTACCAGTTGATCGAAGAGCATAAGGATAAATCCACCTTTTCGGACTATTGGGGCGTCCACAGTGCCCGATTCATTCGAAACCGTATCTCCCATCGGGACCAGAGGGCCGGAGCCCAACCCCTGTCGCTGCCGGAGGTCGAGCGGGCCAAGGCTACATTCGAGAACGCCTTAAGAGAAGTTCTGCCTCTGTGCTCTCGGCAATTGCAGGACGAAATCGGCAGGGACTTGCTAACTGACGGAGGACTACGGTCGGTACAAGCGCAGCTCCCACAGCCGCCGATAACGCGATTGGAAAGAGTCGAAAATGTGTGCCCCGAGTGCGGGCATCAGTTCAAAGGCAAGGGATTCGATGGGATCGACGCTCACTGGCGTGCGAGACACGAAACCGTTATGCCGTACAGGGAGGCGTGGCCGCTAATCAAATCGCGAAACTATCGCCCGAGGGGTGGCGTGTCGTGAAAGATAAATGGTATGGCGACAATCGCGACCTGGTGAAATGGGGAGCTCTACTTCTTCTTGCCAATCGATTCGTCGGAAGCAGGATCGTACAGGTCGCGTGCTATCGGCCAGAAACCATCGAGATCGATGGTGTCAGGCACCTCATGCCTGACGCTGTTATCAGTCATTTTTCACGAAGCCTGAAGGACATCGCCCGGTTAAATTCCCCGTGCGTTCAGATCGAAGTGTTCGATCTGCCGTTCTTGGATCGCGATGAGTACATGCAGGGGTTGCAGGCTTCGCTGGCAAACCTGATTTCCTCCGGGTCGCCGTGCATTGTCTTCCTCGATCCAGACACGGGACTTGAACCAATGAACAAGCATGAGTTGGAGCACGTTCTCGAATCAGAGCTTGCCCAAATCTGGTCTGCAATGCGGGCGGATGATGTGCTGGTCTTCTATCAACACAAGACCGATCGCAAGAGGGGCACATCGTGGATCGATCCCAAGCGGAAACAGTTCGAGAAAGCGCTTGGCCTTCCCATTGGTGCTGCAAAAATGGCGCGGGGCGAAACAGCTACGGACGTTGTATTTTTCTTTGCTCAGAAAGGCTCCCAAAATAGCCAGACATAACGTCAAGCCCGCGATTTGTAGCGCAGGGTTTACTGATGGACGAGGCCATACGGCACCTAAAACACCTTCGCCGGCTCCAAACTTTTGCCGCGGCGGTGGCGGATATGCAAATGCGAAAGCCCCAACGCATTGGCGTTCTATCGATGTAAACACCACCCTACTCGTACCGCAGCGCTTCAATCGGATCCAGCCGCGACGCCTTCAGCGCCGGCAGCAACCCCGCAAACAAACCGATCGCCTCCAGCACCGCCGTCGACGCGATCACCGCAAACCGCGTGATGTGCAGATGAATATCCCCGTTCCCAGTCGTGTCCTTAAACAGCGGCCCCAGCAGCGGCAGCGTCTGTATGCCCGCCGTCACTCCCCATGCGATCAGCACGCCGCAAACTCCGCCGGCCGTGACAATCGCCATCGCCTCCGCCAGAAACTGAAACCGGATCTCGCCCCGCGTCGCGCCCAGCGACTTCATCACACCGATCTCGCGCGTGCGCTGCGTCACCGAAACCAGCATGATGTTGGCCAGCCCGATCCCGCCGATCGCCAGCGTCATCGCGCCGATCAGCCCCAGCAGCACCTGCAGCGCAATCGACATCGTGTCGATAATCTTCATGAACTGGTTGAACACAATCATCGTCACCGCACGCTCATCGGTAGGAGAAAAATTGTGCACGCGCGCCAACAGCGCCCGCACGTCTTTCACGGCTTTTTCGCGAAAGATCGGGTTCGCCGGCATCCACACAATATCGTCCGGATACTTGATATCGTGCAGCAGCGAACCCGTTGACAGAGGTATAAACACGCATTCGTTGTCCGGCGTGTTGTAGTTCGAAATCTGCGTCTTCGACAGCAGTTCACCGATGATCTGAAACTGCAGGCCGTTGATCGAAATCGTCTCCCCGTCCGGCGGCGCTTCGCCGAACAGTTTCTCCGCCGCCTTGGCGCCCAGAATCGCCACGCGCTGCTTGTTCTGGTAATCCTCCGCCGTAAACCAGTGGCCCGAGCTCAGCGTCATATTGCGCGACTTCTCATACGGCACCTCGACCGCCCGCACCGACATGTTCTGCTGCCGGTAGCCATGCATCACCGTGGCCTCGCGCAGCAGAACTTCCGCCGCAACTCCGGTGACCAGCGGGATGTTGTCGCGGATCAGCGAAGCGTCGCTCAACTCCAGCTTGATTTCGCGGCCCGACCGCTCCCCGCCCGCCTGCGTCGAAGTCTGGCCATTGAACATCACCACCAGATCCTGCCCGACAGCCTGGAACGAAGTCCTCAGCGCGTAGCCGAAGCCCTCGCCGTATGCATAGAGAATCACGAAGCACGCCACGCCCCACGCCAGGCTCGCCATCGTCAGCAGGCTGCGATGCCGGTTGAAATTCAGCGCCGCGGCCGCTTCGCCCAGAATGCTTCTAACGTTCATACCGCAGCGCCTCGACCGGGGTCAGCGATGCCGCGCGCCACGCCGGAAACAGCGCCGACAGCAGGGCGATCACCGACAGCGCCCCGAATGCCAGCGCGCTGGTCGTCATGCTCACCGGCAGACCCGGAAACATCGGCGGCATCTTCACCAGCTTCAGCATGCTCGATAACCCGAACGCGACGCTCCATCCCACCGTTCCGCTCACGAAGGCAAGCACGCAGCCCTCCGCCAGAAAGTCCCCCAGTATGCGCAGCCGCGTAGCGCCCAGCGCCTTGCGCAGCCCGATCTCGCGCGTGCGCTCCGACACCGTCACCAGCATGATGTTCATCACGCCCACGCCGCCGAGCGACAGCGTCACCAGCCCGATGAACCCAAGAAAAACAGTCATCGAATCGAAGATGCCGTTCGTCATTTTGGCGTTCTCGATCGTGTCCCAGAATCCCACCGCGCTCTTGTCGGTCGGATCAAAGTGGTGCACGCGCGCGATGATGTGGATCACCTGCCGGCGCGCGGCTTCGAACTGATCGAGCGATGCCGGCTGATAAAGAATCTCGCTGAGATTTCCCGGGTCGTATTCTTTCGTCGGCGGCACATCGCGCGCCATCGAGCGGTAAGGCAGAAAGATCTTCTTCTCATCCGGACCCGAATAGCTGCTGTCCTGTTCTTTATCCGAAAGCACGCCGATTATCTGATACGGAAAAGAGTTGATCGAAATCGGGCGCCCCACCACATCGGTGCGCGCACCGAACAGCTGCTTCTTCACGTCGCTCCCGATCACGCACACCCGTTCCGCGCTTTTCTCATCCCGGTCGCTGAAAAACCTGCCGTCGCCGATCGGCATCGTGCGCAGTTCCGGGAAAGTGGATTCGACGCCGCTCACATCGAACAGCCCGCTGTTGTACGGACTCGTCGCGTGCACCCCGCCTTCCAGTTCCGGCGTCACCAGCCTCACCAGATATGCTTCGCGCCGGATGTTCTCCACGTCGTCGTACGTCAACCTGACTCGCCGTCCCGCGCGCTGCCCACCGGCCTGCAGTTCCGTGCGCCCCGGAAACAGAATCACGAGGTTCGTTCCCAGACCCTTCATGTTG
>Ga0182030_10008360_pt1 | contig 21434 bp, 15 predicted proteins | sample 812S3MmetaG_FD_121299 | JGI IMG/M metagenome (GOLD analysis project Ga0182030, IMG submission 121299) | Permafrost microbial communities from Stordalen Mire, Sweden - 812S3M metaG (Illumina Assembly) | ecosystem: Environmental > Terrestrial > Soil > Wetlands > Permafrost | place: Sweden...
CGGCGATGGCACCGGCGAGCGCGGCCAGCGGCGCCACGGCGAGCGGGGCGATGCCGAACCCGATGGCGAGGAGGGCGATGACCCCGGGGGTCGCGCCCAGCGCGATGGCGACCCGGGCGCGGTCTCGCGCCGTGTGGGGGATGGCGAGGGCCGCAGCGGCGTCTCGGACATCGTCGCTCGCGAGCGCGACGGCCCATTCGCCCGGCGTGGAGCCCGCCGCGCCCATGGCGACCGCCACATCGGCCGCCCCCAGCGCCCCGTCATCGCCCGCCGCATGACCGATGACGGCGACCACGCTGCCTGCCTCCGACAGCGCCCGCACCTCGGCGCCGCGATCGGCCGGCAGAACCTCCGGCCTCACGTGCTCGATGTCGAGCGAGCGCCCGATGGTCTCGCAGGTGTCGCGCGCCTCGCCGCTCATGAGCACCGGCTCGATCCGCGCGTCGAGCAGGTTCTGGACGGCCGCACGCGCCCCTGGACGCAGGCCGTCCTGCAGCGCGATGAGCCCGAGCAGGCGATCGCCCAGCGCGACGAGGAGCACGCTGCGACCGAGCGCTTCGAGCTCGGACGCCCGCGCGTCCGTCACGGCGACGCCGATCTTCTCTTCGAGCATGATGGCGCGGCCCCCGACGACGAGCCGCTCGCCCGTGGACGCCAAGGCCGTGACGCCCAGGCCGGCGTGGACCGTCGCGTTGCGGACGTGATCGGCTCCGACGCCTCGCGCGCGCGCGGCGCGGAGGATGGCCGCCGCGAACGGGTGGGTCGACGCCGTCTCGGCGCCCGCCGCCAGCGAGAGCACTCGCTCCACGTCGCCACCGCCGATGGGCTCGATGGCGACGATCTCGGGCTCGCCGAGGAGCACCGTGCCGCGCGCGCTGAAGACGGCGACGCTCGCCGACGCCGCGGACTCGAAGGCCCGCGCGTCCTTGTACGTGATGCCCCGCGACAGCGCCTCGAGCTGCGTGCGCGCGAAGTTCAACGCCACGAGCGACACCACGGCCTTGGCGCCGAACGCCGTCGCGCCCGCGCACATCGCCGCGAGGATCTGCACCGGCGTGGCGTTCGCCGAGAACGCGGCGATCCCCACGAGCAGGGCCGCCACCGGGGACCCGCGCTCCACCGTGAGACGCAGCGCGCGCGCCGTCGGCGCCGCCACGTCCACGCGCAGCGCCGGCGTCGCCAGGAGCTTCACCCACGCTCGCTCTCGCCCGGACCACGTCGTCATCATGCGGAGGCGACTCGAGACCACGCGCGCCCCCGCGACGACGGGGTCGCCCTCGCGCTTCATCACCTCGACGTCGGCGTCCAGCCACGGGACGACGCGCGCCTCGCCCGCCGTCACCGTCGCGTCCACGCCCACGAGCTCGCCCGCTTCGACGAGCACCTGCTCGCCCGGCCGCACTTCGCAGGCCGGCATCTGCACCGTGTCTTCGCCGTGGACCGCCCGCGTGCGCACGTCGAGCGAGCTCTCGATGCGCTCCCTCGCCGCGACGACGCGGACCCGCACCCTGTCGACGAGCATCTCCACCGCGAGGGCCACCGCGCAGGCGAGCCCCGCCATCACGGCGATCGCCGAGGCGCGCGCGTCGTGCAGCGCCCACGCCCAGCACGTCGCGGCCACCGCGCCGAGCGTCGGTCCCAGCACGACGAGCGGGTGGGGATCGGCGGGATCGCGCCGAACGAGGAGGAGGCGCACGGCCAGCGCCGCGAAGGCTCCGAGGACGAGCGGGACGCGGGCCACCTCGGCCGAGGATCCCAGGAGCCCGAGCACCGGGACCACCGCGCCGGCGACCATCCCGGTGGCGTCGAGGATGGGCAGCGCGCGATCGACGCGGCGGTCGGGCCGCGGCGCAGTACGTCGCGGTGAGGACGGCCCGGAGGTGTCCACCGAGACGAGCGTGGCGCGCGAGAGCGGGGCGAGCTCCAGCGGCTCCTCCGTGTCGAAGGAGGCGGGCGGGGCCGAAGGGAGCGGCACGTTCGGTGCGGACGGGAGCTTCGGTCGCGCGTGGCCGTTCGTCCCGCCGTTGCGCGTGCCGGTATCGACGTGCGCGCGCGCCTGGATGGCCTCGACTTCCGGCGGACGCGCCGTCGCGACGTCCTCCTCGAGAGGCCGCCCCTGCGCTCGCAAGAGCGACTGCTTGCACTCGGCCCGGCAGAAGTAACGGAAGCGTCCCTCGAGGAAGGCGACGTGCCCCGCCCTCAGCGGATCCACAGCTTGTCCACACCCGGGACAGGTCGACGCGGCCGACGTGATCGACGAGGACGGAGCTCCGGGCTCCTGCGTCGGCGGAGGCGCCGGCGTGAGTGGGAATTGCGCGTTCCCCATGGGGAGGAGGGGTCCATAGCTCGCCGCGCGGGACGCCTCTGTCAAGGCAGAGCCCCCGCGCGAGCTGATTGCCCGTTCAGCCGACGCTCTTCAGACGCAGGCCGGCCAGGGCCGCCCGGAGGGCACGAACGCCCTCCTCGAGCTCGGCGACGGAGACCACCAGCGGCGGCGAGAAGCGAAGGACGCGCTCGCCAGCCGCCGTCAAGAGCACACCCGCCTCCTGCACCTGCGGCAGCACATCGCGCGCGACGAAGCCGGGCTTGAGCACCAGGCCGCAGAGAAGCCCTTCGCCGCGAACGCTCTCGCACGTATCCGGCAGGTCGCGGACCAGCTCACCGAGCATCGTGCGCAGCGCTTCGCCCTTGGTGCGCGCCCCCTCGATGAGCTTCTCCTCGTCGAGGATGCGAAGAACGGCGAGCGCTGCCGCGGAGGCAAGCGGGTTGCCGCCGAACGTCGAGCCGTGCGTTCCGGGAGGCAGCGCGCCCGCGAGCGCCTCGGTGGTGAGCATCGCGCCGACGGGGAACCCGCCGCCGAGACCCTTCGCGAGCGCGACTGCGTCCGGCTTCGCGCCGGAGCCTTCGCTCCCGAGGAATCGCCCGAGGCGCCCGACGCCGGTCTGCACCTCGTCGAGAAGGAGGAGCGCGCCGTGCGCGTCGGCGATGGCGCGGAGCTTCGCGAGGAAGCCGGGAGGCGCCGGGAGCACGCCCCCTTCGCCCTGCAACGGCTCGACGATGATCGCGCAGACGTCGCTTCCCATGGCCTTCTCGACCGCGTCCGCGTCGCCGTACGGCACGTGCGTCACGGGTCCGAGCGGTCCGAAGCCCTCGCGGTACTTCGGCGTGCCCGTCATCGACAGGGCGCCCATCGAGCGGCCGTGGAAGGCGTTCTGGAACGCCACGACGCGCATCCGCTCCTTCTGCCCCGCCGCGTAGAAGTGGTGGCGCGCGAGCTTGAGGAGGGCCTCGTTCGCCTCCGTCCCCGAGTTGCAGAAGAAGGCGCGCGCGAAGCCGGTGCGGCGGCAAAGCTCGTCGGCCAGGCGGATGTTGGGCTCGTTGTAGAAGTAGTTGGAGACGTGCATCACGGTCGCCGCCTGCTCCGCGATGGCGCGGACGAGCGTCGGGTGCGCGTGACCGACCGAGCACACGGCGACGCCGGCGCAGAGGTCGAGCCAGCGACGCCCGTCGGCGTCGAAGAGCTCGCAGCCGCGGCCCCGGACGAGCGCGAGGGGGGCGGGCTTGTAGTTGGGGTAGAGGCGCTGGTGCGCGAGGGCGACGAGGTCGGCGTTCGAGGTGGCCATCTCGCCCCGACAGGTAGCACACGCCGGGGTCGGTCACCGCTTGCGGAGGATCTCCGCGGCCACGTCGGCGAACCCGTCGCCCATGGGGCGGTCGGCGACGAAGCGCGGCGGGACGCTGAGTCGCGACACGGCATCCTGCACGTTGGCCACGCCGAAAGTCGTGCGAAACGCGGCGAAGCAGGGGGCGTCGTTCCCGCTGTCGCCGACGAATGCGAAGCGCACCACCGCCGCCCCGGCCTCCTCGCCCAGCTGCTGCGACAGGAAGCGCAGCGCGCCGCTGGCCTTGTCGTCGGCGTCGTACGTCGCGTGCAGGTGCACGCTCGATTGCGTGGAACGCGCGCCCGCCTCCGCGATGGCCACCCTCACGAGGTTCACACGGTCCGCCGGGAGCTTCATGCGCTCGCCGATGTCCCAGGTCACATCGCTCCGGCGCGCGTCCACGTCGTCCGTGAGCCGCGCCTCCGGCACCAACCCACGCACGCGCTCCACGAGCTGCGCCAGGCGCACCCGCCGCGAACGCCGCGTCGCCTCGTCGCACGCGTCTCGCCGCGCGACGCCGGTCCCCTCCCGCAGCACGTGCACCGCGCCGTTCTCGGTCACGCAGCCTTCGACGGGCCACTGCCGCGCGAGCACTTCTCCCCAGCCGCTCGGCCGCCCCGTCACCGCGACGAGCTTCAGCCCCGCATCGTGGAGGTTCCACAGGGCGTCGTAGGCGACGCGCGTGAGCAGCCCGTGCGTCAGAAGCGTGTCGTCGAGATCGAAGAGCAGGCCTCGGAGCCGGCGGGCCTCGTCGGTCGTCAGAGAGGCGAGCGGCTTCACCTCGCGTCGACGTGCGCGATGAGCGCCTTCAGGTAGAGCCCCTCGCCGAAGGCCGCCGGGACCGGGTGGTCCGCGCCCTGGAACCATCGTTCGAGCACCGTCGCCTCGACGTTCGCGCGCGTCGCACCCTGCGCGAGGGCCCGTGTCAGCGCGTGCAGGTCCACCGCGGCCGAGCACGAGCAGAGGACGATGATCCCCCCTGGACGTACGGCGCGGCACGCGTTCTCGGCGAGCTTCGCGTAGGCGACGAGCGCCTGATCGCGCGCACCACGGTTGGGGGCGAGGCGCGGCGGATCGACGATGACCAGGTCGAACCTCCCCTTCGCCTCGGTCAGCGCGCGGCGCGCATCCTCCTTGGCGAACTGGATCCGCTCGCCCAGCCCGTTGGCGGCAGCACACTCCGCACCGACCTCGATCGCGAGCGCGCTCTCGTCGACCGCCACGACCTCGCGCGCTCCACCGCGCGCGGCGGCCAGCGCGAACGCACCGACGAACGAGTACGCATCGAGGACGCGCCGCCCGTGAGCCAGCTGCTCGACGCGCGCGCGCAGGCTCCGCTGATCGAAGTAGAAGCCCGTCTTCTGCCCGAGCTCCAGGGGAAGGTGGAACTTCAGCCCGCGCTCGACGATCTCGAAGGCGCGCACCTCGTCGCCGCGCACGACGCCCGACGTGGGCACGAAGCCCTCGATCTTCGCCGTCTGCGCGCTGGTCCGGTCGACGATGGCGCGTGGCCGGAGCACCGTCCAGAGCGCTTCGTGGACCAGTGCCTCCCGGTGCTTCATCCCGACGGTCCCGAGCTGGACCGCGAGCACGTCGCCATACCGGTCGACGACCAGGCCCGGCAGTCCGTCCCCCTCGGCATGGATGAGCCGGAACCCCGTGGTCTGCTCGCTGGGGAGCCCGAGGGACGCCCGCAGCGCCACAGCTCGCTCGACGCGCGCGTGGAAGAACGAGGCGTCGAGCCGCGTCTTCTCGTCGCGAACCAGGAGCCGCACCGGGATCGCCGATCCCGGCGAATAGAAGCCGCGGCCCAGGAGATTTCCCCGGGGATCGACGACGCTCACCTCGTCGCCGGCGGTCGCACCCCCTTCGACGCGCTCGACAGCCTGCGCATACACCCAGGGGTGGCCCATCCACACGGGCTGCACATGGCCTGGCTTCAGGCGGACAATCGGCATGGCGGCGCACGGTAGAACCGTGTCCCCGCCCCGTCGACGCCTACTTGGGGATTCATGGGGTGGCGTGAACGGATGGCGACGCTTCGACGGCTCGGCCATCCGGCACCCGTTGATTTTCGCTCCGGCAGGCGACAAGCTTCGTGGCACCTGGGTTGCACCGATGCTGGTGACTGTCACCTCGGGTCTCCCTTGTCTCCTGTCCCCACCGGGACGGAAGGAACCATGCGTCATGGCGAAGCTCGTCCTCTCCTCGTCGGCCCTCGCCTTCGTGCTCGCGTTCCCCGCGGTCGCGGCGGCGCAATCTGCGGCGGCTCAGGGAAGCGGCACGTGCCCGCCCGGGAGCTGGTTCTGTGGCGACGCCCCCCAGCAGCCGGTGCCGGCGGGACAGCCCGTGCAGCCGCAGCTCCAGGTCCTCCCCGACCCTGACGCGCCTCCGCCGCCGCCTCCCCCGCGCGTTCGCCGCCTGCCGGGCGTCACCTACGCGCCGGCCCCCCAGCAGCCGCCTGTCGTCGTCTACCAGCCGCCGCCGCCCGTCATGATTGTCCGGCCGGAGACGCCGCCTCCTTACGAGTACGCACCGCCGCGTCAGAACCCGCGAACGCTGGGTCGCGAGTGGGGCCTCAACCTGCACCTCGAGGGCGCCTCGATTGGCGGCGGCACGGAGCACAACGCGGGGATGGGCGGCGCCGGAGCGGGGCTGCGCTTCAAGCCGAACCGGTACTTCGGTCTGGAGACCGACCTCGACTTCCTCGGCGGCCATGGATACGTGGGCGACGTCCGGCACGAGACGGCGCTGTCGTTCAACGCGCTGATGTTCCTCAACCCGAGGTCGCGCGCGCAGCTCTACCTGCTCGCGGGCTTCGGCTGGTCGTGGGCCAACAGCCAGAACGATCCGAACGATCCCACGGCGAGCACGCCCTACAGCAACAGCTACACGTACTTCGGCGGCCAGGCGGGCATCGGGCTGGAGATCCGGCTGACGCGCGTGCTGGCGCTCAACGTGGACCTTCGCGGGTTCGTGCGCTCGAGGACGGACCAGGGCGCGCAGTACCAGCCCGAGTTCACGAACTCGCAGGGGCAGACGACGAACACGTCCGGCGGCGGCCTTCTGACGGGCGGCATGACGCTGTATTTCTAGGCTGGGGCTTCTCGGGTCACCGCCGCCCCGCTCGTGATGCGGGACGTCGACGCATCGTCTAAGGATGAGGCTTTGAGCTCCGAGGACGCGGCGTCCGGGTCCCGGGATGTGGCTTCGTGTCTCGAGGAAGTGGCGTTGCGGTGGCGGGATCAGGTCTTGTCGCTCGAGGACGCGGCTCTCCGGTCTCGGGGTGCGGCGTCCTCGTGACGTGAAGACACGTCGCGGCCGCGGGATGCGGCTTCGTGTTCGCGGAGTGCGCCTTCGGGATAGGAGGACGCGACGTCCCCGGTCTTCGAAGTGGCGTTCCGTACCCACAGCGCCGCATCCCCCGACGAAGGAGCGGCATCCTCGCCATGAGAAGCCGCATCCCGCGACCCGAAGGCCATGTCCTCGCGGGAAGCGCACGATCCCCGGAAGAAGAGCGGCGTATTTCGGTCGAGACCGAGCGAGGCCAAGGAGGCGAGCGAGGCGTCCTCACGGACGCCGCAGCCGAGCCGACGCAGGGATCGCGAAGGTATCGGCCGAAATACGCCGCTCTCCTAATCCAGCGTGTCGTCGCCCTCGACCAGCGACGAATCCGGCGGCGGCGCGATCTGCGACGCCGGCCCCGCGCTGGGCTCCGGTGATACGAGCTTGCGAACGAGGTCTGCGCGGTTGTTGACGCCGAGCTTTGCGTAGAGACGCCGCACGTACGTGCGCACGGTGTTCTCGCTCAGGCCCGAGATGGCGGCCACGTTGACGCCGCTGTACCCGGCGACGAGGAGGCGCGCGATCTCGCGTTCGCGCTTGCTCAGGCCCTCGATGGCGGCGGGGCGCTGCGGGGCCTCGACGCGCACGACGGCGCATCGCGCGCCCCCGAAGACCGGATCGTCGTCGATGCGGGCCACCGCGACGACCGAGCCCGTGGGAAGGCGCGGCGGCGTCGGGAGCGCGTCGCCCCGGGCGCGGGCGGCGAGCGACGTCTCCACGGCGTCGACCAGCTGGTCCTCCAGCCGCTCGACGTCTTCTTCCCAGTCGACGCCGCGCTCGCGATCGGCGGCCCAGACGACGCGCTTCTTGTCGCGGTCGACCACGTAGATGATGCCGCTCACCCGGCCGAGGGCGCGGAGCGCGGCCCCTTCGCGTGACAGCTCGTCGTACTGGAGCTGCGAACGCGCGCCGGCCACGATGAACGGCGCGACGCCTTCGAGCTCGCGCTTGTCGTCCTCCGTGAACTCGCCCTCGCCCGCGCGACGCTCGAGGCCTGCGAGGCCGAAGAGCACCCCTCCTTCGTGGAGGAAGAGGAGGAGCGCGTGCGAGAAGCCGTCGGGGATGGAGTAGTCGGCGAAGTACTTGAGCTTGGCGCGCTCGGTCTCGGGCCAGAGCTCGGTGGCCAGGTAGGCACGCCGCGGTGCGGCGACGACGCTCTTGGGATCGAACCCGAACGCCGCCGACAGTTTGATGCCGTCGCCCTTGACCGATTTCGTCGCCCCGTCGACGAGGCGCGTCGCGTCGCCGTAGGCGCGCCCGTCCTCCTTGCCGAAGAAGCAGAACGCACCCGACCCCGGGACGAGCTCGCGCAGCGCGTCGATGACCCGCCGGCGGAAGCTGGTCCGCGTGCCCGGCAGGACGACGAGGAGCTGGGCTGACTGGAGCTTGTCCACGCGCATTGTCCTATACTCCACGTATGCCCGCGCTTGTCCCAGGGATTGACGCCGACCCCGCAAAAGCCGGGGAGGCTCCCGACCGAGCGGGAGAGTTCATCTTCGACTGGAACGAAGTGAACCGCAAAGGGCGCCTCGTCCCCCAGGGATTCTCGCTCTTCGACGAGACCCTCCGCGACGGCCTGCAGAACCCCAGCGTCCAGGACCCGGGCATCGAGGACAAGCTCCGCATCCTCCACCTGATGGAGGACCTCGGCATCGACGAGGCGGACATCGGCCTCCCGGGCAGCAGCAAGCGCGCCTTCGACGACGTCCTTCGCCTGTGCAAGGAGGTCGTCGACTGTAAGATGAACATCAAGATCGCGGCGGCCGGGCGCACCGTGGTGAGCGACATCACGCCGATGATCGAGATAAGCCAGCGTGCCGGCCTCCCCATCGAGGTGTACGCGTTCATCGGGTCGAGCCCGATCCGCCAGTACGTCGAGCAGTGGGACGTGTCGCTCATCGCCAGGCGCAGCGCCGAGGCGATCGACGTGGCGGTCAAGGCGGGCCTGCCGGTGGCGTACGTGACAGAGGACACCACGCGGTCGCGGCCCGAGGTCCTGACGACGCTGTTCCGCGCGGCCATCGACCACGGGGCAACGCGCCTGTGTCTCTCCGACACCGTCGGGCACGCGACGCCGGACGGGGTGCGCAACCTCGTGCAGTTCACGCGCGGGGTCATCGCGGGAACAGGCGCCTCCGTCGGCATCGACTGGCACGGACACAACGACCGCGGTTTCGCGCTGGAGAACGCCATCTGGGCGCTCGAGTTCGGCGCCGACCGGGTGCACGCGACGGCGCTGGGCATCGGCGAGCGCGTGGGAAACGCGGCGATGGAGCTGCTCCTGATGAACCTGCGCCTCCTCGGGCAGCTCGGGCCCGACCGCGACCTGACGAAGCTCGTCGAGTACTGCGAGACGGTCGCGCGCGCCGTCCACTGGCAGGTGCCGCTGAACTACCCGCTCGTCGGGCGCGACGCGTTCCGTACGGCGACGGGCGTGCACGCCGCCGCCATCGTGAAGGCCATGCAGAAGAACGACGTCTGGCTGGCCGACCGTGTCTACAGCGGCGTGCCCGCGGGGATGTTCGGGCGGCACCAGGAGATCGGCATCGGCTTCATGAGCGGCGCGTCCAACGTGGGCTACTGGCTCCGGCAGCGGAACGTCGAGCCCAGCGAAGATCTCGTCGCGGCCATCCTCGAGGTTGCCAAGGCGACGACGCACATCCTGAGTGACGACGAGGTGCTTGGCATCATCGCGCGCGTCCGAGGTTGATGGCGCGGCTCCTCGGCATCGACGTCGGCACGACCGGCGTGCGCGCGGGGATCTTCGACGAGCAGGGCTCCCTGCTGGCCGAGGCGAGCGAGCCGTGCCCGCACTCGGCGCCGGCGGCCGGACGTGCGGAGGCGAACGCCGACGACTGGTGGACCGCCGTGCGTGGGGTGTGCGCACGGCTGGCCGACCGGGAATCGCTGGCGCGCGTGGATGCCGTGGCGGTGACGGGGCAGGCGCCGACTGCGGTCCTGGTCGACGGCGCGGGGCAACCGCTACGCCCCGCCATCTTGTGGCTCGACGTCCGGGCCGACGCGGAGGCGCGTGCGCTCGATGCGACGCTGGGACCGGGGCGCGCCGAGGCTCTTGGCGGCAACCGGATGCACGCCTACTACCTCGGGCCGAAGCTCGCGTGGCTCCGCGCGCACGAGCCGGAGACGCTCGACCGCGCCGCCTTCGTGCTGCAATCGCATGCCTTCATCGCGCTGCGGTTGACGGGCGAAGCAGCGTGCGACGCGTCGACGGCGATGCTCTGCTCGCCGCTCTTCGACGCCCACGCGGGCCGGTGGTCCGACGAGGGGGCCCGCGCGGTGGGCGTCGCGACGAGCATGCTGCCTCGCATCACGCGCGCACACGATGTGCTGGGCGCCGTGACACGAGAAGGCGCGGCGGCGACGGGTCTGCCTGAAGGAACGCCCGTCGTCGCGGGAGGAGGCGATTTCGCGGCGAGCGCCCTCGGCGCGGGCGTCGTGGACGAGGGCCGCGCGTGCCTGATGCTCGGCACCGCCGGGAACCTCCTGATGCCGACCGACGCGCCGCGGTTCGACTCGCGGCTCATCAACAGCCACCATGTCGGATGCGATCGCTGGCTCGGTCTGGGAGGGACGCTGTGCGGCGCCGCGCTGGAGTGGTTCCGGCGCGCGTTCGCAGCCGGCGTGCCGTGGGAGACACTCGAGGCCGAAGCGCAGGCGGTGGAGCCTGCCGAGGGATTGATCGTGCTTCCCTATCTGCAGGGCGAGCGAACGCCGGTGTGGGACGAGGGGGCGCGAGGCTGCTTCTTCGGGCTCGATCTCGCGCAGGGACGGGGGCACCTCTATCGCGCGTTGCTCGAAGGCATCGCCCTCGGCTTCCGGCACTGCATGGCCGTGGCCGAGGAGCACGGCGTGCGCTTCGCCGAGGTCGTCGCGGCGAACGGCGCGGGTCGAAGCGCGCTGCTCCGGCAGACGCTCGCGGACGCGCTTGGCGTACCGGTCACGTGGTCGAGCGACGGTGGCGGCACGCTGGCAGGCGCGGCGATCCTGGCCGGCCTGGGGGCGGGGGTCATCGAGTCGGCGGGGACGGCCACCGTGGGGGCATGGCGGCCGCGGGCGACCGTGAGGCACGAGCCGGATCCCCGCGCACACGCTCGTCTACGCGGCGTCTTCGCCCGACGCCTCGCCCTGTACGACGCGGTGCGCGCGGCCGACGCCTGAGCGCGCGTCGGGTCAGAGCCCGAGCCACGCGCCCGGTGCGATGGTCTGCGAGCCGTGCCGGACCTCGAAGTACAGCATCGATCCCTGGCCGTCGTCGCCCACCGTTCCGACGCGTTCACCGGCGCCGAGCTCCTGACCGATCTTGACGTCCACCTCGTCGAGGTCCCCGCTCACCGTGTAGTAGTGGTCGCCGTGGTCGACGATGACGATGCGCCCGTACGGCCCGTAGCGGTCCGCGAAGGCGACGCGACCGCCGAAGACGGTGCGGACCACGGTGCCGACGGGTGCGTGGATCTCGAGCCCGGGACCGTCGGTCCCTTCGCGATGGGCGGGGCGCACCTCGGCGCGGCCGACGATGGGAAACAGCAGGCGGCCACGCGACGCCGCGAAGCCGGACGCGGTGGAATCGGGCGGAAGACCGCTCCCGCCGTAGACTGCGACGTACTCGGCGCCCGTCGAGGTCTCGAAGGCCTTGTCGAACGCCGCCTGACGCCGTCGCTCGTCCTCCATGGCGAGGCGAGCGGCGTCCATCGACGTACGCTGGTTGGCGAGCGAGACGCGGTCTCTCGCGACGCGTTCCAGGTCCCGGGCGAGCTGCCCGGTGCGGGCGCGGAGGCGTATCTCCTCCTCGAGGTTCGCCGCGAGGAGACGTCGCGAACGCTCGACGTGCATCGCGTGCGAGACGAACGCGCCGAAGCCGCCGCCGACGGGTAGAAGGCCGGCCCGGGTCATCTTGTAGAAGGCGCCGCCGCGGGCGATGACGCGCGCGTGCATGCCCGCCACCTGACCGCCGAGGCGCCCGAGCTCCTGCTTGTCGGATTGCTCCTCCCCGTCCAGATCCGCGATCCTGCGGTCCAGCGCTGCGAGCGCGAGCGCGGGCTCGGTAGGGAGCGGGGCGCCGGTCGCCGGAGCTGCGCGTCCGCTCGAGGCGAAGCAGAGCGCGGCCACGACGGCCATCCCGACCAAGCGGACGCTCATACGGCCACCATCTTGCGGAGGCTCGCCAGCGCGGCGGTCGCTCCGAGCAGCGCCCCGAGGGCCACCATGCCCAGCGCGATGAACCATGGCAGGAAGGTCGGCTCGACGCCGACGAGCGACGCGAGCTCGCCGTCGAGGCGCCCGCGGACCAGGAAGAAGAGGACGGCGAGGAGCGCGATCGCGCCCATGGCCCCGAGCGCCCCCTGGAGGCTCCCTTCGATCACGAACGGCTTCTTCACGAACCCATCGGTGGCGCCGACGAGCTTCAGCACTTCGACCTCCATGCGGCGACGCTGAAGCGCGAGGCGCATCGTGGAGCCGACGACGGCGAGGACCGCCGTGAGCACGACAAGGGCGAGCAGGGCCGACGCCGCGACGCCGCCGCGCACGAGGCGCGCGAGGCGCTCGGTCCACGACTGGTACGTCTCGACGTCGTCGACCGACGGCAGCGCCTTCATCTTGCCGACCATGTCGGCCAGCTCCGCGTCGGGCATCTCGGGCGCGACATCGAGCTCGATCGACGCGGGAAACGCCTCGACGGGGAGCGCGGCGAGGGCGGAGTTGCCGCCGAGCTCGCGCTGTCCGAACTCCACGCGCGCGTCGCCGCTGGACACGTAATGAACCCCGGTGACGCCCGGGACACGAGCCAGCGCGGAGCGCAGCGCGTCCACGTCGTCCTGCGTCGCGCCTTCCTTCAGGTACACCGACGCCCGCCCGGCGTGGGCCCAGCGGTCCTCGACCGCCCGCAGGTTGGTGACGACGAGAAGCGCCGCGCCGAGGCACACGAAGGCCACGGCGAGCGAGAAGATGCTGAGCGCGTGCAGGCGCCACTCGCGCACCATGCCGCGGCGGGCGCGGCGCGTGGTCGAGACCGAGATCATGCGTCTTCCCTCCTCGTCAGAGCGGCAACCGGTTGTCGTACTCGTCCGTCGCGATCCCGTTGGGGACGTCGATGGCCTTGCCCTCGTCGAGAACGACGATCCGACGCGAGCGCACCTCGAGCAGCGTGCGGTCGTGCGTCGCGAAGAGGACCGTGGTCCCGTTCTCGTGGATCTCCTCGAAGAGGCCCAGGATGTCGATGGCGAGCTGCGGATCGAGGTTGCCCGTCGGTTCGTCGGCCAGGATGAGCGCGGGCTCTCCCACGATGGCGCGCGCGATCGCCACGCGCTGTTGCTCGCCGCCGGAGAGCACGCCGGCCGGGTCTTCTCCGCGACCCGCCAGCCCGACGCGTTCGAGCGCTTCACCCACGCGCGCCCGGATGAGCCGCTGCGGGAGTCCGAGGACCTCGAGGGCCACCGCGACGTTCTCGTAGGTGCTCCACGACGGCACGAGCTTGAAGTCCTGGAAGACGATCCCGAGGTTGCGCCGCAAGAACGGAACCGCGTCTTCCCGCAGGCGGGCGACGTCACGTCCGAGGAAGAGGATGCGCCCGTCGTCCACCGTCTCGGCCCGGTAGAGCATGCGAAGGAGCGTGGACTTGCCCGAGCCGCTCGGGCCGGTGACGAAGACGAACTCGCCACGCTCGATGACGAGGCTCATGCCTCGGAGCACCGGCGCACCCTCGCGGTACGACTTGAAGACGTCCTCGAAGACGAGGATGGGGCGCTGCGCCGCTTCGCGCGAGAAACGTGCGTTACCTGCACGCAAGAGGGGGCGGAAGCGCTCCGGTTGCTCCATGCGGGGCATGCTCCCCCGGGTATCAGGGGCGCACGAGAACCGACAACTTTTCGGCGACCGGGCCGTGCCCGCAGCAGTCCGCCGCTCGCTCCGCCAGCATCACGGCACGCGCTCCGTCGGTCCCCGTGGCAAGCTCGCGTGGGACGGCGCCGTCCAGCGCATCGGCCAGAGCGATCGCCTGCGCGGCGAGGGGCTCCTCCATGAGCAGTGGTACGTCTGTACGCACGCCGGTCTCGCGCGAGGTTCGCGTCAGACGGTGAGCGAGGAGATCCCCCTCGTAGACCCAGCGGGACGTCGCCAGCACCACGCCCCGGCGCCGCTCCGGCAGCGTGCGGTCGACGTAGAGGTGACCGAGCGCCCCGGACGTGGTCGCCAGGAGCACGTGGGCGAGGTCCTCCCCGGACGTGCCGGAAGAGCCGGCGCCGACCGCGCTGTGGACGATGGCCTCCCCGCCGGCCAGGTACGCGGCGAGGTCGAAGTCGTGGACCCCCAGGTTGACGAGCACGCCGCCATCGGTCGGCCGCGACGGACCGACGCGCTCGAAGTCGACGGCGATCACCGGCTCGTCGCGAACGAGCTTGGCCAGCGCACGGACCACGGGATTGAACCGCTCGGAGTGTCCGACGAAGAGGCGGGCCGGCCCTCGCGATGCCGCCGCCACCAGCGCCTCGGCCTCGGCGGAGCGCACGCAGAGCGGCTTCTCGACGAGCACGTGCTTGCCGACCGCCAGCGCGCGGGCGACCGTCCCGGCGTGAGCGCGGATGGGGGTCGCGACGATGACCACGTCCGCGCGCGCGATGGCCTCCATCTCTCCCGCGAGCACGGGGACCCCGTCCGGCCATTCGAGGTCGGTCCGCACCTCATATGCGCCGACGATCTCGAAGCGTTCGTGCAGCGCGGTGAGGACGCGGACGTGCCGCCGGCCCATCACGCCGAGCCCCACGACCGTCACCTTGTGGCGTCTGCCCGTCACCCTGCGCACTCGACGACCTCGCGCCGCCGTCTCTTCGGCGGCGGGGAACATGCCATGTCGACGCGAACGGGGGCAAGCGCCGACCGGCGCCGCCGCCGTGATACGAATAGACGAGGCGTGCGTCTCGTCGAACGACGCGGAGGAAGCGGGATGAACTGGCATCGGGTGGGAGGGACGGTCGGGCTGGTGCTTCTCCTCGGCGCGTGCGAGGTGGAGGTCCAGCGCCCACCGCCGCGCCCTCCTCCCCGCTACTACTACTACTATGCGTCGCGGCCCCCGCCGCCTCCGCCCGGAGCAATCGTCGTCGTGCGGGAGAGGCCGCCGCCGCTGCCGCCCGTGCGAGCGCCCGCCCCGCCCCCCGAGGAGGTCTCCACGCGCTTCCCGACGCGCATCGTGCACCCTCCCCCGCTTGCGGACCCGGGGGCTCAGTTCCTCGACCTGCAGGGTCTCCAGGCGCTCGTCCTCCGGCTGCGACCCGACCGCAAGTGCGGCCCGCGGGAGCTCAGCGGTGGGCACTGGATCCACCTCGACTGCAACCTGCACGCGCCCATCAAGTCGGCCAAGACGTTCACGCCCGACAAGATCAACCTGCTCCTGCAAGGCCTGCTCAATCTCGACACGCCGATCACCCTGCCCAGTATTCCTGGTTTCCCCAGCGTACCGGGTATGCCCTCCGTTCCCGGCACGGGCGCAGCGACCGCGGGCAACGCCCCCACGACGAAGCCCAGCATCACGGGGGCTCTGCCCGACGCCGTGGATCACCGCAAGGACGGCACCGAGGGGCCCGTGAAGGACCAGGGACAGGTCGGCGCGTGCACGGCCTTCTCGCTGTCCACCGCGATGGACAACGCCATCCGCCGCCAGAATGGGACGATGACGACGTCGACGCTCCACATCTGGTCCCACTACGGCAACCCCATCGTGCAGAACGCCGGGGACTCCAACCTGAAGAAGCTCATCGCCCCGTGGGAGTCGTGGCCGTACGACGAGCGCGTCGCGTGCGAGCTCGACCAGAGCAACGATCACGACTGCGGCCCGTACACGCCGCCGGTGTCGCAAGGGAGCGGCACACACGACGCCACGCTCCAGGCGAAGGTGAAGGACAGCGACAGCCGCGGGCAGTGGTCCGTCACCGAATACGACCGGATCCCGAGTGACCCCAACACGCTCGCCGCGATCCTCGCCACGGGCGCGGACGTGTGGACCTCGATGGACATCGGGACCACGTGGCTGACCACGGTCGGCGAGAACATCGTCGACTGGACGGCGCTCAACACCGACGGGGGCCACGCCTTCGTGCTCGCGGGATACCGGCACGTGGGCGGTCAGCGGCAGTTTCTCGTGCACAACAGCTGGGGCGCCACCTGGGGCGACAGGGGGTACGCGTACGTCTCGGAGGCGATGATTCGCGGCTTCCTCAAGACGTCCTACAAGGTCGTCGTCGCCGGCAAGGGAACCCCGGCGCCTGCGCCCACCCCGACCAACGCCCTGACCGACGACGACTGCGGCGAGGATCAGCTCGTCGATTCCGTTACCGGGCAGTGCGCGAAGATCTGCGCCAACGACTCGCGCCCCGCCAACGGCAAGTGCCCGGCAGGCAAGCACTGAGCGACGGCGCGCGACCGGCCGTCGTCGTCAGTGGCCGATGCCGAACGAGAACGGGAACGTCGTCTGCGAGCTGCCATCGCTCGACGGGAAATGCCAGGTGCGCACCTGGCGCAGAACGCACCCTTCGACGCGCGGGTTGTGGATGCTCGAGCCCGCGAGGTTCGCGCTCGTCACGCCGCCGCTCGGGTCGATGGTCCAAGCCACGGAGACGCCGCCCTTCAGCGTCGGATCCTTCTGCGCTTCGATCTCGTAGCAGGCCCGGAGCGCGCCCTGATGGGCGACCACGACGCGCCGGATCTGCTCCGGACTGAGACCGCCGTGCACTGCCCCTCCCGCGCCGCCGCCGGCCAGCCCGTGCTCGCCCGGCCCGTTGCCGGCGCCGTTCCCCGGCCCGTTTCCGCCACCGGTGCCGCCGCCCGTTCCGCCGCTCCCGAAGCCGCCCGTCCCTTTTCCGCCGGGACCGCCCGCGCCGGAACCGAAGCCTCCGCCTGTGCCGGGGCCCCACCCGGTGTTCATCGTCCCCGAGCCGAACATGACCCCGGCCCCCGTACCGCCTCCGCCGGAGCCAGCGCCCTTCAAGCCGGTACCGGGCCCGGCGCCCAGCACGACGTTGTCGGAGTTGAGTCCGCCGAGCGCGTTGGCGACCGTCTGGATCTCGGCCAGCGTCTTCTTGATGTCCGTGCCCGTGTCGGCGAGTGCCTCGCTGAGACCGCCGTAGTTCGTCGTGGGCTTGATCTCGCCGGGGAGCTCCGAGTGGTCCTCCTTGCCGTTGAGGCCCGCCTTGCCCTCCTTGCCGACGATCTTCTGCCCGCCGCCCATCTTCTTCGGGTCCTTGGCGCCCGGGTCCTTGATGCCCGTTCCGCCGCCACCCTTGTCGGTCGACGCCGTCGGCGGCTCCATCTCGGGGAGCACGCGCTTGAGGCCGAAGCGCGCCGCGTAGTCCTCCGCGCTCACGAGCTCGGGCGGCAGCTGATACTCGGGCGGGGTCCAGTTGATGATGAGAAGCCCGATGATCCCGAGGTGCAGTACGACGCTCGAGAAGACCGAGAGGCCCACGAGGGGCTCGAACGAGGAGCCGCCGGGGAGGGGCTTGGCCGCCGTCGTGTACTGAAAGAAGATCGAGAAGAGACCGTACTGCACGAGGCCGTAGTCGCCGGGAAGCACCGGCACCGGGGCGCCCGTGCGCGCAAGCTGGAGCAGGTTCTCCTCGCGCCCCCGCAGCATCAGTACGCCCGACACGGCGCCACGCGCGTCGAGTTCCCATCCGCCTCCCGCGGCGCGCAGCGGTGTGGCCGGCGCGGCCAGCCCGTCGGGCATCACGGCGAGCGCGTTCGGGCCGTCGCCGACGAGGCAGTCCTGCCCGCGCGACAGGAGACGCACGCCGACGATGGTCGTTCCCCAAGTCGCGGCGACCCGCAGCATGGGCGTCGCGGCGGCACCGAGTGACGGAGAGGCCGTGTTCAAGGCAGCCTCCCTGCGGGAGCCTGCCTCAGGCAATCAGCTCGCAGGCTCGCTTCTATGTTCATCAGAAGGTCGACTCCTTTCGCGTCTCGGACATCTCGCGCATGAAGGTGCGGTGGCCGAGCTCGCCCGCGGAGAACTCGGCCCGCACGCGCCTCAGGAAGTAGACGAGCTGGGGGCTCTTCAGGCGGCCCTCGATGTCGAGCTCACTGAACTTGAATACGTGCGTCCCCCCGTCGAGGGTCTTCGACTCGACGACGCCCGAGCTGCCGCCGTCGTTCGACACGGTCACGAGGGGCCCCGCCGCGGGCGCAGCCGTCAGCGTCCCCGCCGCGCTGGTCGACGCGGTCCCGGCGTCCGGCGCGCCCTTCCTGGGGCCACCGCGAGCCGCGGCGTGCGACCGCGGCGCCGGCTTCGTCGTCTGGGCGATGGCAGCCTGCGCGACGAGGGCCAGCACGGCGGGCGACGCGAGCGCCAGAAGCGCGACCCGCAGACGCCGGGCCACGCTCGTCTTCCGGACCTCCGCCCCTTGTCCCATCCCATCCAGATCATAGCGCGGCGCCTCCGAGGCCCGGCAAGCGCTGCGGTGGGTCGCACGATGTGTGCGCATGGTTCCGGAGGTCACTTTTTGGGTGGCGGTGGAGGCGTGGGCTTCTGCGCAGGAGGGGGCGGCGGGGGCGCGTTCGCCGCCGAAGCGGAGACGTACTTCTCGGCTTCGGGCCGCAAGGGGTGGTCGCTCGGGGCATCCGAGAGGAAGCGCTTGAAGAGCGGCCCTGCGTCGGCAGATCGCTTGAGAAAGTCGGCGTAGAGGACCCCCAGGTTGAACTCGGCGCTCGTGTCGTGCGGATTCGCAGCCAGCGCCTTCTCGAGCAACCCGCGCGCCTCGTCGAGCTTCTGCGGGTGCTGCGCGTCGGCCTCGCCCCTCAGCGCCGCGGCCAGACCGACCTGCGCCTCCACGTCATCCGGCGAGACCTTGAGGATCTCGCGATACTGCTCCTCGGCCTTGGCGTAGGCGCCCGCCTTCAGGAGCACCACGCCCATGTTGAGGCGCGACGTGGTGTCGTGCGGATCGGCCTGCGAGGCCTTGCGAAACTCCGCGAAGGCTTCGGCGTCGTCGCCGTTCGAGAGATCGAGCAGGCCCGTCGCGCGGTGGGCAACGGCGCTGTTGGGGCTCGCGTCGAGCGCCTGCTTCGAGAGGAGCGCGGCTGCCTCTTTCTCGCCCTTGGCCAGGTGCGAGAGGGCCAGCTCGGCCAGCGCCGTCGCGTCCGCCGGTTTGCGCACCAGCACCTCGCGCGCCTCGACGATCGCCTTGTCGACCTGTCCGCTCTCGCGGAGAGCCGCGACGTAGAGCGTCCTCGCGTCGACCGCGTTCGGGTGATCGTGCACGAAGTCCGCGAGCCCCTCGGCCGCGAGCTTGTGCTCCCCGCGCCGCCGCCGCACCTCGGCCAGCGCCGTCGCGATCTCCTGCGAGTCCGGCGCCAGCTTGGCCGACGCTGCGAGCTGCTCCTCGGCCCCCGCGAGGTCCCCCGCCGAGGCGAGCACCACGCCCAGATCGTAGCGCGCCTCCCACAGGTTCGAGTCGATCGAGATCGCTTCACGGAGGAGCGCCACCGCGCGCTCGCGCTGCCCGTCCTTCGCCGCCTGCACGCCTTGCACCATCCGGCTCACGGCGACCGGATTGGCCGGCGGCAGCGCGACCGTCGTCGCCGCGTGAGAGCGCACCGCGCCGCCCCCGCCGCACCCCGCGACCGCCAGCAGCAGCACGAGGCCGTAGCGCGTCACTTCTTCACCGGCGCGGGCGGCGGTGTGGCCACCGTACGGCTCGGGGCCTCGATGAGCGCCGGCAGCGGCAACGGTCCCTGCGACCGGACCTCGAACCCGGTCTCCTTGAAGGGCGGATAGAGCTCGCTGTTCAAGCGACCGAGGGCGTCGCGCATCTTCGCCGTCCACTGGTTGTAGATGCCGATGTCGATCGCCTTCTTCCAGCCGTTCTCGTAGGCATCGAGGCTCCGCTCCTCCATCGGAACGGCGAACTCTTCGATCTGCGACTGGTACTCGGCCTTCTGGTCCTCGCTCTTGACCTCGGAGGGCGGCGGCGAATCGCGCAGCGCCTTGCCGAAGGCCTCGTACATGTGGCCAATCTGGAAGAGCGCCGCGGTGGTCCACTCGGCGACGCCCAGCGAGACGCAGTCGAGGAACACCTTGGCCGCTTCCTTGAGAAGCTCGGTCTTCTGCTTCAGGCGCGCCTTCAGCTGCTTCACGTCGCCCGCGATCTGGATCTGCTCGAACTTCGCCAGCACGCGCTCGCCCTGCATGTAGCGCGCGTGCGCGGCCGCGTACTTCCCCTCGGGGGAGAGGTCGCGTGCGCGGTGCTTGCCCAGCGTCACCGCCTCGTCGAGCGATACCTCGGCGCCGCGATCGTCGCCCGTCTTGATCTGCGCCTGCGCCAGGAGCACGAGGCCCTGCGCGCGGTGATCCAGGTTCTTCGCTCGCGTGATGTACCGCTTGTAGAGCTCGGCCGCGTCCTTGGCGCGCCCCGCGTTCTGGTGCGCGCGCCCCATCTGGAAGACCACCTCGTCGGCCTCCGCGCTGGAGCCGTACGTCGCGAGGAACTTGTTGCCGTCGAGGACCGCCTTGTCGTGCTCGCCCGTGGCCTCGCGAAGGACGACCGCGTTGTACGCCGCGTCCTTCTCGTGCTCGTACTTGGCGTAGTTCGGGTGCTCGCGGTCGCCGAGGCTCGTCATCTGCTCGGCGAGGTCGGCCGCCTCGCCGAAGAGCCCCATCGCCTGCAGCGTCGTCGTCGCGATCCACGCGCCGTTCGGCGACTCGGGCCGGTCGCGGTACGCCGGTCCCATGGCCAGCTGCGCCGCCTCTTGCAGCGTCTTCGCGTCGCCCGCGAGCTTCGCCTCCTGCTCGGCGTTCACGCACGCCTGCGCGGCGCGAGGGTCGCGCGAGAACTCCTTCGCCGCGCGGAGGTACGCCGCCGCCGCCGCCGCGTGATCCCCCGCGGTCGCCTTCTGCTCGCCCTGCTTGAAGACCGCCTGGACGATGAGCGCGTCGAGCCGCTCCTGCTCCTTGGCGCCGGCGAACTTCGGCAGGGCCTTCAGCCGTCGCGCCCACGTCTCGATGTTCTCGTAGTTCTTCGCGCGGTTGAACGACTCGAGGATGCTGTCGCCCGCGTCGCGTGACTGCTCGCTGTTCGGGAACTTCTCGAGCAGCATTCCCCAGATCTTCACGGCTGAGTCGTAGTTGGCGTTGATGAAGTAGTACTGGCCCTGGCGGTAGAACATCGCCGGGAGCTGGGGATCGTTCGGGTAGAACTGCGCGTAAAGGTCGAGCGCGTCCGCGTACTTCTTGTCGGCCTCGGTCTCGTTCCCCTTCTTGTCGCGCTTGACGTCCATCTCGCGCGAGAGCGCGACGAGCGCGTTGTAGAGCGCGTCGTGGCGCATCGCCGCCATCTCCGGCGTCGCCTCCTTGGGGATGCCCTTGGCGCAGGCGAGGTAGTGCGTCGCCGCGTCGAGGTTGCGCTCGAGGCGGAAGAAGTCGATCTC
>Ga0182030_10008361_pt1 | contig 21433 bp, 17 predicted proteins | sample 812S3MmetaG_FD_121299 | JGI IMG/M metagenome (GOLD analysis project Ga0182030, IMG submission 121299) | Permafrost microbial communities from Stordalen Mire, Sweden - 812S3M metaG (Illumina Assembly) | ecosystem: Environmental > Terrestrial > Soil > Wetlands > Permafrost | place: Sweden...
ATAGTAGATACTTTATAGATAAAATTTTGTATTATTAAAAAAAATTGAATTTTATATACTTTATACTTTGAATAATGTAATATTAGTATTTTAATACTTAATTATAATAAATTAATTTTATTTATATTTAAAAAAAAAACTTATATTTTTATTATAAAATACATAATTATAAAATTATTTATAATTAAATAATTAAAAAATAGGTATTTTTGTACTATAAATCTAAAAATTTACTATATACTCTTAGATACTCTATAAGAAAATCATTTTTTTTACTAATTATCTGGAAACTTCTAATTGGCTTAAATTATTAGTGTGATACTAATGGTAAATTCTCTTAGGTTTTACAAGCAGAGGGTCTGAGCTTCTGAGATAACCAACTAGTACTTTAGCATTCTTAGAAATCACGGGTCTCTAGCTGGACTGAGGTGCCGTCTCCTAAGGAGTGACACGTGATAACCCCGAGTGTACTTGTAGACGAGAATGGTATCTTGGGCCCTGACAGTACTAGTAGTACTATATCTGCCGGCGGGTGGCTTGACTTGTGGCTGCTCCTTGCAACCACAACCGAATGCTCACAAGACGACAATGATATTGTTATGCATGGTCATAGAAACTGTTTTATGCGGTGTTCTTGAGTTTTCTACAACGTTACTTGTCAATTGGTCATGCAACTGCAATATCGCAGGTTTACTAGTTGCTTATTTACCCCTGTTCTCTTGGTCTAAGACAAAAAGGGAAGCTCATCCTTGTGATCAACATTCCCCAAGATCATCATCTCATCTCACCCACACCAAGGAAACGCCAATGGCACGATAAGCTCAGGGCCATCGACTAGCACATGTTGGATCTGGCTCATGCGCTCCATGATCAGGGGAAATAGCCAATCTCAATTCCCGATGGGACCATGGCTGATTAAAATCCCCGGTCTTTTCTGACCTCCTCGTCGGTACTTGTTCCGGACCGATTGATTTCACTACATGTGAGCAAACAAGCACTTGCGCGAAAAGACGATGTGACCGGCAAGTGCTTTTCACTCTTGCATATATAAGGGCTTCTGCTTTGCTAGAGTTTTCCTTTCTTTGATTGTCCTCGTTCTCCTCTCAGCTGCAAGATCTTGCTTTTCGTAGTAAAATCCATTTGCTGCCGCCAATTTCACACCTTAGCATGTTTTCTCGATTCCTCATTATAGGCGCTGTGGGTGTGATAGCCCTGTGCTCACTATCTGCCCTTGCCATTCCTCACGGCCAAGGTCTCAGGAATCGCCAAAATCGCCCAGACAACCATACGCTAAATCGAGAACGGGCAGATGCAGTCAAAGAAGCCTTTGAGTTTGCTTGGGATGGGTACTACAAATATGGTAAGGAAGATCAGGGAATTAATTTTCCTATTCTAGACTGTTTTATGAGCAACAGGACAATATGCCTGCTCCCAAGACCTAAGTCATTGTCTGTTTACTCATGAGACAATGTTTCAACTCCCAAATCTATTCGGAAGAAACAATTATTGACTCCCCAATCTCCTAGCGTACCCTCATGATGAGTTACACCCTGTCTCCAATGGCTACAGTGACTCAAGGTATGTGTCTCAAAGGTCCGAATAATTTCCTCAAAATTGACTTGATATAGGAACGGATGGGGTGCAAGTGCCGTGGATGCCTTTAGCACTGCTATTGTCATGCAAAACTCGACTATTGTAAACCAAATTTTAGACTTTATTCCCACCATTGATTTCGACGAGACGAGCGAGCAAATCTCTCTATTCGAGACTACTATTCGCTATGTGGGTGGAATGCTAGCAGGTGACTGGATCCTTGATGATCGATAAGGTTCGGAGCTAATCAATGATAGGTTATGACCTCCTAAAAGGTCCATTGTCAAACCTCGCAAATAATGCGACTGCCGTTGACGCTGTCCTCAAGCAAGCGGAGAGGTTAGCTAGCAATCTCGCATTCGCTTTCGATACTCCCACTGGAATTCCAAGCAACAACCTTTACTTCAATCCACCTCACACTGATGGAGGAACCACCAACGGCCTTGCAACCATCGGTTCTCTCGTGTTGGAGTGGACTCACCTCTCCGACCTTACGGGCAACAAAACCTATGGTGAACTAACCCAGAAAGGAGAATCGTATCTTCTGAACCCCCAACCCCCGTCGTCTGAGCCATGGCCTGGTCTTCTCGGCACGAACGTCGACATCAACACCGGGCTTTTTCAGGACGCTTCAGGGGGCTGGGTAGGTGGAGATGACAGCTTTTATGAGTATCTCATCAAGATGTATGTCTACGACTCTACACGGTTTGCCGAGTACAGAGATCGCTGGATTCTTGCCGCGGATTCTTCGATATTGCATCTCGCATCTCATCCATCGACTCGCCCAGACTTGACTTTCTTAGCTGAATTCGACGGCCAGGAACGTATCTTCCAGTCGGAGCATCGTTAGTACAATTTCCCTTACTATTCGGCTACCGTATTAACTCAGGGTAGTCGCATGTTTCGACGGAGGAAACTTTATTCTTGCGGGCCTGGCGCTCGCCGCGCCCAAATATGTCGATTTTGGCCTAGCACTTGTAAATGGTTGCCATGATACATACATCAGCACTCTGACAGGTATCGGCCCAGAAAGCTTCGAGTGGGTTGAATCCAACACGGCTATCAATGATACCGCCAATCCACCTCCTCCCGCAGATCAGCAAGCATTCTATGAGAAAGCAGGGTTCTGGATCACAAATGGAGTCTATATACTCAGGCCCGAGGTCCTCGAGAGTTTCTACTACGCCTACCGTGCAACGGGTGATCAAACTTACAGAGATTGGGCATGGAATGCTTTCGTTGCCATCAATGCCACAGCTAGAACCGGGTCTGGCTTCGCAGAACTACAAAATGTCAATGCGCCAGACGGTGGTGGCTATACCGATTTCCAAGACAGCTTCTTGTTTGCGGAAGTCATGAAGTACAGTTATCTGATACATGCGCCTGTGAGTCTTGCTTTCTCCACATGTTTGAAAAGACAATGCTGACCGGCATCATCAGGATGATGTATTCCAAACGAATCATAATGGTGTGAACCAGTTCGTCTTCAATACAGAAGCCCACCCATTTAAGGTTGCTGGCCCACCAATCTAGACAAACATCAGAGTCAATAATGGTAATATGTAGTGGGGTTATTCAACCCTAACCATATAATTTTACGGCTTAATGAGAAGATATTCAATCATTGGCAGGCCTTGTTCTTTTGTTGGTTATGTGAATTGACCAAAGCCCCTTTATCAGACCACCAAATCCTGATCTTTGGACGTACATAGTAGTCCCATGAGGGATTTTGTTTAAAGGGTTGGTTGGACGAGACGTAAAGAGGCTACTGAACGTGACCAATAAGTGCGGGCAGTGAAGGCCGGGTATTTCTGATCTGAGCGTCGTACTGCCTCACGACTGTGCAGCGAGCAAGTACCTAGTTGAGGCAGTTGAAGGAGTTTTGTCCTCTAAAACAACTTCTTCTCCATAGCGCTCATTCTATCGGTGATGAAGAAGTCATATAGAGAATACTGAAATACAAAAATCTGGTAAAAGCAACACATCCATATTGAAGATATTTATATGCATATTATTCATCTATCAAGCTTCGCACGGACCTGCTGGAGAAGCGTGCTGCGGGGACAGACGGGAAGGAACAATCCCTGGCCGAGTGTCTATTAGTTTGGACCTTTCTTCATTGCATTTGCTTGAGCAATGATGCATTATCACAACATAACAACTTAACAACTTCAACTCGCATCATTCATACGTCTGCATTAATTGGGCTCTTACCTTCGTTCTTTGCACCAGTTTGATACCGTATATTTATGAAGTGCTAGCAGGAATAGAGTCTTTCACTCGAACACCTCGTGTGCCATCAATAACACGCAAAACTCCAAATCGTGCGTGCACGAGGAACGTTCCCCTGCGCATGTGAAGGGCAATGGTAAGCTCGCTCAAAAATTCATGAGTATTCCAGCTGTCAATGGACATTACTGAGTCATTAATCAATAGGGCTGCTGTGTTGCAAGGCCAGTCCAGGACCTGCCTGCTGGCAACAACCCCAACTCCTCCAGCCGAGCAATAAACTCCGCGCATGCTCAATCTCAAAGTGCTTTGCCCACCAGGCCGTCTACCCACACATCTAATCATAGCCATGCCCAGTCTCGTCCAGCGCTTGCTGACCATCCCAATAAGCCTCTCAAACCACACGTGTGGACCAGCAGAGACCGACTCTGGACCCGCGCTGAGCTTGATAAAGAACGAACCGAATTTTTCGATACCAGAGTAACGGGACAGCCATTTGCATGGCAAGCTATACGTCAAGCGCTAGAAATACTGTGGGAGGGTGGCGACGCTATGGATGAGGATGGGGGTTTAGGCACTGCGCAGCAAATTTTGAATGCGGCCGGAATATCCCTCACATCTGGTGACTTGGCTGGCCATGTCTACGACGATAAAGGAGAGAGATATCCCTTACTGGAACATATTGTTTCAGATCCTACGAATATGATTACTGAGGCTGTTGGAGAAGGAGCAAAGGTGAATGATGAAGGCGATGGGAGTGGGGACAGTGAAGAGTTGGACGAGGATGAACTTTCAAGGAGAAGAGAGGAGAAGGGCAAAGCTGTTGTTAATCCAGATGACATGATTCAAGTTACCGCGAGAAGGAGCGATGGCGGGCATGACCTTCGTGTCAGTATTTCAAAAAACGACCCGGTCAGAGTACTCAAAAGGCTGCTGGCGGAGGAATCAGATGTGAGAACCCCCCGTTTTTACAGACATGGCTCTAACCTAAGCTTACAGCTCGAACCAACGAAGACTTTCAGGCTCTTTTACATGGGCAAAGCTCTCGATGACAAACTCTCTTTATTGGCGCAAGGATGGAATGAAGGTCAACTCATCAGTGCATGTATGGAGTCTCCCACAGAAGGATCCATGACTGGACAAGTTCTTTCGGATGAAGCTACAGAGAGTCAGAGAGAGATAGACAGGCTACTCTCTACGTTTCTCCCAGAGAGCGAGCCCACCTCATTGGATTCGAACTCCACTCTATAAAGACAACGCTAACCGCGAACTATTCATAGGGATATTTGGATGATAGTGTACATACTGGAGTCTGGGATCATGAAATTTGGTTTATCGCATAGTTTGCGAGTGAGAAGATTTGGTTAATACCCCGGTCTGGCGTTTGAGGCCATGGACTACAGCGTTGTTCATTTGTGCGATTAGCGTGCTGGCATACATACCCAGTGTTCATCAATGTTTAATACCCTTCATTACTATTTTGTTCGTATTCTCGTTGTGAGAAGGTTGATACGAGTCACGGTTCGTTGTTCTCGCCAGCAAGAATGCGTTGATAAATATTGAAACAGACTTGACTTTGAAAGTTATTGGGAAGAAAAATTGGTGCAATTGGCTATTGCGTCTATCTACCCACCAGATCTATCCAAGACTAGCCTCTTCCCGCATTATCTTATCTTGGGCTCATATGTTACCATTCTCTAAGCGATGGGCATTAGTAGAGCTTCATCAAAACGTTCAAGAGAGTGGGCAATGGAGCATGAGCAACTTCTCAGTTCTCCAAGGTGAAATATATGTTTCGTCAATGATTGACTCTGAAAGAACACAGCGAATATTTGGATTCATCAGATCTGAAGGGGGTTTTGAGAGAAAGAAGGAAGGCCTACTTTGGTAGACCTCGTTTGGTACCATTGTCGGCACATTCCTGCGTGAAAACCGTGTAGATGTCAGCATTGGTCTTGCGGCAGGTGAATATTAGTTCCGCAACATGCGAAGAACATAAACAATTCTCAGGCTAGGAATATGTTAGCTACTTTCAGAGTGGTAAGGGCTAGGCAAACGCATACCTCATTAAATCAGATTTTTGTAAATATGTTCATCGGGCGTGAACCCTCAAACAGTGTGAATAAACAGTTCATCATGTAATGTTATGGTCTGAAAGCGGACAAGAAGAAGGTGTATGTGTACCTGAAGAGATAGGTTAGCATTTGGATGGACATCAGGCGGCATCATATGATCTCGAGTCCATATGCAATGATCAGTTGACGAGTTCTCAACAAGCAATTCTTAGACATCTATCTCACAAGGTTTGTACGCCTTGCTTTGATGAGAGTAGATGGAGGAGTGCGCAGTCTGTCCGCCCGTTCGTTCAAAGTTCGTCATGAAATGCGTGGAAGTAAAAGGATGAAGGAGGGAATTGTACCTATACTCGGAGCGATGGTTAGCATGATGCTTCAAAACGAAAGGAAATACTGCAGGTGTTTTTCTTTTTAGAAGGGTCAGACAAGGCTGAAACTTAGTAGTGACAAGAATCAACATGATAACTTCAGAATGAGGAAATTCCTAGATTTTGTCTTTGAGATCATCACACCCAGGGGCGAACACAACGAAATGACCGTCCTACGAACCTATTGTTTTAAGAATAGACCTTTAAGGCGGGATGGCATTAAAAAATCGATAGTAGTAGATCCAAAGCTGTGGATCGATATCTGCGAAGAATCAGCGACATCCCCGGCCTATCGAAGATCGTTTCCCAATTTCAATGCTGGTGGCTCAGAATATAATATACAAATCCCCATTGCGATGTAAGAGTTGGATTGTTCGATTGTGTTACTCTCATCATAAAATGGACTAGTCAGAGAAAGAAAATGGAGGGGGATTGCTTACATTGAAAGTACGGTACGTTGATTTAGCCCTTTGTTATTTCTGTATTAATGCAATAAGTAACAGAGACAAATAAGGTATTGCGTTGCTTCGTAGCACTCCGTTGTGATGGTTTTGGTGAGTTGTGTTGTTGGTGGTGAAGAAAAACGAGAAGCTCTCGAGGAAATGGAGAATATTTCTTTGGTGCGGCACTTGCACCGCTAGCTCAACGTTGGTGCCATATGTAGTTAGGAGTGGCTGTGTGGCTCAGTTCCCGGTGGCGACGACATCCTTATCCTTCCTGAATACACTCCGTACAATCAAGCACTGCTTTGGGAACGCTTCTCTCAAATATGGCGTCGTCTGGAGGCATCATGGCTCCCATAGCCATGAGGATTCTTCGGTGAGTCGAGTTTTATAGTCTTGATGCAGGCTCTTGGAGTATATCCCCGCAATCAGTACCTCTTGACTAACCATAGAACAGGCATACCTTCAAAAAGACTGCAAATCTTATCAGAGCACGTATCACAGAGGTTACGAAGCCTCTTAGTCGTGAACTCCAACCAATTTTAGTCCGAACCGCCCCTCGTCAACCAATTCATCCCGCTGCCCTTCTACGTCAAAACAAAGGAAGATGGTATACTACTCACAGCACCATCAATGCCGCGGTTCGTCGCTTTATGAGTACAGGACCCGCCCTCAAATACAATCGCGCAGCATTCCCAAAATCCGCAACAGCTACCGCTGTCTCTAGACTTACCACTCGAGCACCCTTTGCCTCGACATTGCGTCCGAATCTTACCGGTGGAGCTCTTCCTCGCACTGCTGGAGGTTATAGCATAGGCGGAGGACGCGCCGGTGCCCGATATTTCTCCCATACACCTGCAGCTCCTGCTCAAATCGTCAAAAATGTCTCAGCAGCTGTCCGAGCTTTCTGGCTTTCGGGTCATAAAGCACAATTTGACGGGATAACGCCCGCAGGCGAGAAGAAATACCGAAATGTCACAAACCTTCAGGAGGAGACTGGCCGCAGAATGGCTTCCATGATGAGAAATGCACCGGGCTCTTTCATCGACTTTTCTGTCAACCCCACTGTGACAGCACTTAGCCCTCTAGGCGCTACCTTTTCATTTGGGTCGACCGTGGAATGTTCTTCTCCACACTTGAATACGGAGGGATTCTTGGACATTTTGTCTGTTGATTTCTCTCGCGCCTTGAAGGACCTGGCTGCCACCATGAACGACCTCAAGCGACTCGCTTCGCTTGGTGATCTTCCCATCAGTCTAGAGCAGAAATCTATGCTACGTGTGCGGTTTCCGGGTTGCGATGCGGAAACTGTAGAACGGCTTTGTGATGAGGTAGGCGTTCAACGGGGAATCATATATCAAGACCCCGATTTTGACAGCAGTGTTGGTGCTCGAGTGGCCTTGATATTCCCCTACGCGCCCACATCTGAGCATACTTTGTCATCACCCGGCGGCTCTTTGCGATCTCAGAGTGGCAATTATTTTGATGATTTAGAGGAAATAGTGAGCAATCCCTGGCTAGAGGGTTATGAAAGTATGGAGGAGGACGGTGATCTCCAATCTGCCTATTTCACAAAGCCGAGTGAACTCCATTCGTCATCGGATTATGAGGGCCTAGAAGGGATATATCGGTTTTTGGAAGAATGTGATAATTCAAGGAGGGTATGATGATATGCTGTGAGGAAAGGGGCAAAGTTTCTTTGTTTTTAAGTGATAGCAATTTGCGACTCGGGCGATTAAGGTATAGTTGGGTGGAGCTGGCACCTGACAATTGGAAGGAGCTGCGATTGGAAATAGCGGAGAAACATACGTTCGCCTTCTTGTAGTTAGGGTCTCTTTCTGTCATTTTACAATATTAGCAAGTTTTGATATCCAGGATACCCTCAGCCATCATTACTTGCGCTTCATTACTATGTACCAGCTTGACACTCCAATTCATTCTACAATTTGATGGTTTATCATTAAAGCTCAGATTAAAGGAAGCATACGCCCAATTTCTCGATTTGTTTGTGTTGCATCGCCTTCTATAGCTTGGGTCACACAGGGTACAGTCTCATCGAAGGAGACGATTCTTGCATCACAGTCGGTGTACAAGTAAAGGACACAAGAGACAGAAACATAACAACCGATTGCCTCTAAATAGCATAAAATTATTTATCTATTATAGAAGACTTGAAAAAATAACTTCAAAAGCTGAAAAATCATGAAACAAACAAGGTCTAATTTGAAAACAGAAGTAGACATCATGCCTTACTAACTACACAAGGCTACAGCGAGGCTGCCCAATCTACCGACGACGTTGCCTCATCTTGCCCCTCCAAACTGATACAACACGATGGATGACGACGAAGATTTCGGCGCCGACGCCGACTTTTTAGCAGCTCTGGCAGCTTCTGAGGCTACAGTAAATGCTGCTCCTCGCGAGCAACAACCAACCCCGCAACGTATCCAACAACCAACACCTCAACGTCTCGACCGCGCCCCTCCAACCACCAGTGTATCCACAGGCCTCAAAGTTGTGCAGCCAATTCCTCAGGCGATCGCTTCAAGATCGACAGGCTCTTCTATTCTAGTTTCGCCGCGACAAAAAGGCAATCCTATCTTGGCGAACTTACGATCATTCCCATGGGAATATTCCGATATCCCAGCGGACTACGTCCTCGGACTCACAACATGCGCTCTGTTTCTGTCCCTCAAATATCATCGCTTGCACCCGGAGTATATCTACAATCGCATAAAGTCCCTAGCCGGGAAATACAACTTAAGAGTTCTACTTACTATGGTGGACATTGGCAATCACGAAGATAGCCTAAAAGAATTATCGAAAACAAGTCTGGTCAACAACGTTACCGTAATACTATGCTGGAGTGCTGCCGAAGCAGCTAGGTACTTGGAATTATATAAAAGTTATGAGCACGCAAATGCGAGCGCGATTAGAGGCACCGAGAGCAAGGGATATGCAGAAAAGATGGTCGAATTCGTCACCGTTCCAAGGAGTGTAAATAAGACAGATGCAGTCTCTCTCGTCAGTGCGTTTGGTAGTATCAGGGCTGCAGTCAATGCAAGACCAGAGGAAATTGCTGTTGTCGGTGGATGGGGAGAGAAGAAAGTTCGCAGGTGGTCTGGAGTGGTAGACGAACCTTTTCGAGCTCGCAAGGCAGCAAAGAGGGGATTGGCACGAAGGGAAACGACTGAAGATGGGGTGGAGGATACGGAAGGTGTCTTGGATCGTGCTGTGCCGTTGGCTAGAGTTCCCTTGAGAGAGATGAGATCTCTGGCTACGAAGGAAACTACTCCTGCGGTATCAAAAGCGGCCGAAAGGCATACAAATCAATTTCAGATGTTTGATCCAGATGACGATTATGAAGCAGCTTTGATTGCGGCGGCTGCAGAGGAAGAGGAAAGGTTGGCCCAGCGGAGAAAAAGAGAACTAGCGAAAGAAAGCGAACTGAGTGATGGGGTTGCTGCCGCCCTAGCTAGACTGCGAGAGAAGGATTGATTCGATTGAAGGATAGGTCTCGATACAGCGAATCTTTCACGTTTATACAGTTACTTGTATGGTGTTGCTCTTGATCACACAACTCAATTTTGCACAAACGAACGTGTATATGGATCTAGCATTTGGCAGTGGGGTCCCTCAGCAGCCTAGATTCTTTTGGCAGTATGCAGGACAGTAGGAAAGTCGGCTTGGCAAAGCTCAGCTCAAAAAACTGCCGAACCGCTGTCTACGAGGAGCATAAAGTTACGTGGCCAAGAATCAAACCGGCAATTAACAAGGCCTACAAAGCCAAAACTTCTAACTCACCCCACGATTATTGAGGGAAACTACGCACTGATGCTGCGGGAAGTAAACGGTAATCTTAGTTAAAATTGCAAGAACGAACGGCCCGCTGGGACCATCCCTTCCAACAGTTATGTTTATGAACATTAAGCACTCGTCCCGCGAATACGCTTCTAGTTGAATAATTTGTATAGCTTGCCCCGAGTCTATTCATTCAGATAAATGCTGCATGCAGCGACCTTCGGAGACTGGCGTGCTTTTGTCCTGTCCTGTATATACACACAGCCTAGGAACCTGTTTGTGATTGCCCTGTTCGATGATCACAACTTCTAGTCTCAACGAAATTGTCTCGGCTCAAAAATAAAATAACGAACTTTTATCGGCCTCGAAGGGAAGCTTGCTAGGCTCTACTTCAAACGATAAAATTCGGCATCTAATTTTGATATCCAAACGCGCCACCAGAGACTTCTGCACGCGCTTTTGGGTTATCTCTTCACTTCTTATACCTGTATCACATTTCCCGTCTCATGTTGATATGTGCTCCCTCGGCTTTTTGGACGCACTTGATATCTCTCTACATTAACTTACCAGGGCAAACAACTCTCGACCACCTACTTTCCTCAAGAATAAAAAGCTTAGTCTTTAGTCTGGAGGTCATATTGCCTCTTCACTATTGTGTGTCCAAGTTTTTTAACGGACGAAATAAGTAACTAGGAGGATGATTTAAAGTGGCTTCCATTGTGGTGGAAAGTATTCCCTATATAGCAATACTTCCATAATTGTCTCTTGAGCGCCTCTCCTCCGACTCCGAATCACTTTCTATAACATAAGCTGTTCGTGTTCCTAGTGACCAGGCATTGTTTAAAACTTGGTCCTCGCACCGGCCAAACAATAAAGAAGTCTTTGTTCATATCTTGCCACTCACCACCTCGGATGCTTTAGGCTCAAAGACCATGCTTAGTATAAAGGGGCTTCCGAATCCAGAAGTGCTTTTCCTTGTTTATTATAAAGATTCTGATTGCGATGGCCCTTTAGATCTATGTTTCTATATTTCGTGCATGTCAGGTATATCTTTATTGTCCAAGATACTATTCTTTTAATTATTCCCTACCATTGAAGCAATGGCTTCGAGACTTGATGATCCAATTCCTTTTCCACCCATCGGTCAAAATCCGACCAGGCGTGAAGATGCCCAACGCAGGGCAGTGCTTGATGCCGCTGAGAGTCTACGACGACAACAAGAACAAGAACGAACTGCAGCGAGGGCTGTCAACCACCGTATTTATTATGATGCTGCTGCCTCTGCCGCTGTAAAACGGCACGGATGGGTAGAAGCGAGGTTGAGGGGAGAGGAAGAGCGACCTTCGACATTGTTCCGAAAACAAAATAAAAGCGCATACAAGATAGGAACAGTGCTTTCTGCATGTCTCCACAATCCTGACCATCGACATCCAAGGCTAATCGATTATTTTCACCGAGAATATACACCATCTGCGTATGGTTCTCTTTATTCCAAGCCCCGCAAGATGGTTCGTCTTACTTCCTTACAAAATAGCAATTTGTCTGTGTGGGAGCTCCGGAGGCGGGAGCTGTCTCAAGAGCATGCAAATGGATCAAGTCCATTTATCCTTCTATCTCAACCTTTGAGATAACTCTCAGCTCCTGAGCTCTTGCCACAGAAAACGACTTTTCAATATGCTAATTCGATGGAAGGTCGTTGTTGCAGTTCACCGACATCATTGTCTAGTACTCTGCCTATTTACGCATCAAGGGCGAGATCTTGAGAGCCAAAGAGATAAGGATAACTTTTGCTCGATACGAGATGCGGAAGACGCTCAAGATGCAAATAAAATGAAAAACTAAAGCATCTATAAGACTATAATCATGACAAGAGCTCCGAAATGGTCTAGAATCAATAGGAATGATTTTCACGTATGTAAGGGTCCGAGCCTAGAATGAATGATGCTGATTCTTGAATTTGCAGTGGCTAAGTGATAAAGCCAGCATCGATTTGACTTATGTAAGTTATCCGATCAATATCATTTTGAATTCTACTAATTTCTCTGTTAGGCCGCGACTCTTAATTACGATTGGCCTGCCGAAATCGAAGGACATGTGGTCGACGCTTCAGCAAGATTCTTGAATAAAATGGCCGCGGAAAAGATCACGAAAACCTTACCTCCACCTGCGACTCCTCCGCCTCCTCTGAATACTGACGCTCCTGGTTTCAACCTACTCAGAAACAATCCTGTGCCAATATCGGCCGCACAGATAGAAGCTACATCATCGTCGACCAGATTTCCAGGCTCGCAATCTAGTATCCCAGCCGTAGAAACAGATTGGGCGACTGAATCTTCAGCTGCACGGGCAGCATCTACTCCGACAGCTACCCCGGAGCAAAATCTTGCAAATCATCTCACTCCCGGACAGATTCCCCCAGTCCCGCGGGCTACGCCACCATCAATTTGAAATGATGAAATGAATGAGTGTACTGACTGTACATTGGTAGTACAAGAAACCCCCAATTCCGAACTCCCACCCCCCGGAAACCTAAAACACAAAAAGGTGTTATGGAACTGGAGGACGTATATTTTGAGTAGAACCGCGAAGGGGAGGACCTAGTTGAGTGGTGATTGTGCCTGTCTGTGTCTGCTTTGCTTTTGCATTTTATACTTTAGTATTTCCTTAGATCATCTCTCTCCCATAGTACGTAATCATACACATCTTATATTTCAATGCTTTTGAATGCGAGACAGCACAGGAAAACTCTTGATTTGTAGTTCAAGTAGTTCTATGGAGCGCACTTTCTTATACACGCTTATATGAAAGCTTGACCTGATTCAACGCAGTTCGATCCATCTCTTTTATCTACCTGGTCGGAACTATGGATACAAACTGTATCAACGTGCTAGTATTTTCTGGACCCACAAATATGCGCATTCTGAGCTTCGAGTAAAGGTTTCAGAAAATTTGCTTTATCCAGTAATTCAAATATGGGATAGAAATCATTTCACTAGAAATGAATCTTTACTATTATTCCTCAACATAGACCTTTAGCTTGTTGGAAGGTATTCAAAGATTTTCGTCTCGTCGTTACCCGGTCCTGGGCAAATTTCTGGTAGAGGGCTCTCATTGTGTACTCTTCGCTTACACAGTCTCATTGAAGGATAGTTATACATATGGTATGGCATGAATCAAGGATACAAGATGTGCGTGAATGTGAGCATATTGTGATATTATTCTACTCACGTGCTGCTATCCTCATCAGATCCTCTAATCGCATCGATCTCGAGCAGCTCACAATGTAGTCGCCAGTGATCAATTCTCTTCCTGTCTTTCCCTTCAGCAACAACACTGACACTGTCACACAAGTCAATCGTTTTGGATTCCCATTCATCGCAGTCAGTGGGGAAATAATGCCCATCATCGTCCTCACTCATCCACTTCTGAATCTTGTCACGATCGACATGCTCAATGACTGCCTTTTCTTCGCTCACACGATAGCCGTCGTCCGCGTGGTCACCAAACCCAGACTCCAGCATACTGCCATGCAAAGTGACTCCCAAGTCTCTTACGAGCCTTCGGGCAGTTTCGAGTTCCTCCTCGGCCTGTATTACCTTTCTCGTCGCATCTTGATTTTCCTCAAGAAGGACGTTATCAAACATTGTTCGCGCTGGCTCCATTCTCCCTTCATCAACACATTCGCAATATGCAGCGTACTCCTCGTCATAGTAATCTGTCCAATGATCCAATTTATGCCGTGCGTTTTTGAGCTGATGCTGCTTCTCTTTCATACCGTCAATGGCGGTGTCTTGCGCATCAACTAGAGCACGTTTCGCCACCTCACTTGCTGAATAGGTAGCGCGCCTTCTCAACTGTGTTTGATCCTTTAGTGATAAGCGATTGGAGTTCGACGTCGCGGATCTATCTTCACTTTCCTCGGGTGCTACATTAAGTAGATTATTTGTAGCTAGAACTTCTCTCCAGTCACTGAAAAGTTGTCGCATAGGAGTTCCAACATTCTCCTTTGCTCGTTGCAGATTTATCTCCACTTCTTCCCTTTCGTGGTAGAGTTCTGCCTCGATATCCTGGGCTTTCCTCAACTGTTGGATAATTTGGCCGTGGTCGAAGCCTTCTTGTTCTGCAGTATCATCTATCTGTTGGGTTATTTCCGCAATAATTGCCTCTATCTCGACCTTTTGCTCTCCTGACTTCTCAATGATTTGTTTATAGCTGTCAATCTTGGCCTCGTACCGGAACACTTCGTTCCATTGCCATACCATTGTCTCTGTAAGAGATAGGGCGGGCTGGATGTCTCCATCTCTTCCTTTGACTGAGAATATCTCGAAATTTCTTGCTGTCAACTGGGGTTTAACCAAATCGTCCTGCATTTCAATGTCCTGTGGATATGATATGAAGTCGGAAATTGACAACATGAAATCGTCTCCCGCTGTATCATCATGGGATCGAAGCCGCGACCTATTTGATTTGATATTCTCAGGTGATTTATTCTTGGTCACCGAGTCCGCGAGAGGCGTTGTGGATATTGATTCTTCCACCGGATTTGGAGCTGCTATATAATCTGCATTGACAACCTCTAGCGCTTGTTGATGAGGATCCTTTGAGCGAATTTTCTTACCACAAAATGCTGCGACTTTCTTGAAGACTCTACCATCCATAACGCGTTCCATTAGGCCTTCAGTGTCGGTCATCTTATGATTACTCGTACTGTGGCGTGGATTTTGCCTTGTTGTAAATGGTGTATACCAATTGCAAGCTATCCTCAATTTTTTATAGAAGATCAACCATTGCAATTTGAATTCCACACTACTCCTTATAATCTACTTGAATCATAGTTGCGGCTAGTATCCTTTGTTTCGCATATCAGTATCAGTGCAAGAATAAAGGAATTTTAAGATCGCCGTTTTCGAACACAAGGTTCATGTTCTCCCAGTGAATGGCAATAATTTCCTTTGTCCCTCCTTGGATGGAAACCAACTTCAATGTACGCACAATTTTCATACTAAGGCCTTTCTTTGAGTTTCTGGCACCAAGCTGACCCGGCTCTGCCAGTGTCCTGACTATATGCACACGCTTCTCGCATGGTAAATAAGTGGCGTCCATTTATCAGGGCTTACTTGAGATAGGGGATGGTAAAGAATCTTCTGAGAGTTTAGTCTAGTTTCTCACTTGATGCTCTAGTAGATGGAAATTATGTATTTATAGCCTACTTGCGCGAGAAGTAACGTTGAATTCTGACAAATGGAGTGAGTGAGTATTGTTTGTATTTGGTTATTCCAAAGTAAGCAACCGGAGTACTTGGCTGAGACCTTGATCGAAGTACGCTAATTAGTTTCCGGTGGCAGGAGGCCGGCGAGTATTAAGACCACCCATCGCTCGCTCAGCGGCCTGAAGCGCCTCTTCCTCGTCCCTGATTCTCTTCCTGGCAGCCATCAGCGCTTTCCCGAGTAGATTTTCTCCCCAAACTTCTCTTCCTGCACCGGCCTTCTTTCCCTTCCTACACTGTTCTGCGCTAAAACCAACGCCCCACACTCTATCAAAGGGACTGGCTTCAACCAATTCTCTGTCCTCAGTAGCCAGTAACTTCTGCTTCAAATCTTTCGCCCCCTTGGTGTATTTCAAATAACTGCCTCTCTCGACCACTTGAAGTTTGATCTCATCCCATACTTCGGCGTCAAAACCTTTGACAGAACGGCCTAACCTTTTGCATTCCGCTCTCATCGTCGATGAACCGAGAGGCATACCATTGACAAAGAAAGCCGTATGGTTCCTCGTAATCTTTATGGAAGAAAATTGGTCCTTCGTCACCCATTGTTTTTCGACTTTCTGGGAATACTGTATGAAAGAAGCGGGTTTTATTTGTGAGATAGTGGAGTGTTACTCAGGGTTTTGAGGGTCTATTGCGCGTTTGACGTCGTTTCCTCGAGGACTGGAATTGTATATTTTAGGGCTTCTCTTTTTCGAGGATTTAGAAGATTTAAATGTTCCCTCATGAGGTATGTTTGTGCCCTATTTACATTAGCGATTCTCAAATCAAATGTCAGCGAGTGAGTCAGAACTCAGAGGCGGAACTGGAAAAAGGTTATTCTAAGTTCATGTGGGAAAGGTGCCAATTGGGGCCCGGAACCTCACCAAACCTGGATCGCTCACCTTAACACGGGTCTCGACTGCCTTACTACTCTAGACAATAAGATTAAAATATTGAAAGAGTATTTGCCTCTCTTTGATAGATTTTGGATGATTTGTGAGGAATGCGAACAAGTCACTTTGTTCACATTCTGTACAATGAGTTAGGCATGAACAACTTGAGTATTCATAGTTTACACAGTTGAACAAATTGACGGATTTTAATATCATGAAGCTAAGTCTCCCTTCAACATTACCATCTCTTCTCGAAATTTTAGGATTTTCTATTAGCATCACATTAACTTAGAACCAGAAGTTTCAAGAAGCCTATCTGTCTACCATGTGTAAAACTTTTACCTACTTTTGGACCAAGTGCGGGCACTTGACTGCGGGATCGATGAGATGTGTGGCATACCCAGATTGCAGTGCGAGCCGACACGAAACGATCAACCTCGAAAGACGCTGCCCCCATTGTGTTTCGTATGAATCAAAGTCGTTTCTCGGGCTACCAGGTCGATCCACAAGAATCGGAAATCGAGAAAGGGAGAATCGAAAGAAGGAAGTGGCCAGGCAAATCTCCCGGGAGTCTCTGCTCCGTCTCCAAGACTTCGAGGAAGCTCCCAGAAGCATGAGACGACCTCAGAATGTAAGTTCTGAAACGCTCGCTGACGAGCTTGCACACGAAGCCGACGGCCGCCTTCGAAGACGAGTCGATGTCTTGAGAATCCTCAGGGCCAGGTACGCGCGGTATGTTGTCGAAGGATACAGAACGCGAACGACTCTTGAGGCTGATAGATTAACTAGGTTGCGTAAAAATCTCGAAGCTATGCCTCGTGACTACACGGGTCAGCCCTACTCAGTCGAACTACTTCTGCAAGCGCCATCCAGAGACGAAGATGAACCCTACCAGAGAGACACAGACGACTTTCAAACCAATCTGGAACTGCTAATCGAGTTAGCAATCTACCACCACAACCACAGAGAGCTTCGGCGACTCGTGCCGGATGTGGTGGCCGATCAATTACCACAGCAAATGCAAGCGCAAATCGATCGAGCATTCGAAATCCTCAAACACGTTGTTCCCGAGACGAAGCTTCGAGCGTTGGTAAAGGAGGACAGAGAATGTCCTATTTGTCTTTGCGAGATGGGAATCCCCCATGGCGATGAGGAAGCAGAAGAAGCAATTCTTCTACGTTGTAGTCATATCATAGGATCTAATTGCTTGAGACTCAACCTAGCCGAAAGGTTTACGTGCCCAATCTGCCGATATGACAATGTGGCCAACGAAAAGAACCTCCCAATTCCCGGCCCTTAAGAACGCAGGCGATGATCGAGACCTCCCATTCTACAGCAAGCTGATGGACAGATTTGCTGGCAAATCGACCTTGCATGTTTGAAATATCCAAAATAATGAAACCCACCAAACCATCCTCTCGTAAATCTATGATCTTCCACAGTGACCCTAAATCGTGACTCTTTACCCATCAACGAAAATTGCAATGCGGTGTGCTTGCCTCGACCTTCCTCGTGGCGTAACAACATTCACTCACACTGTACACAGTCTTTCGGCGAAAACATGACATGTCCATTAGAAGTATTTAACAAGATCCGACATCAGTCGAGAACGCGTTTGGACCACTTTTCTGTTCCAAGCTTGAATTATAATGTAAATCGAGCGTATAGGCTGATGGTAAATGCTCGGTTAATCCCCTTTCTTCTGCATGAAGCTATGCCTGATTTAGACCAATCACTCCTCATAAGTATTCCCAGACTTCCCAGACTTTTAAATCCGACAAATGATTGAAGGGAATATGTTGCAAAACATGTATTATGGAATGTATCAAAGAACGGAAGCTCTTTCAAAAGAGGATAATCCGGCTGAGGTGAGCGATAGCTTAGGCAGTCATCGATCGCACTTGCATTTCAGCGACTGTCACCAAACACTCAAGTATTGGTGGACCGAGAAATTTCATTCAGAAAACCCCAATAAATTGAATGAGTGGTAATATATAAACAATTCCAACAAATTACTCCTCCGTCATGTTTGTTGGTTCATGTTATTAGTCTGGAAGCAATTCAAGCGATTTCCTTCTGAACTGGCCGCCAAAACTATATTAACCAATTCCCATTGCCACCTACCTTTCCATCTTTGTTCATTCAACCAACACAAGTTTATGTAAGAAAGTTTACTATCCTCTGATACATAACCCTGTCAACTTGTCGCGCTTCAACCCGGTCAATCTTCCAAACTCAACATTCAAGACACGCGCAATGATGTCCTCGACACAGCAAATACCAGACTGCCACCGAGAATGTACGCGCGCGGTATCTTCAAGAAGAGACCGAAATCTTCAGATTGAGCAAGATGAAGATCTTATGATCCATCAGTTCATTCATAAGGTTCGATCTGACCGAGCGGCGGACAGTAAAAAACTTCGAAAGAAGCAACCCGTCGACGACAGGAGACTTCGACGGAAGTATTGGAAATTGGACGGTATGTTGCCTAGCTTTGACCCTCATATCCCATATGCTTACAGACTTCAGGAACTCCAGTGTATATTTTGCGGGAGATCGAAAGACTGCAAACGTTGTATGGTGAGTTATCCCTTCCCCGAAGGCGATTCTTATCTGACCAATGCTTAGCTGCTCGTAAAGGGGCTGCTGTCCTTCAAATTAAGTTTTATTGTAAAGACTACCTCGAAATTATTGGCTTTCGTGGTCTCTGGGATTCTGAACCTGTTGCTGAACCGCCCAGGGTCAATTCCGATGGAGAGGTGATGGCTTTTGCAGGTCCATGGATCCAGTTAGCCTATAAGTGGACCCCACATTGTGGAACCTGTAGGTCACACAACCAAACACCTCTGGTGTAATCATAGCTAATCATTTATACGCAGATGAAAAGAACTACTCCTATTGCTGGATTCCACTGGATCCAAGCATCTCGGATGACCTTGACCTAGGATTGATGCCAGGTTGCTCAGGCCATGTTGCACCAGCAATAACCCAGCCGCCGTCTCTTCCTCCTTCCGAGCCTACGGGCAGGATCGATATCCAAGATTTTGACCTCCCGATAGACGCCTCCAATCCATCAAAGAGGGCGCTAGTAGAGGCTTCGGACTCTCTTGCAGAGCCCCTTGATCTCGAGCGCCCAGCCAAACAAAGACGATTGAGTACCCAGACTCCTGGGGACATCGCCCCGCCCCCAAGCCCCGAAACCAAGACTCCAGAGCTGTCTGCCGGCGAGGAACGTATGCCAACAAGCGGTTCCAAAGATCTCACTCCTGGTGAGAAGAGATCAGAACCACAAAGCCCTTCCACTGCCCCGCCCTCAACTCCTAACACTAATGCTCTAGAGCCATCTACCCGGGAGACAGGCCCATCAACAGACGGTTCTGAGGGCAATGCTATGTTGACCTCCGGGGAGGAAAACCCAGAACCAGTATCTCCTTCCAGTGATCATTTGGTCTCACTCTTCACACCGTCTGGCTTATATAAGTCTGCAAACTCGCACGGCCGCCGCCATTCCCACTGAGCTGAATTGGTTGCTGCGTCAGAGCAAATAAGAGAATGTAAAAGGGGGCTGGTTATGACTCTTGCCAAAGGTCACACAGGCCAAGTGATTGAGATTCTGTGAGATTGCATGTATATTTTTTCTTAATTGAATATATCGCGTAGAAAACTCCGACTGTAATTTGCATCTGGCGTCGAGAAGTGAAGTATGATTCTGCGTTTCAGGTCAGAATGCGAGTGAATGGTCTGACAGAAAATTGATAACTTCGAAGGTGAACTAAATAAAGCACAGAATAATATCTCATCGCTCGCTATTCACTTACTAGACCTATCTAAATCTACCGCACAATGAAAGAACTTGCTATTCTACATTTTCACCAACCTACTCAAAGTTGATAATGACCACTCTTTACAGAGCATTCATTTCTCACCGCACTTCTTGCTGATCGCATTTCATCTTTGATCGACGAAAACATGACCGGAGCTAACCCAATCGCAAAGATGCAAGAAACTGCAAAGTTGCAGGAACCTGGCAAAACGGAAGAAGTCTTGGGAGCAGCAGAAACACTGATGCATATAGCTGCAGAAGCTTCCTCGACCGTAAAGATGCTGCAATTTAACCAAAATTGCACTTTCTTGAAGATGCCAGTAAGTTCACTGCCTAACGAGAAACGAAATACTAATAATTCCGCAGAAAGAGATAGATACCATGGAGGAGAGAAGCATCATACAATCTGCCGCCAAAGCTCAAAGGTGTCTCAAGCGCAAGTATCCAATGCTTGATGGTGAGCTCCCTCTTCAGAGTAATACGTCGCAAGTCACTAAAATCGTGAAGGAGTCCACGTACATTTACTTGCAGAGATCGATAGGCTTCAAGATGAATACAGTATAGAATAGTCTACGATATCTCAAAGATTTACTAACTCTTTCAGCTACTAATGAAAAAATTTCTCAAGAGGTGGACCCCTCTTGCAGAAAGAGGCTCAAGATCGGAGGAGAAGGTCTCTGGCTCCAAGTGACCCGTGACAAGTTCATGAGACGTGTCAAGGGTGAGACTTAAAGGAATTCGAATTTCTTACCGGCGCTGACACTATTGAGCAGGTGTAAGTAAGATTATCACGGAGGTTCTCTACATCCCTTTGAGCAAAGACATGCCCTACACCGGCTGGATGAAGCCAAACGAGATCGACAACCGATTCGAGAAGGATCTTGCAGCAGCAGCAGCTAAAAATGCCAAATTCGCACCGCCAGACTCTCCTTTGACGGAAATGAGCGATAGAGCTCTAAA
>Ga0182030_10008363_pt1 | contig 21432 bp, 11 predicted proteins | sample 812S3MmetaG_FD_121299 | JGI IMG/M metagenome (GOLD analysis project Ga0182030, IMG submission 121299) | Permafrost microbial communities from Stordalen Mire, Sweden - 812S3M metaG (Illumina Assembly) | ecosystem: Environmental > Terrestrial > Soil > Wetlands > Permafrost | place: Sweden...
CCTTGCATTAATGTTATATACTTCATGGCTGGGGGTATTTTTTGCTATTGGTATCCTTGTTTATTCGCTGCTGCACGTACGGGGTAACAAAGGCTTTAATGTGCTTATCTGGACCACGGTTATTACAGGCATTATCATGTTGCGCCTTATAGTCTATCAATATTCCCAAATCAACGGCATTGAGGCTTATTTAATGGAAATGTTCAGCCGCTATGCGCAACGCGGTAGCCTTGAAGGTACCGACCAGGGCCTTTTCCATTTTATGTTCTCGTACCTCTGGCTTATAAAAACTTTGCTATATAATTATCTCATACACTACATCGTTATTTATGTGGTTATTGGATTGTTCCTTTATATAGCCGCGTCACATAAAAAGCTCAAAATTGTTTTTAGCGAAAACGGGTACCGGTTTATATGGCTATCAGTTTTACCGGTTTTGCTGTTGCACTTCTTCTTTCTTAATTATTCGGTGCAGGATTTTACAGCCCTGTATGCCTCACTTTTCTTTAGCGTATTGCTCGGTATTTTGTACGATAAAGTTAAAAAATCGGGCGCCATATCTATCCGGCGAATGCAAATAGGGCTGGCAATAACAGTTGCTGTTTTAGTTGCGCAGTTTTATTTAATGAATTACAAAACCGGAAAAGATATCGGGTTCAATCAAACCACTGGTCGTGATATTATTGCAAAAAATTCAACCTCAGGTGATGTTATTTTCTGGCCTCAGCCCGAGATAGAACCTCAGCTGGTATATTACGCGCACCGCAATATCAGGTATGCCAAAACCGCCGGTGATGCTAAGGCTTTTTTAAAGGAGCACGGATTAAAACATGGCCTTATTTTTCACGTGGCACCTTCAGAATTTACTATTGAAAAAATTACAACCGACTCTATTCAATAACAATCCCGAAATCCCTTTTGGTAAATAAAAAACAGCTCATGAGCTTCAATTCAATACCGGTAGTAAACCTCAGCGATTTTGTAAACGGTACCGACGCCTCCAAACGCCATTTTGTAAACGAATTGGGTAAAGCCTTTGAAGATGTGGGCTTTGTGGCAGTAAAAGGCCATGGCGTGCCGCAGGAATTGATTGACGCATATTACGATGTAGTACAGAAATTTTTTGCATTGCCCACCGAAACCAAAAGAAAATACGAGATACCCGAACTGGCTGGCCAGAGGGGATATACCTCATTCGGAAAAGAACATGCTAAGGGAAGCGATGCGCCCGACCTGAAAGAATTCTGGCAAATGGGGCAAATTGTTGAAGGCGAAGACATGCCTGCCGAACACTATCCCGATAATGTGAGGGTAGCCGAATTGCCTCAGTTTTACGACCTCGGCATACAGCTTTTTAAGTCCTTCGAAACATCGGGCAGGCATTTACTGCAAGCTATAGGCATATATCTTGAAATATGCGAGTTTTATTTCGACCGCCATGTACACAATGGTAATTCTATTTTACGGGCCATACATTATCCGCCCATTACTGAGGAACCTAAAAATGCCCTTCGCGCCGAGCAGCATGAAGATATTAACCTGATAACTTTACTGGTAGGCGCATCCGCCGATGGTTTGCAACTATTAAACCGCTTAAATATCTGGATAGATATTACCGCACCCGAAGGCAGCATTGTTGTAAACGTAGGCGATATGCTGCAGCGTTTAACTAACAACAAATTAAAGTCAACCACGCACCGGGTAATTAATCCGCCCAAAGAAAAATGGGACACCTCGCGTTTCTCCATCCCCTTCTTTATGCACCCCCGTAGCGAAATGCCATTAAGCTGTTTGCCAGGTTGTGTAACCGAAAGGCATCCGCTTGCCTACCAGCCCATAACCGCCGGTGATTATTTGAATGAAAGGTTAATTGAGATTGGATTGAGGAAGGCATAATAGCAGAAGCAAGAATTGAGAAGAAAGATTTTAGAAGACTATCTGGCGGTATTAGTTTACGCTTTCATTTAGATTATCGTGATTCATAGATTAATATAAAATGAATCCATTGTCATTCAGGCATTAATAATCCCTTTAGGGATCTAAGCTTTGTAGAAATGACCTGTATCCAGATATACGACCCCAGAGGGGTCGAACCTTGACAAAGCTTAACGCTTGCATGTGCTATTGCAGTCCATAACTCACCTTAAATTGTATTGAATTTTGTAGCTTTATGTTATGGAGATTAAAGATTTGATAACTATTGACCCCGATATTATGGGCGGGCAACCGGTGTTTAAAGGCACCCGGGTGCCTATCGAAACTCTTTTTGACCATTTGGAAACCGGAGTTTCCCTGGCTGAATTTCTGGATGACTTTGATTCCGTAACCAAAGAGCAGGCGGTCTCAATATTGGAAATAGCCAAATGAAAAGCCCCCTTACATCCCACCCAACAATTGAAAGCATACTCCTGGCCCACCAAACCCAACTTGGCGCTGACTATACCAAATACCGCAACCACGTTTACCGCGTATTCAATCTGGCTGTTACCTTATCAAATCCCGATGAAGAAAATTACAAAGCCCTGGCCATTGCAGCCGCCTTTCATGACATAGGCATCTGGACCGCTAATACATTTGACTACCTGGATCCGTCAGTTGAGTTAGCCGGAATTTATCTAAAACTAAACGGGCTTTTGCATTTAGAGGAGCCGGTAGCATCCATCATCAACAATCATCATAAACTTTCAACCTATAAATCCAATAACATTGTCGAAGCTTTCCGTAAAGCAGATTTGATTGACCTCTCATTCGGGCTTTTCAAATTTGGAATTGAAACAAAGCAACTGGCAGAATTAAATACGCTCTTTCCTTCCCTAGGCTTCCACCGCTTTATTGTAAAACAAGCTTTAAAAAATACTCTCCTCCATCCGGTAAATCCTTTGCCAATGATGAGGATGTGAAACAATTATTACTTAACCCCTTTGTTTCTCAACTTACGGATAAAATCATCAAAGTATCTGCAATTTTGGCGGATCACCAGCGGATCTAATTCTTTACAAACATCAGCAGCATCACTCTCCTCATATGGTTTATTAGACCCCTTGGTTATCTTTTGCAATTCACCTTTGGGGTCCTCAATCTTCATAGGGTCAGCAGGCTTTGCATAAGTAATTCCATAGTACCGGTTCAAATTATCCGTGTCCGAAAACATTAATGCTTCCAGCTCCCAGATATGAAGCAGTTTAATACCTGTATGATTAACCTGTTCCTGTAGTGCATTAAAGAATTCGCTTCGTTTCTTTTTCTGCTCCTTATTATCTTCAAGCCCATCTAGGTCACGCATCAAAATAGTAACATCGGGTAGTTTCTCTTTGTATTCAATGCCCAGCATTTGGTGATACTTTTTCGAATCCCACATACCGCCCCTTATTCCACCTAAAAGTGGCATAAATTCATGTTCTTCCTCGCATAACTTTGCAATAAGCGGAATAATAGCGGAAGTATCATTAGGGTTTTCACCAATTACTGCAATCTTCATAATCTTAGTTAGCGTCTAAGTCTGAATATTTCCAATAATCGCTGAGAAATCCGGTTTCATGCATGTAATTTTTGGCTTTTGCTTCTTCCTTTTCGGTAAGATGCCGCAGTTGAGTTCCTTTCTCACGAGTGTGCGATGCGATAATTACCCTATTTAACTCATCGCTTTTTAAAATGTCTAGCACTTGAGGAGAATGGGTAGTTATTATAATTTGTTTGTATTGGGCCTGCTCCTTTAAAAAGTCCATTAATAGTTGTAATTGGTGAGGGTGGATGCCTAATTCTGGTTCTTCAATCAGGAGAATTCGGTCCATTTTACTATCTGAGTCAACAACCCCATCAGCAAAACGATAAGTATTCTCGGCGGCAACCTCCGCTATTACGCAAAACATTCGTTTAGTGCCATCTGATAATGAATCAAAAGGAAGAATACTACCATTCACCTCAAACTCCAATACCAGATTTTTCGCAATAGCTTTGCCATATTCCTTGTCAAAATATTTAAGAACATTCCGGTTAGCATGGATATGTTGAATTGGAGTATAGCGTTTAAATGTAGAGCTAAGATTAGTTATTCCGTCAAAAATGCCGGCAATAGTTTGCTCGATACATTGGTCATAATTATTCTCATCAATTGAAAAATGCTTTCCCAAATTCGTTTCATAATTACGATTTGCGGCCATGAGGATTTTGAAAAAAAAGATTTTCTCAAAATAAAAATATTTATCTCTACCCGAGAAAACTATGTTAACAAAATCACTATCAGATAATTTTCCGTTGCCAACCAATTCTAATGTAACTGGTTCATTAATGAAAAACAATTTAGAAGGAAGGCCATGCCTGATTATAGAACTTGAAAACATTGAATTAATGTTTTGCTCTCTAAATTTATCGCCACTAAAAAGTTGAGCACGCCTTAAAGAAGATACTTTTATCCCAGTTTCACCTGTTTCTTTTTTACCGATTTCATTCTCTCTAGGTATGACCAAATTAATCTTTGCTCCATGGCTAAGGAAACTAAGCCTTGCTTCACTAAACCCAAATTCTCTGAATGAAAAATTAATGGCCTGATTAAGCGCATTCATAAAGTTGGTCTTCCCAACTCCATTTCTACCAATAATAATATTTAGGCCGGGCTGAAAATCGACAGAACAATCCTTAATAGTCCGGTACTCCTTAATATTAACCGAACGCAAATAAAGATAATCGGATGCAGGCGCTTCGTTTGCTGTATTTGTATTTTCTATTGTCTTTTCTTCCACCATGTAAAAATATGCCTTTTTATTAGTTTTTATTAATCCTGAAATTCCGGCACATCGGTTGCTCAAAAAACCAAAAAAGGCACCGTAATTTAATACAGTGCCTTTCCGTGTCAATCAATTATTAATCCAGTTACTCCTCAACTTCCACCTTCACAACCTCAACACCTTGCAGGTGTTTGGCTTTTATTTTGTTTTCAATTTCAAAAGCCAGTTCAGGGTTGTCTTCCAACAGTTGTTTTACCCCTTCACGTCCCTGGCCCAGTTTGGTGCCTTCGTAGCTGAACCACGAGCCGCTCTTTTGCACTACGCCTAACTCCGTGCCTATATCAATTATTTCACCGGTCTTTGAAACACCCAGGCCATACATAATATCAAACTCGGTGGTCCTGAAAGGCGGGGCCAGTTTATTCTTTACCACTTTAACCTTGGTACGGTTACCGGTTAAGTTATCTCCGTCTTTTATCTGCCCGACGCGGCGTATATCCAAACGTACCGATGCATAGAATTTTAAAGCGTTACCGCCTGTAGTAGTTTCAGGGTTACCGAACATCACACCTATCTTCTCGCGCAACTGGTTGATGAATATGCAGCAGCAACCTGTTTTCGAAATTGTTCCGGTCAGCTTTCTCATGGCCTGGCTCATTAAACGGGCCTGTAAACCCATTTTTGATTCGCCCATTTCGCCTTCCAGCTCACCACGCGGCACCAAGGCCGCTACCGAGTCAATAACGATAATATCTATCGCTCCTGAACGTATCAGGTGCTCAGTAATATCCAAAGCCTGCTCACCATCATCGGGCTGCGATATTAGAAGCTCATTAACGTTAACGCCCAGCCTTTCGGCATAAGCCTTGTCAAACGCGTGTTCCGCGTCTATAAAGGCTGCTATGCCGCCCTGGCGCTGACAACTTGCAATAGCCTGTATTGCCAATGTTGTTTTACCAGATGACTCAGGCCCGTATATTTCCACTATCCGGCCTTTTGGTAATCCGCCTATGCCTAGTGCAATGTCAAGTCCCAGCGAACCTGTAGAGATCGTCTCCACCGCCATTATCTTGGAATCACCCAGTTTCATAATGGTGCCTTTACCATAGGCCTTTTCTAGTTTGTCAAGCGTCATCTGAAGCGCCTTGAGTTTTTCTTTTTTGTCGTCAGCCATTTTGTTCATCTTGTAATGTTAGAAAATAATTGATTTAGGCAAATGTAAAATATCTTTTCCGATAAACTAAAATATTTAGTAGTCTTTTTAGCATTTTTTTTAATCTTCGCTAATTCCGGCTCAATAACTATTTCGCTGTCAGTTTTGATAAGGCAAAAATAAGCTGTCACTGCGCAATGTATTTGCGCAGTAAAAAGAAAATTAAAAAAAATTCAGGGTAATGGCCTATACCTCTTCAACCACCTTCACTTTCACCAGCTCTATCCGCTTATCAGATGCTTTAAGTATTCTTATGTGAAACCTGTCAAGGTCAAGTACCGTCCCGGCTTCTGGTATGTCTTCAAACCCGTTTATAATATACCCCGAAAGGGTATTATACTCTCCCTCCGGTATCCCAAGGTAATATTCCCTGTTCAGGTAGTCAACCTCCAGCCTTCCTGAAAATATAAAATCATTTTCGGCCACCTGCTTTTCAGTCAGATTCTCATCATCGTGCTCGTCCTCTATTTCACCAAAAATTTCTTCCATCAAATCCTCCAGCGTAATAATACCTGCAGTTCCGCCGTATTCATCCACCACCCAGGCAATATTTTTCTTTTCGCGTATAAACTGCAGCATCAGGTCGTTGGCAGTCATGCTTTCGGGTATCACTTGCAATGGCCTTATTATTTCCTTTAAAGTCTTTGGGTTTTTTATCAGGTCAAAGTGATGCACATAACCTAACACTTTATCAATTACCTCATCGTAAATAATAATCCGCGAAAGCCTGGTTTCAACTAACTTCTTTTTCAATTTATCCAACCCCTCGTTTATATCAATCCCCTGAATTTCGGGCCGCGGTACCATGCAGCTGCGCACTTTCACATCCTTTAAATACAGGGCCTTTTCAAATATTTCAGAGTTCAGGTGGTCGGCTTCGTCTTTACCCGTTTCATCCGTTACAGCTGTTTCCTTCACCAGGTATTCCAGGTCTTCTTTGGTAAACGAAGGTTTGCTTTCAACCAGCTCAGTGCCTATCAGCTTTTTAATAATCCAGCGGGATGTGTAATGAAAAACATTGGTAAGCGGTTTAAGCGGAATATAAAACAGGTACTTGGCTGGCAGCGAAAACCATAAAAGCGCCTGGTCAGCATTTACCCTGAAAAGTATTTTTGGTACCAGCTCGCCGAATATTAAAATAACAAAGGTTGTAACTACCGTTTGCACCAGCAACAGGGGCAGCTCACGCGATGGTAGAAAAGGAAAATTATCCTTAACCAGGTAATTAGCCGTTATACTGCCAAAAAGCACCAGCGATATATTAAGCCCTATAAGCATGGTGCTTATAAACTTAGATGGGTTATTGGCGAATTCAGAAACAATGCGCGCTTTCCGCGAACCCTTTTCTTTCAGCAGTTCTATCCTCAGTTTATTGGCTGATACAAAAGCAATTTCAATACCTGAAAAAAAGGCAATAAGAAGAAGTGCTATAAAAATTGCAAACAGTTCCATTGGTAACGAAAAATAGCAAAAAAAACAGCCCCGTCCTATACCAGTTATCATCAAAAGGGCAGTAGCCAGACTAAAAAGCCCGGGGTTTGTCCCCGGGCTTTATTAACTATAGGCTTGTATGGTATTATCTTAACAAGGTAACCGCGCCTTCTTCTTTACCCGTTTGTATGGTATTGGTACTAGGATCCAGATAAGTACCCTCTATGTAATAAATAAAGGTTCCTGCAGGTTGTTCTTTACCATCAAATTTACCATCCCAATAATCGGTAGAGTTGTGAACCAGCTGGCCCCAACGGTTGTAGATACGGAACTCTTTAATTACCACATAAGTATGCGAAACCGGCCCGAACAAATCGTTCTTACCATCACCGTTAGGCGAGAATGCATTTGGCATAACCAATGGCCCTTTAAGCAGGAACCACAACGAATCAGTTACAGCACACTTGCTGTTAGTCGAATCGCTTACCGTTAAATAATACAAAGTAGGCGTTGCAACCGTTGCAGATGGGTCTGCACAGTTAGTACAGCTAAGCCCGGTTGAAGGGGTCCAGCTATAAACCGGGTTAGTAAAGTTGTTAATACTCGGGCTTAAAGGCGTTGCATAGTTAGCCACACCAATAATCGTATCAGGACTAAACGATACTGTTTGCTGTCTTGGCTGTCCTACCGTATCCAACAGGGTATCAGTGCAACCATATTTGTTGGTAACCAACACCACATAATCACCTGCCGCAAGGCTATCAAAAACATTGCTGCTTTGATTGGCGCGACCGGTAATAGCGTACATGTAAGGCGCATTCAGGGAACTGTCGGTAAGCACGGTGGCAATTATTTTACCATCGCTGAATCCATAACAGCTTGTAGAATCAGACAGCGCAGCAGCAGTATCACCCGGAGGTTGAGGAAGAATTGTAAACGAACTATCTACTGAACATCCTAAGCCATCAGTAACTGTATAAGTATAACTACCTGCCGACAGGTTGTTGAACACACCGGTACTATTGCTAACGTTACCAGGATTGTAGGTGTAAGTTAAACCACCTGGCGATCCACCGCTTCCGTTAGCGGCAAAATTACCTGCCCCGCCAGATGAACATGGTGTATTGGTAACAACAGGCGCAATTTCTATTTGAGGCGCAGCCGCTATTGAATCAACCCCAGAAGCAGTACACTGATTGTTATCGGTTACAGTAACACCGGCAACAGTAACTGTGGTAGTAAGATTACAGTAAGATGCTGTTTGTGTAGTTGCACCGTTGCTCCAGGCATAAGTAAATGCATTTGCAGGAGTCACTGAAACGCTTATCGCATCACATGTTCCAGGACATACCAACGGTTGGCCGCTGACATTTACAACATATGCCACAGGCTGTGTTATCTTGAATGAATCTACCAGGGTACATCCACCAGCATCGCTGGCAATCAGGTAATAAGTGCCCGCGGCCAGACCGAATATTGAGTCAGTAGTGCCGGCATTCGGGCTCCAGTGATAATTAGTAACCTCACCGGTTGGTCCACCAACAACAGTGATATAAATAACACCCTTAGTTCCGTCGTTACATAAGTTTGGTGTAATAGTAGAATCAGCAATTGTAAGTGGTGCTGGAGCTGGTGCAAGCGTATCTGCACCCGAAACGGTGCACAAGTTAGCATCTGTTACAGTTACGTTCACAATTGCACCACCATTTAAGCCTGTAAGAGGATTAGATGTTGAGCCACCCGGAGACCACAGATAAGTATAAACAGGTGTTCCGCCGCCGGCAATCACCTGGGCCGAACCGGTCAGGTTACAGGTAGCATTAACCGTTACAAAGCTGGTAATAATAAGCAAAGGCGGTTGGCCTACGCTATCGCACTGTGATTTAGAACATCCGTTAGAGTCATGCACCGTTACACAATAAGTGCCGCTGGCAACGGTAATGCTGTTGGTTGTATTACCGTTACCCCAGAGGTACGTATAGCCACCTGAACCGCCGGTAGGGATAACCGTTACCGAACCATTACTGAAGCCATAACACTTAGGCTCAACAATTATAGAATCTGAAAGATTAATTGAATTAGGCGCTGTGGTAACAATACCCGTAGCGCTTACTGTGCAACCGTTAGAATCTGTAACAGTTACATTGTAATTGCCTGCAGCTAATCCGCTAAGCGTATCGCTCGTAACCGCCGAACCTTGCCATGTGTAAGTATAAGAACCGGTACCACCGCTGGCTATTACCCACAATGAACCTAAGCTGGTACAAGTTACCTGGCTCGAATCAACATTGCTGATAACAATAGCACCAGGCTGCGAAACATTGTATGAGGCCGTTGCTGTGCAACCTAAACTATCAGTAACAGTGATAGCATAAGTGCCTGCTGCAACGTTTTTAATTGAATCAGTTACAGAAGGATTAGTTCCCCAATGGTAGGTTAAGCTTCCTACACCACCGCTGGCGGTAACTACTACGCTTCCGGTGCTGGCGCCATTACATTTTTCGTTGGTTACTATACCTGTGTCAATTAAAACGGTATTAACAGCAGGCGCAACGGTATAAGTTGCTGTTGCTGTGCAACCGTTAAAGTCAGTTACAGTTACAGTTACAGGGCCTCCTGTTAAACCACCTAAGGAATCGGTAGAAGATACTCCTCCTGTCCAGCTATAGGTATATCCTGTAGTTCCACCACTAACTGTAACAACTACGGAACCGTTCTTGCTGCAGGTTGCATTCGTAACATGGCCTGAATCAATAACCAGTTGTGTAGGTTGTGTAAGTGCATAAGTAGTACTTGCCGAACAACCAACACTATCAGTAGCAGTAACCGAATAAGGCCCTGCCGATAAACCTGTTATTGTAGCGCCTGTTGCACCACCGGTCCAGGTATAAGTAATGGTACCTGTTCCACCGGTTGCGTTCACTGTTATGCCGCCGGTTCCACCGTTACACTTAATACTGTCAATAACAGGTGCATTAAATGTAATCGCGGCTGGCTGTGTAAGTGTATAAGTCATACCTGCCGAACAACCCAGGCTATCAGTAGCAGTAACCGTATAAGTTCCTTGCGCTAACAACGAATCTTTAGGTCCGGTTAACCCGCCACCCCATACATAAGTAATAGTTCCTGTTCCACCACTTGCGCTTACGGTTATACTTCCGTTAGTGCCACCATTACAGGTAGGCTGAACCATAACCGGGGCATTGAATGTAATTGCATTAGGCTGAGGAACCGTATAAGAAGCAGTTGCTGAACAACCCGCCGAATCAGTAGCCGTAACCGTATAAGTTACACCACCCGATAAACCTGTTATGGTTGCTGTAGTTGCTGTAGTACTCCATTTAAATGTAATAGGTCCACCGGTTGAATCGGTGCTTGCATATACTGTAATGCTGCCGTTATTACCTCCGTTACAGGTAACACCTGTAATGTCAGCAGAGTCAATTCTAACGGCTCCGGCTCCGGCTGTTTCAACAACCGAATCAATTACGCTACATCCGTTTGCATCAGTTATTGTAACACCAATAGTACCCGCCTGGGTAACATTAACCGGATTGCTTGTTTGGCCGTTACTCCACAAATAAGTATAGCCAGGTGTTCCGCCTGAAACTGTTACACTTACCTGGCCTGCTGATGTACAAGTAACCGGTGTTGCTGAAGTAGTATCAACAATAATTTGAGTAGGCTGTGTAATGTTGTAACAAACACTTGCAGAACAGCCCGAGCTGTCGCTTGCTGTTACACAATAGTTACCTAACGCTAAACCGGTAACGGTTGCAGTAGTGCTGCCATTGCTCCATAAATAAGTAATGGTTCCGGTTCCACCACTGGCACTTGCACCTATACTTCCGGTGCTGCTTCCGAAACAGCTTACATTAGTAATAGTTGGTACGCCAAAGGTAACCGCTGCAGGCTGTGTAATAGTATAAGAAGCACTTGCCGAACATCCGGTAGTGTCTGAAGCAGTTACCGTGTAAGTGCCTGCACCTAATCCGGTAATAGTTGCCGTTGTTGCACTGGTACTCCATATATACGTAATGGTACCTTGTCCTCCTGTAGCAACAACCGTTATGCTACCTGTACTGTCGCCATTACATGATGTATTAACAATAACCGGTGCACCAAAATGTACCCCACCCGGAGCAGTGCCAATGGTGTATGAAGCCGTAATGCTACATCCCGCAGCATCTGTTACTGTAAGGGTATAAGTACCGGTAGGTTGATTGGTTATTGAATCCACTATTTGTCCTCCCGGGCTCCAAAGATAATTTAAAGGAGGTGTTCCACCGGTATCAATTACAGTAATTGAACCTTGTGCCTGGCAGGTAACGTTAACAATAGTAACCGACTGTGCAGCAATTGGCGAAGGCGCAGCAAGCGTATAAGTAGCGCTTACAGAGCAGCCAACGCTGTCGGTAATAGTAACACTGTAGTTACCTGCAACTAAATTACCTATTGAATTAGTATCAGGGAAAATTCCGCCGCCACCGGCCCATGTATAATTGAGCGTACCGGTTCCACCACTGGTGTATACCGTAATGCTTCCGTTATCTGAAGTATGGCAACCAAGGTTAACCAGGTTAGTGCTGTCAATTATAACCGGGTTTGGAGGGCTCAGGGTAAACGAAGCGGTAACTGAACATCCACCCGCATCTGTTACAGTAAGGGCATAAGTGCCTCCACCTAAGCCGGTAATGGTTCCGCTGTTCGGTTCAAAAGGCGACCATGTATAAGTTATTGGCGGTGTTCCACCGCTAATACTGTCAGTAATTGAACCATTTGAAGTACAAACAGGGTTTTTAACTATCGGAGTAGTAAACGCTAAACTACCCGGCAATTTTACAATGGTTGCAGTGGCACTTGCCGTACATCCATGGCTGTCGGTAACGGTTACCGTGTATGTACCCGGCGTTTGGCCCGAAATGGTAGCAGTAGTATTGCTATTACTCCATAAGTAGGTATAACCAGGGATTCCGCCACCACCGGTAACGGTAAGCGTTCCCAAATTATTGGCAACACACGAAGTGAAGGTATCGTTTGGAACTGTAGCTGTAACAGCAGCAGGATTAACCAAAACCACAGTATCTGACTTAGTACAACCACTGGCTGTAGTAACTGTAAAAATGTATGTCCCTGCAGGGATGTTAACCAACGATGTTTGGTTGGCGCCGCCCGGTGTCCATCCAAATGATGTAATCGTTGAATTGGTATCACTATAAGATGCATAAACCGCACCACTACTATCGTTATTACAAAGTATGTTGTGTGTTGAATCTATATTAACAGTCAGGCTTCCACCAGGTGTAACATAAACACTGTCGGCAACAATAACCTGCGATGCATCGCAATTGGTATATGTTGCAAAAACCGAATAGGTAGTAGCCACGTTAGGGCAAACATGCAAAGTATCGCTGGTACCAACCACTGTTCCGTTCTGATACCATGCAAGGGTATAATTTGTATTGCCCGCAGGGCTAAATCTCCATGCGTCATTATGGGCAGTCCATTGTGTGGCATTTCTTCCCGGTACCGCCAGGGCTTGTGTGCCGTTGTTATTTACTATTCCTTCAATAGCATCCCCACCATTCCAATAGGCCTGGCTTGGGTCATGAATCGAGTTATTACATACTACATCCTTATTCTGAATATAAATATCAATATCATTAGTGGTTTCGTACAATACCACCATTTGCGTTTGATTATCCATCGAATCGCAGTAGTTTTTATCAACGCTGCCCGAATCGCCGAACATAGGCGCATCGTACCAGGCAACTTCAAATTTACGGCAAGGTGCAGTACCTGTAATGTTATAAAAGCATTGTCCATGGTAAGTAAGGTCTATATCCTGCCATGGGCACATAATGGTATTCCATTGGTCAGTTTCAAGGTTAGGGTTACCAAAAGGTATTGGGCCTTGTCCGCCATAAGCAGGGCTGATGGCATAGTTATCAACGCCTAAAGCATTCCCCGGATCAAATGAAATTTCACCATTGGTACCTACCACTATCTTGTTATAGGCTGTTCCCCAGAAACAGAAGTTAAATGGAATAGTAACTACCTGAGACCAATTGTCGTCCGTATGTACGATAATAGGAGTTCCCGTATTGAAAGCAAAAGGAGGCGCATAAGTTATTTGCGCAACGGTGTAAGATGTGGTTTGCCGCGCACTGAATACACTTGCAATTAAATTAGTGCAGGTTTGAGAACAAGGTATGGCAACATTATTATTAATGTTCACCTGCGGACATGCACCGCAACTATCATGGCCTACTATATAATAAGCAGTTGCACTGCATCCGTTGGCATCAGTTACAGTTAATGTATAACCGCCACCTGCAAGGTTAGTAATGCTTGCACCTGTTAATCCACCGGACCACGCATAAGTTAAAGTACCCGTTCCACCGGTTGCAGTATCAAATATTGCTCCTGTTGTTCCGCTGCACGATATGCCCACAATGGTTGCCGGGCCTATTGCAATTGGTGCCGATTGACTTACTGTATAAGCAGCAGTTGCAGTACAGCCGTTGCCGTCAGTAGCAGTTACTATATAACCACCGGCAGTTAAGCCGGTAATCGGGTTAGTTGTTAATCCGTTACTCCATTTATATGTAATAGTGCCGGTTCCGCCGTTTGCGTTAACCAATATACTGCCACCTGCACCACCGGTGCAACCGATATTAGTAATAGTTGGTATTCCGAAAACAATAGGAGATGGTTGAGTAACTGTATATGAAGCAGTTGACGAACATCCGTTTGCATCGGTAGCCGTAATATTATAAGTGCCCCCTGCAAGATTTCTAAGCGTATCGTTTTGCGTTGTTCCGCCCGACCATGTAAAGGTAATTGGAGGAGTTCCGCCACTGGTACTCAGTATAATTTCGCCGGTAGAAGTTCCTGCACATGAAGCATTAGTAATCTGAGGTGTATTTAAAACTACCGGGTTAGCAATAATAACAACAGTACCTGAGCCGGTAACTGAACAACCTGCCGCATCGGTTGAAGTAACCTGGTACGTTCCTGCGCTAAGGCCGGTTATAGGGTTTCCTGTCAGCGAACCACTCCATAAATAGGTATAACCCGGAGTGCCACCAGTAGTGGTAGCAGTTAAAGTGCCCGCAGTGGTAAGTCCATTACATCCGCTAACAGTATCATTCGGAACTGATATGCTTAAAGGTGATGGTTGATTAACCGTAAACGATGCAGATACAGAACATCCGTTTGCGTCAACAGCCGTAACGGTATATACTCCACCGCCGACTCCGCTAAGTGTATCGGTAGTGCTAGGAGGCCCGCCAGACCATGTGTAGGAAATTGGCTGCACGCCACCGGTCACCGTTACAATAATTTCGCCCTTAACTCCCGCACATAATGGATTCAGCACACGGCCTGTTATGCCCAGCGAGCTGCTTTTTACAACCACTGAACCCGAAGCCGTAGCAGTACATCCCGAAGCATCTGCTACAGTTACCGTATAGTTACCGGTACTCAGGCCGGAAATAGTATCTGTTGTTGCACCATTACTCCATAAATATGAATAACCCGGGGTACCTCCGCTTGCCGGGGCACTTAATGTTCCAATGTTAGTAGCTCCGGTACATGATATAACGGTATCGTTGGCTAAAGTAACGGAAACCCCGCTTGCCGGTTGGGTAATTGTGAAAGATGCAGTTACCGAACAGTTGTTGGCATCAACAGCTGTAACAGTGTAAGTCCCTGCAGGTACATTCGCCAAAGTATCAGAGCGTCCTGTGCCCGATGACCAGGTATAAGTAATTGGATTGCTTCCTCCGTTTACCGGGTCAATGATTTCGCCGGTACTGGTACCGAAACATCGGACATTAGTTACCTGCGGCGAGGCAAATGCTAAAGCACTCGTTCGCACAGAAACGCTCGCCGAGGCAGTTCCGGTACAGCCATTATGATCAGTAGCCGTAACCGAATAGGTACCAACGTTCAATCCGGTTACAGGATTCGTTGTTGCACCACCAGGGCTCCATAAATAACTATAAGGGCCTGTGCCACCGGTAACGGCAGCAGTTAACGTTCCATTATTTGTTATACCTGTACATGACGTAGCGGTGTCATTTGCTACAGAAACCGACAAACTACCACCGGCGGTTAAAACCGCAGTATCTGATTTAAAGCAACCAAGTGAATCGGAAACACTAAAAATATAAGTACCAGCGCCTAAATTTGTCAAAGAGGTCTGCCCGGCCCCTCCCGGTGCCCATCCATACGAAATTATACCTGAGGATGAGCTGAAGGTTGCATAAACTGAACCATTATTACCTGCGCATGTTGGTTGAACTACGGAATCAGCAACCGTTAAGTGCGCCAAACCAACAAAAACCGCGGCAGTATCAGAAACTGTTGCGCCATCGCAATTGGTATACTTGGCAACAACACTATAATTGGTAGGACCGGTAGGGCAAACATTAAGAGGCGAACCGGTTCCTATTTGTGTAGTGCCCTGGAACCAGGTAATAGTATAGATAAGAGGTAGTCCGTTCGGTGTAAACCTCCAGGCATCATTGGTCAAAGCGATAGTAGTGGGCCACTGGCTTGCATTTCTGCCAGGTACAGTAGTTGCCAACGTTCCGTTTCCGTTCATAATACCTTCTATAGCCCAACCGTTGTTCCAATATCCGGCACCATTGTTGTCACATGGAACATCTTTATTTTTTATATAAATCTCAATGGCATTCGATGTTTCATAAATTACCGCCATTTGCGTCTGCTGTTCATCATTAGTGCAAAATTCTGTTGGGCTAACACTGTTAGGGTCGCCGTACATAGGACACTGATTCCAGGCAACCTCCAGATAGCGGCAAGGGGCAGTGCCGCCTACATTATAGTAGATATTACCGGCATTGGTTGGGTCCAAATCCTGCCATGGGGCCATAATGCTGTTAAACATATCATTCCAGACTGTAAATGGGGCGCCGCCCGCAGGTATTTGCCAGTTATTAGTGGCGCCGCTATTCGAAGTATTAAACGAAAGACACCCGTTTGAACCTATAATTGCACTGGAAAAAGTATTTCCATAAAAACAGAAATTAAATCCCAAAGGGATGACGCTTGACCACACATCGTCCGTATGGACCAAAACAGCGTTTCCGGAATTGAAAGGGAAAGGGGGGTTATAGGCAATTTGGTTTACCGCATAGCTGGTAGATGATCCCCCCCCTAATGCACTGGCGGTAAGATTAGTACAGGTTTGACCGCAGGGAACGAATGCCTGCGGAGTTGTAACTACCTGCGGGCAACCAGGGCCGGATTGAGCGTCAACGGTCGTAAAACCTAATAGGAAAAGGACAGGGACAACAGTTCGTAAAATGTTTCTCATCAGACGATTATTTTATTTAGACGAGCGAAAATAGCAATATACCGTAACAATTATAAAAAAAATGCGTAGAGATTTTTTTCCCGGATTTAACAGAATAATCCTTATTTCACGTTTTTATTGGAAAAAGAGGCGTTTTTTGCTTTGGAAACCAACTAATATTAAATATAATCAATACCCATGTCAGATTTGTTAAAGAGGGAAACCACATTTCATTTTATCCGCGAAATTATATGGCTTTTAATAACCGTTACTCTCATTTATATGATTTTGCTCCCGGTAATTTCTAAAATAGATTACATCTATTGGAAAATAAACGCTTTTTTTATTTTCATCGCTGTTACTTACTTCAGGTATGCTATTACTTTTAAAAGCCTGCCTTTTTTGCGGCCTTCATGGATAAGGTTCCTGCTGTTTACTATAAATCTCAGCCTGTTCATATTCATTGCCCAAAATGAACAGAAGCTGATATCCATGGCCGATAATTTTTATATTGAAGACTTTGGCTTCCCCCGCGTTTTTATCAACGAAATTTCAAAACGCGACCTCTTTAAATATTTGTATACCGAACTTGTGTTTTTCAGCACCGCCAGCCTTGTCACCCTGTCGGCTTTTCAAATCAGGCTAATCATTTCATATTGGCAGTATTATAAGCACCAGGCCAATATGCTATTGGAAGACTAACCCCGGATTGTTAATTTTTACAACAACAACAATTTTGAACCCCTCTTAAAAAACAGCGGTAATACGTTGATTTTCGGGTTTTTCTAACTATAAATGTATCGTTGTGTTCTGCGTTCCCCTTCATTTTTTGTTCAAATATTTTTTACGTTTGCAAATCCTCTTACTAAAGCCTCTTTATTTTATAATTAGCATTTAAAACACCCAAAAGCCCAAAATGAAGTTTTCTGAAATGGAATATAAACGTCCGGATCTGCCGCAGGTAGAGAAAGACTATAATGAGCTTTTGGTTAGTTTCGACCACGCCACTAATGCCGATGAACAAAAGGAAATACTGGCCCGTGTTAACGACCTGAAAAACGAATTTCAGACATACTCATCCATCGCCTCAGTCCGCAACTCAATCGACACCGGTAATCCTTATTATGAAGCTGAGCAGGAATTCTTTGACAGCAACGAGCCGAGAATGAAGGACCTAAACATCAGGTTTTATAAAGCCCTTGGCAATTCGAAGTTTAAGGACGAATTGCAAAAAAAGTTTGGCAATCAGCTGTTTAAGCTGGCCGAGGTAAGCGTTAAAACCTTTAACCCATCAATTATTGAGGATTTAAAGGAAGAGAATAAACTAGGCACCGAATACACCAAACTGGTAGCCAGTGCCGAAATAGAGTTTAAAGGCAAAAAACTGAATCTTTCGGCCTTAGATGCCTTCCAGGAATCTACCGACCGCGAAACACGCAAAGCCGCTTTTAATGCCAAATGGGCCTTTTTTGCCCAACATGAAGCCAAATTTGACGAGATATACGACAAACTGGTTAAAGTACGAACCCGCATTGCACATAAACTTGGGTATAAGAATTTTATAGAGCTGGCCTACTTCCGCATGTCAAGAACTGATTATGATGCAAAGATGGTGGCTGTTTATCGCGGGCAGGTTCTGAAATATGTAGTTCCGCTGGCGGCGAAATTACGCGAACGCCAGAGAGTGCGTATTGGAGTAGATAAACTTAAACTATACGATTGGGCCCATAATTTTAATTCCGGCAATCCCACACCCATTGGAACCCCTGAGCAAATTGTAGCCAACGGGCAAAAAATGTATTCGGAGTTATCAGCCGAAACCAAAGAATTTTTCGACTTTATGGTTAATAACGACCTGATGGACCTGGTTAACCGCAAAGGCAAGGCAGCAGGTGGCTATTGTACCATGTTCAACAAGTTTAAAGCGCCTTTCATATTCGCCAACTTTAATGGCACGCTGGGCGATGTAGATGTATTAACCCATGAGGCCGGCCACGCTTTTCAGTGCTACCAAAGCCGCGGGTTTGAAGTAGAGGAATATGTTTTCCCTACTATGGAGGCCTGCGAAATACACTCTATGAGCATGGAGCACCTTACCTATGCCTGGATGAATCTCTTTTTTGGTAAAGACACCGAAAAGTACAAATATGTGCACCTTTCATCTAACATCCTGTTTTTACCATATGGAGTGGCAGTGGATGAGTTTCAGCATATTATATATGAGAACCCCGGCCTTACCCCCGCCGAACGCAAAAAGGTTTGGCTGGATATGGAAAAGAAATACCGTCCCTGGGTTGATTACGATGGCGTAGATTACCTGGAACGCGGAGGATTTTGGCAACGCCAGCCCCATATTTACCGCAGCCCATTCTACTATATTGATTACTGCCTGGCGCAATTTTGTGCCCTTCAATTCTGGAGCAAGAGCGAAAAAGACTTCAAATCAACCTGGCAGGATTACCTCACCCTTTGCAAAGCAGGCGGCAGCCAGTCTTTCCTGAACCTCGTAAAACTGGCCAAACTAAAATCCCCTTTCGATGCAGATGTCTTCGAACCCTTATTTAAGGAATTGGAAACTTATTTGGATGGAGTGGATGATAAGGCGCTGTAAACCACTGAAGAAATGTTTAAGTAATGTCCTACTTTTGCGTAAAAGGGTAATTGTCATTAATTACCCCGCAAAAAATAATCTTACTATTATTCATTCCTACTTCAAATGCGTATCAAAGAAATTTCATTAAAAAACTTCAAACGATTTGCTGACCTTACTATAAAGGACATCCCTGAATCCGCTAAGCTCGTGTTGCTAATTGGTGCTAATGGTTCGGGTAAGAGTAGCATATTTGATGCATTTGAGTATTATAATAACAGGGAGCAACTTAAAGAAGGATCCTATTACTCCAGAATTCCATCAAACCTCGAAGATTTTAGTATTGAATTTGTTTTCGATAGCGGGACTCTAAAAACAGGTGACATACAGGCTCCTGGATTGTATTTTGATACTAAAGGGTATCATGATAATTATGTCCGGCATTGGATCGGAACCGGCATTTTTGACCTTCAAAAAAACACTTATACGCCGGCAAAGAATGTTTTTTACGGCAGAAGTAGCATTAAAATTGTTTCCCGGATTCCCTCGCCAGACTTACAAAAGTCTGTGGAAAAAGACGCTGACAGGCCTGAATTTTTTATAGATCAGGATATCCGGTTTAACACTGATATTTATGAATATATAAGAGAGATAAACGCTGCTATCCGCAGTCCTTTTTTAAAGGGTGAAAAAACAGATGCATCCGCTATAACGCGCGAATATTTAACTAACCTAAATGAATCTTTTAAATACATTTTTGGAGAAAATAAAACTTCCATACAAATAATAGATATAGTAGACTCTATTCCGGGGGTACCTGCTAAATTGATTTTTAAAAAAGGGGATTCTGAGATTAATTATGATTTACTAAGTCACGGAGAAAAGCAAATTGTCACTTTGCTTTTAAACTTTGTTATCCGAAATAAATATTACAAGGATACTATCTATTTCATTGATGAAATGGATACCCATTTAGAGACCTCTATCCAAAAAAGACTTATCGAAAATGTAGTTGAAAAATGGATGCCAGAAGGCTCTCAGTTATGGACGGCATCACATGCCTTAGGATTTATTGAATATGCCAACAAGAGTGATAATGCGGCTATTATAGATTTTGACAATCTGGATTTTGATGTACCACAGGTTTTGGTACCTTCTCCTAAAGACAATGCGGAAGTATATGAAATAGCGGTTGGTAAGGAGTTTTTGCCTTCACTCTTTAGCGGATTCAAAATTTATTTTGTTGAGAATAAAGACAAGCAAAAATATGCGCTGGCTGGCTTGGATAAAAAAATATTTGTGCCGGAAAATGGTCGTAACGGAGTTTATCACAAAGTTAAAACAGGACAGTATTTGGGCATAGTAGATCGTGACTATCTTAGCGATGACGATATGGCGGAAATAAAAAAACAATACATAGGTCTTGTGATATTGGATTACTACTGCATTGAAAACTACCTTTTTCATCCTGATAACCTGCAAGAGTATTATAATACTAAAGGCAAACCTTTTGATCAAACAAATTATATTAATCACATCAGGGAGTTGAAAAATGGTCAATTAAAATCAATTACATTATCACTCAGTTTGACGAGAACTTCTTATCCTTATTTCGGCGAACCGGCTTTTAATGATACCCCTAATCAGAACCGTTTTAAGAATAAGGGAGAAAACATTGCTCAATCAAAAGTTATCAACGAAATGCTATCCAGTGATGACTTTAATCAATTCTATAAAGTGTTTTCTATGAAAAAGGCTGGCTTGGAAGAACTCGCCAATATACATTCTGATGATCTCGCTCAAACCAACTGGTTTAAAACAAAAATGAAGGCGTTGCTGGTTTGAACCCTAACCGTTGTTCCAGGTCTTCCGCCGCAGGCGGGCGACCTGGAACTCCAAATAGCGCAAGTCTCCCGACTTGCGAAACTACCTCAAACCCTATAAACCTGGAGTTGATTTATAAAAAAACAATACCGGCTAAGTATGCCAAAATTTTTTGCGTGCATACCAAATTATCGCCACATGGCAGGAGTTCCGGTTGGCGGCATAGGCGTTAAGTTAAGCATGGTCGAAACAGGATGAAACTGAATGCCAGTAAGCCTTTCAAGGTTAAATATACTTCTGGTTTAGAGTGCCAAACAGCCTAACC
>Ga0182030_10008364_pt1 | contig 21431 bp, 17 predicted proteins | sample 812S3MmetaG_FD_121299 | JGI IMG/M metagenome (GOLD analysis project Ga0182030, IMG submission 121299) | Permafrost microbial communities from Stordalen Mire, Sweden - 812S3M metaG (Illumina Assembly) | ecosystem: Environmental > Terrestrial > Soil > Wetlands > Permafrost | place: Sweden...
AGCGACTTCACGTACGCGATGATCAGCGGGTGCAGCCCGAGCAACTTCATGAGCTGCGTCACCCTTGCCCGCGTCAACCGGAAGCGGCGAGCGAGGTCTGCACGGTTCCTGGCCTCCCCGGCGTCCAGGAGCCCCTGGAACCGCTCCGCCAGGGCGAGGTCGGCCACCACCTTCGGTAGGCGCAACTCCGCGTCCTGGCGCCGCTTCCGGCGCTCGGACAGGAAGACAATGACCTTGGCCAGCCCGTTCTCACATGCGGTGACGTTGGGGAGCTCCCTTTCTCGGCGAAGCTCCAGCCTGTCCGTCTTGTCCTGCCCCAGAGGGCGTCCAGGACGTCCTGCGGCGTCCACTGCGTCCGGGGACACCCCTTGAACCTCGACCGCGTCATGGGGTCGGTGGTTCGATGGATTGGGGCAAGTGTAGGGCAAGCTCCACGTCCGCGACGGACGTCGTGATCCCCAGCGTCTTGCCGCCTAATTCCGCAAGGGACGCGGGGCTCGCGCTGCATGCGCGCGTTGTTTCGATTTACGTCTGGACGAAAGTGCAAAGCGCGTGCTCGACATCGGCTCCGCCTCGCTGGCGCGTTCGACCCACGGCCACCGCTGCGCCGGTGTGCAAGGTCTGCACGTGCTTCCTTCGATCGGGCCGGATCGCCGCGGGCGCGAGACGAGATCATGAACGACCGGCCTGCCTCGATCGAGGCCCCGACGCCCCCGGCCGACGCAGCTCCCGAGTCGATCGAGAGCCACGTCGCCCACCCCTAGCGTGCACGGCGAGCACATCGGTGCAAGACGCGTGTCGGCCCGACCAAACGGCACGGATGACGCGATTACGCGGGCTCAGGCCCGGACGGCGTCGACCAGGCCCGCGACCTAGTACTCGTCCGGAGCGGGCGCGTACTCGCCACGAACCGCGTGAGTCAAGGCGTCTTGCAAACTGCCAAGACGAGATCAGATGTGGCGCTTCAATCCAGCGGCCACCCGGCACGAGCCGTGCTTCTTGAGAAAGGCACAATCCCATCCGGAGGGTTGGCCCGTGGTGACTACGCCTAGGAGATGCCGTGGAAAGCTGGCGAGCGTCGCGATGGCGGCAGTGGTTGCACTGTCTTGGCCGCGGCAGGCAGCTGCGCAGAGCAAGCCGTTTCCGCACGAAGCGGGCTACGTGGCGGGCTTCGCGCCGAAACAGGTCAGCTCCGCCGTCGCGGCTGCGATCTATTCGAAGTGGAAAAGCGAGTACCTCAGGAGCGACTGTGGGGACGGCATGTACCGCGTCGAGTTTCAGTCCCCCGTCGGAACGACGGTCTCCGAGGGAATGGGCTACGGCATGCTTCTCACCGTCTACTTCGGCGACAAGAAGGAGTTCGACGGTCTGTGGAAGTTCGCACGGAGGAACTTGAACTCGAACGCCCTCCTTGGATGGAAGGTCTCGTGCGTTGGCTTCGACGAGTCCGTGGGCGGCGCCGGCTCGGCGACCGATGGAGACGTCGACATCGCCCTGGCGCTCGTTGCGGCTGTCGACCAATGGGGTGACGCGTACCGACCCTCGGCGCTTGAGTACCTGAAGGCCATCAAGGCCCACGACTTCGGCACGTGCAGGGGGTCCGGTCGAACGATGGCAACGAACGGAGACTGGGACAGGGGCTGCAGCGCCAGCAACACCTCGTACTGGACCCCCGCGTACGACCGGGTCTTCGACGAGTTCACCCACGACCCCTTCTGGCGCCAGGCTGCGAACGATGCCGTGACGCTCTGGCTGGCCAATCGCAACGACGTGACTGGGCTCGTCGCCAACGGGGTGAATCAGGACGGCACGGTCGGCGCCGGTCAGAGCTACGTCGACTACAACGGCTGCCGTGTCCCCTGGCGGGCGGTGCTCGACTACCTCTGGTACGGGACGGAGGGCGCGAAGAACGTGACCGACAGGATCACGGATTGGGTCGACGCGCGAGGCCCTGGCCACCTGTTCGACGGCTACAACACGGACGGCACGGCAAGAGCCGGATCGCACTGGAACGGCTCCGACTGCTTCAATGGCGGCTACGCCACCGCCGCCATGTCCAAGAGTCAGGATCGGGTCGACCGCTTCACGGCCTACTTCATGTCCCTCCCGGTCGACAACTACTACGAGACGTCGCTGCGCGCCTTGTACGCCCTCACGCTGAGTGGCAACTTCTGGAGGCCCGGCAGCACGGCCGCTGTACGCGCTGATGTGCCGAAGACGCCCGCCTCAGCGGTCGTTCCGGAGACCATGCAGGCAAGCCCTGCAGATTCCCCTCGACGAGGAGGCAGCTGCACCTTCGGGGAGGGCGGCGGCGGACTATGGCCCGCGGCGCCATTGCTCTTCCTCTGGTCACGGTACAAGCGCCGGCTCAGAGCCGCTTGCGGACGCCGCGAAGGCACATAGCCGCTTACGGACTACCGTCGGCTTCTCCCGTGTCGCTGCTCGGACCAACACAGCTTCCGTCATGGGCCACCCTGACGTCGAAGATCTGGAATTGACCCGTCGATGGAAGGCCGGAAATCCTTGGAGATCGAGCTGCGTGGAGTCGCTTGAGCGCGCGCTGCGGCGCCACGGAGCGAGATACCGCACACGGGCGCGCGCGCCGTCGCCGAGACGCGGCGAGGACCGGCACCAAGGCGCGGGGGCGCACGAGGAACGTCGTGACCGGCGGTGACGAGACAGCGGTGTGAAGCGCCACATTTCGATAGGAACACCAAGCCGCACTTCGCGCCGTCGAGGCCGCTCTCGTTGCGCAGCACGCACGTATCGCCGTAGGCGCGAGAGCACGCCGCGCCGATTCGGCCAGCGGACTGGAGCGGTCGCGACGTGGTGCCTCTGGCCGCTAGGGCGTAGCCTGACCGCCATGGGTCACCCGACCTTGGTCGACGGCCGGTTCTTTCACGTCGAGGCGCCCGTCGGCGATCCATCCGTTCGAGCTGGTGGGTGACGGTCCAGCAGGCACTGCGGACCGCGATCGACGCAGTAGCGCGGTCAAGCGCACCGGTGCTCGTGATGGGCGAAACGGGCGTGGGCAAGGAGCTGGTCGCGCGCAACATCCACGCGCGAAGTCCGAGGTATGCAGGCCCCTTCGTGGCGGTGAACGTCGCCGCCATCCCGACGGAGCTGCTCGAGGGGGGGAACGACCGGACGCACCACGTCGACGCACGCGTCGTCGCGTCGACGCACCGGGATCTGCCCGCGCTCATCGCGGACGGCAAGTTCAGGGAAGACCTGTACTACCGGCTGAACGTCCTCACGGTGAGGGCGCCGCCGCTGCGGGAGCGCCGCGAGGACATCCCTCCCCTCGCGCGGAGCACCTGCTTCGGCTGGCTCGCAGTCGCGCACCGGCGTCCCCGGTTCGGACCATCGGGGTGGACGCGATGCGGTCTCTCGCGTCACGGGACTGGCCCGGCAACGTCCGCGAGTTCGCGTGCTGCATCGAGACGGCGGTCGTTTTCGGCGTCGACGAAAACCTCGACATCGCGGGCCCGGTCCCCTGCGCGCGAGCACTGGTAGCGACAGTACCACGAGCGTCGCATCGACCAGCATTGCCGGTGCGCCAGGCCAGCAAGGCCGTGACCAACCACGCGCTGTGAGCGGGCGCATGTATCCGGGTCCCGCAAGCGCACCAGCTCGCCGACGGTCCTCCGGTCGCGTTGTAGCTCAGAGAGGGCGCCCGGAAGGGAAAGAGCGGGGCCAGTCATGCGTTCGTGCAGAAACCGCGCGCCAGCGAAACGGATGCACGTCTCCCGATGGGATTCCGGAGCAGCGCGCGCTCCCGCCGCGGCAACGCCGCGACTGAACCAGGCACGGAACGCGCAACGCACCTAGGTCGGTGGCCCTCGATCGCATGACCCGGCCGCATGGTGCTCCGGTTTATCGGGAACCCTTCGAAACGCACTCAGTCTGGAGCTAGCACTTGCCCGCCGTAGAGCGCTTCCCCGCGTCGCCCGTCGAGGCTCAATTCTACGTGGCAGATCATGTGCACCTCGCGCCGGGGCTCAACACGATCGCTCACGCCGTCCAAGTCCTCGGACCCCTCGTACCCGAGCGCTTGAATGCCGCCTTGTGCAGACTCTGCGCCCGACACGATGCGCTGCGCAGTCGATTCGAGGCGACCAACGGGGCCGTCGTTCGAGTCGTCGCCGACCAGGCACCGCGAGAGCTCGAAGTCCTGCCGGCTCCTGCCACCGACACGGCGGTCGCGGAGGCGGTGGAGGGCGCGAGGCGGTCACTTTCACCCGAGTCGCTCCCCTGGACAGCGGTACTGCTCGTCCACGGAACGGACGATCACACGTTCGTATTCGCGGCGCATCGGTGCATCTGGGACGAGCGCTCAACGAAGCTGTTGGGCGCGGAGCTTTCGGCCCTCTATGCCGGGGAGGAGGAGCCCTACGGACAGGAGCCGTCGATTGTCGACTCGAGCGTAGCGGCAGGAGACTTCGGCGCCCCCGTCTCCGGTTCGCGCGCCCGCAAGGGCGCGCAGCAGCTCGCGGCCACGCTGGTCGACGTCCCGCCGATGCACGGGTTTCCCCTGAGAGGGGCGAGGCCGAAGGCGATGGAGCTCGATGCTGCGGGCCTCGATGTCGCGTTCGACGAGAGCACACGCCGCCTCCTCGCGCAGACGGCGCGAGCGTGGGGGCTCGCGCCTTTCCTCGTGCAGGCGGCGGCGGTCCTGCACGTCCTCTCGTACTACTGCGGGCAGGACAAGATCGCCGTCGGTTTTCCCTTCGGCCTCTCGCGCGGTCCTGCGGAGAGCAAGCGCCTCGGCGGCAGCACGGCCATGCTTCCTCTGGGTTTCGACGCATCGGCACCCACGTTCGAGACGCTGACGCGCGCGTTCGCGGACCGAGTTCGCGGCGCGGCTGCACACGCAACGACCCCATTCGATGCCGTCGTCAAGGAGCTCGGGGTACGGAGCGATCCCTCCGCCAATCCGCTGTTCCAGATCGCCTGCATCGAGGATTGCGACCTCGCCCTCACCCTCGAAGGGTGCACTGTGAGCCCGCGACGCGTGTCGCCACCTCCGCAGCACCTCGATCTCTTCCTGCGACTCACGCCGGGCGAGGTGCGAGTCGGGTATGCGTCGCGCCTGATCGCAGAGGGTGTCGTCGCGTCGTTCGCGCGCTCGCTGTCCGTCTTCGTTCCGGCCGCGCTTCGCGAGCCGGGCCGCGACCTGTTCGAGCTGCCCCTGCTCGCCGACTGCGACCGCGAGGCCATGGTTGGCGATGCAACGCGCCCAGCTGAGCCATCATTTCTGGATGACGACGTCTACGATGTGTATCGGCTCGTCACACGCCACTGCACCCCCGAGAGCACCAAGCTCGCCCTGGCGTGCAGTGGCAAGGAGCTCCGGTATTCGGACCTGCTCCCCGCCATCGAGGCAGTCGCCGGAGCCCTGGAGGCGTCCGGAGCTCGGTCGGACATGCTCGTCGGCGTCTGTGTGCCGCGTTCGGTCGACATGGTCGTGGCGATGCTGGCGGTGCTACGCGGCGGCAACGCCTACGTTCCGCTCGACCCGGCGTTTCCGCAGCAGCGACTCGAGTTCATGGTCGAGCAATCGCAGCTCTCGCACGTCGTCACCACGCGCGCGCTGAGGCCGATGTTCGACCGCATGAACATACGGGTGATCGAGCTTGGCGCAGACGTGAGCCCGGAGGCCGCGCTGCCCCCGCCGATCGCCACCCCCTCGGGGCATTCGAAAGCCTATGTGATCTACACGTCCGGCTCCACGGGCAAGCCCAAGGGGGTGGCGGTCTCGCGGGGCGCGATGGGTAACTTTCTCCGTAGCATGCTGCGACGTCCCGGCGTCTCGGCCGACGACACGCTGTGCGCGGTCACCACGCTCTCCTTCGACATCGCGGTGCTGGAGCTGCTCGCGCCCCTCTGCGCTGGTGGCACCGTCGTTGTCGCGACGGAGGAGGAGGCGCACGACCCGCGCCTTCTCATCGCGCTGCTCGAGGCTCACCGTGCGACGATCCTGCAGGCAACGCCGGTCACATGGCAGTTGCTCTGCGCAGCGGGGTGGCCTGGGAGTCCATCCCTCACCGCGCTCTGCGGCGGGGAGGCACTGCTCCCGACGCTCGCGCGAGACCTCGTGCCGCGAGTGCGCACGCTGTGGAACATGTACGGGCCGACGGAGACCACAGTCTGGTCGACCTGCCACCGGATCGAAGATCCGGAGGGACCTATCTCGGTAGGCACTCCGATCGCGAACACCTACATCTACGTCGTGGATGATCACCAGAGGCTCGTACCCCCCGGCGTGGAGGCGCGCCTGTTCATCGGCGGCGACGGTGTCGCGCTCGGCTACCTCCACGACGACGACCTGACCGCCATGCGCTTCCTGCGGGACCCCTTCCGCGGGACCGGACGGATGTACGACACCGGAGATCGCGCCCGCCGGGACTCGAGCGGGGCGCTCTTCGTCGTCGGCCGCAGCGACCTTCAGGTCAAGCTCCGTGGCTTCCGGATCGAGCTCGGAGAGATCGAAGCGTGTCTATCGACCCAGGGCTCCCTCGACCAGGTGGTGTGCGCCGTCCGCCGTGACGACGCCCCGAGCCCGGAGCTCGTCGCCTACTACGCGCTCAAAGCTGGCTCCGCGGAGCCGACGGTGGCGGAGCTGCGCGCGCACTGCGGCGCAACGTTGCCCGCCCACATGGTCCCGTCACGGTTCCACCGCCTCGACTCGATTCCTCGGACGCTCAACGGGAAGGTGGACCGCGCGGCGCTTCCCAGGCCCCCAGCGCGCCAGCCGGCCTCCCCGGCGCCATCGCGACCGCAGAGCGAGCTGGAACACACGATCCTGGAGGTCTGGTGCTCCGTGCTGGGCATTCCGTCGGCCGGGGTACACGACAACTTCTTCGAGCTCGGGGGAACGTCGCTCGCGGCCTTCTCGGTGGCCGCGCAGATCGGGCGCCGGCTCGAGCTCGAGATCTCCGTGCTCGAGATCTTCGAGCACGCCACGATCGCTGCGCTCGCCCGACACCTGCACTGGCATCAGGCGGACACTTCGGCGGTGCGGGAGGCACACGAGCACGCGCGTTCGCGGCGACGGATGTCGTCATCGCCGACGGCGTTCGACGTCGCCATCATCGGTGCGGCCGGTCGCTTTCCCGGGGCGCGAAACCTGGACGAGCTATGGAAGAACCTGTGCGCCGGCAAGGAGACCGTGACCTGGTTCAAGCGCGAGGAGCTCGATCCTCTCGTCTCGACACACGACCGCGAGGATCCGAACTACGTCCCGGCGCGCGGAGTGCTCGAGAACGTCGACCTGTTCGACGCCGCGTTCTTCGGCATCAACAAGAACGAGGCCGAGCTCATGAGCCCGCAGCTCCGGGTGTTCATGGAGGTGGCCTGGGAGGCCTTCGAGAACGCCGGGTACGTGGGGGAGAAGATGCGCGGCCCGGTCGGGGTCTGGGCCGGGATGGGCAACAACTTCTACTACGTCCGCAACGTGCTCACGCGACCCGACAAGCTCGCCTTCATGGGCGAGGTCACCGCGGAGATAGGGAACGAGAAGGATTTCATCGCGCCCCGAATCTCTCACAAGCTGAACCTGACGGGGCCGAGCCTGAGCGTCCACACGGCATGCTCGACGACCCTGGTGGTGATCGAGAATGCCTACCAGGCGCTCGTCTCCCACCAGGTCGACGCCGCCCTCGCGGGAGGCGTCGACATCCGGACTCCACAGAAGAGCGGCCAGCGTCACGAAGACGGGGGCGTCTTCAGCGTCGACGGCCATTGCCGACCGTTCGACGCCGAGGCCACGGGAACGATGTTCGGCGAGGGGGCCGGCGCCGTCGTGCTGAAACGCCTCGACGACGCGGTGCGAGACGGCGACACGATCTACGCGGTCATCAAGGGCGCTGCGGTCAACCATGATGGGGGTCACAAGGTCAGTTATCTCGCGCCGAGCGTCGAGGGGCAGGCCCGGGTCATCGCGTCGGCCCTCGGAATCGGCGACGTGCACCCCGACACGATCACGCTCCTCGAGGCGCACGGTACAGGGACGCCTGTCGGCGACCCCATCGAGGTCGAGGCGTTGACGCGCGTCTACCGCACGTTCACGCAACGCCGACACTACTGCGCCCTCGGATCCATCAAGGGCAACTTTGGCCACGCCACCGCGGCGGCGGGTATCGCCGGCGTTCTCAAGGTGGTCATGGCGCTCCGCCACCGGAAGATCCCACCAACGCCGAACTTCTCGACCCCCAACCCGCGGATCGACTTCGCGAGCAGCCCGTTCTTCGTCAACGACAGGCTCATCGACTGGGAGCCTTCGGGCATTCCCCGGCGGGCGGGCGTCAGCAGCTTCGGGTTCTGCGGGACCAACGCGCACATCATCCTCGAGGAGGCCCCGCCGGCCCCGGAGTCGTCCCAGCCGTCGAGGCCCGCGCAGCTGCTTCTGCTGTCCGCGCGAAGCCGGACGGCGCTCGACGCAACGGCGGAGCGACTGGCCTCGGCGCTCCAGGGGGCAGCCCCGGCCGACCTGGCCGACCTGGCCTACACGGCACGGGTCGGCCGCAAGCGCCACGAATACCGTCGCTGCGCGGTCGTCCTCGGCCCGGAGGAGGCAGCTGTCACTCTGGCGCAGGCGGTCGGTCCTCGGTCGGCGTCGCTCGAGTCGGACGCCGAGGACCCGCCGGTGGCATTCATGTTCCCCGGCCAGGGCTCCCAGTACGTCAACATGGGCCTGCGCCTGTACCAGGGGGAGGCGCGGTTCCGGGAGACGGTGGACCACTGCGCGGCCGCGCTCTTCCCCCAGCTCGGTTGCGACATCCGCGACCTCCTCTTCCCCGCTCCCTCGGACGCCGAACGGGCGCGCGAATCGCTCGATCGCACGATGTACACCCAGCCGGCGATCTTCGTCGTGTCCTTCGCGCTCGCCTCGCTCTACCAGCACTGGGGCATTCAGCCCTCGGCGTTCATCGGTCACAGCATCGGAGAGTTCGTCGCGGCAACGCTGGGCGGCGTGATGGAGCTCGAGGACGCGCTGCGGCTCGTGGCCACTCGCGGCCGGCTCATGCAGGAATTGCCTCCGGGCTCGATGCTCTCGGTCCGCATGCCGATGGCGACGCTGCTCGACCGCCTTCCATCCGGTGTGGATCTGGCCGCAAACAACGGTCCGCAGCTCTGCGTCGTCGCGGGGCCAAGGCCCCTGGTCGCGGCACTTGGTGAGAAGCTCACCGCCGAAGGAGTGGCGTGCCGGACGCTGCGCACGTCACACGCGTTTCACTCCTCGATGATGGAGCCCGTGGTCGAGCCCTTTCTTCGCGTGGTCGAAGGCGTGCGCCTCTCGCCGCCGCGGATCCCCTACGTCTCGACCGTCACGGGAGACTGGATCGAGCCTTCTCAGGCGAGTGATCCCTCCTACTGGGTGCGCCATCTCCGATCGCCCGTCCAGTTCTCCGGAGCCCTCCAGGTCTTGCTCGCAGACACCGCGCGTGTCGCGCTCGAGTGCGGGCCGAGGCAGACCTCTGCAGCGCTCGCGCTCCAGCATCGCCCCGTCAACCCCGGGCGGGTGATTGCCGCCATGCCCGACAGCACGGACCCGGACGACGAGCACCCGGCCGCGCTCCTGGCACTTGGCGGCCTGTGGCTCAACGGCTGCACCGTCGACTGGCGGGCATTCGACGAGGGCGAGACGCGGCGCCGGCAGGCGCTTCCTACCTACCCTTTCGAGCGAAAGCGCTTCTGGGTCGAGCCTGGACGCACCGCGCCCCTCGACGCGGACGGCTCCCCCGCCCAGGTCGGCGCGGGCCACGCAATCCCGGCCGACCGCGCCACGACGAACGGTGTGACCGACTCTCGAGGGAGTGAGCGCAACAAACGGGCGATCGCAGACGAGACGACGGCCTCGGTCGTCGCGCTCCTCGAGGAGCTGCTGGGGCACGAGATCCACGACTTCGACGAGGACGCGCGTTTCAACGCCCTGGGGATCGACTCCTTGCTCCTCACGCAGCTCGCGCGCGGGGCGCGCGAGCGCCTCGGCTTCGACGTCACGTTCCGGCAGCTCACCGAGCGATACGTGACGACGAAGCTGCTTGCCGACGCCATACGCGCCAGAAAGCCGGTGGCCGCCGCGGCCGCTCCGCCCGCCGCAGGAGGCCCGGTCGCCGATCGGCCCGCGACGCTCGAGCTCTTGTCCACGCCGGCCACCCGTGAGGTGCCCCGACACCTGCCCGTCGCGCCAGCCGCGCTCCGGCGCCCCCTCTCGAGCATCGTCCGGGAGGCCGCGAGGTCCCTGGCGACCGCGTACAAACTGCGTCGCTGCGCCGTCGTCGGGGCAGGAGCGCGCGTCGCGGGGCGGGTCTGGATTCACGGGGAGGGACGCATAGTGATCGGCGAGCGCGTCCTGCTGGACGGGACCCGTGCGCCCATCGAGCTTCACGCCGAGCCGGGCGCGCAGCTCACCATCGGAGACGACACGATCGTGGAAGGCGGGACGTCCATCGAGGCCACGCTCGCCGTGTCCATCGGCGCACGCGCGCACATCGGGATGTACTGCAAGATCATGGACAATCACTTTCACGCGCTCGCTGAGCGAGACGCGCGCCCGCCTGCGAGAGCCGTCGTCGTCGACGAGGACGTCGAGCTCGGCCCCCATGTCATCCTGATGGCCGGCGCGCACGTCGGAAGAGGCGCCGTCGTAGAGGCGTCGACAGTCGTCGGCCGACCCATCGAACCCTACGCAGTCGCCCGCGGCAACCCCGCCAGGACCAGCGGGCATGGGGGCATCAATGCACGTTGACGGCAGTCGCCCGGTCACACTGGTCGAGGCGAGGAAGCTGCTCCACATGATGTTCACGGATCGCCGGGCGGCGCTGGCGAGGATCCGCCGCGGCGTCGGTATCGTCCGGGCGCACATCGTGTTCCGGGGAGCCGAGATCGGCGCTCGCGTGAACGCCACGGGGCGCGTGCGGGTCGTCGCCGACGGGCGGATCTCGCTCGCGCCCCACGTCCAGTTCCTCGGTGGAATGATCCCGTCGGAGATCGTCTGCCGACCCGGCGGCGAGCTCCTCATCGGCGCATACACCAGCTTCAACTACGGTGTCGTGATCGACTGCACCACGAGCATCCACATCGGAGAGCGGTGCCTGGTCGGGTCGATGACCTGCTTTCGCGACTCGGACCCCCGGCGGAGCGGTCCCATCGTCATCGGGGACGACGTCTGGGTGGCCCACGGCGCGCTCATCGAGCCGGGCGTACGCGTCGGCGCCGGGTCCATCGTATCGGCGGGGAGCGTCGTGACGACCGACGTACCTCCCGACTCCATCGCTGTCGGCAATCCCGCGCAGAGCTTCCCTCTCGGCAGCGACGTCAAGAACATCCGCCCCGCCGCGCGTGCGGAAGCGTGATGCCCGTGTGCACGAGGCTCTCGACGACGGCGACCCACCCGGGTCTCAGGCGCGAGCCCATCCCGCCCCGTTCGGAGCTCGGCGAGGAAGGTTCGAATCCTCTCGCCCCGACTGTACGTCCGGTTTTCGTAAGTAAGTACAAGCAGTTCCACACTGACAGCTTTTTCGGTTACCGCCCAGTCACCACCACCGGGGCAAACCCGCGGTCCATCGCTCCGCGCAAGTCCGTCCCGGTGGCGTGGACATAGCGGTTGGTGACCTGAATCGAGCTGTGCCCGGCCAGGGCCCGCACGGCCTCGACGCCGACGCCCACCCTCACCAGGTGAGAGCAGAACGCGTGACGAAGAGCGTGCACGCTCCAGATGCGAGCCATGCCCAGGCGCCGCTGATGCTCCACCACGCGCGACAGCACATGCTGCCGGCGCGGCGTCGTACCCTTGCTCGTGACAACCAACCGAGCAGCGGGCAGCTTCGCCCGCAGGGCATGGCCGAGGATCTCGCGAGCTGGGGGACGACGGGAACCGTGCGTTCCTTGTCGCCCTTGGGCTCTTCCTCCTCGTCCTCGGAGAGCGTCCGCACCACCCGGATGAGGCAGGTATCGAGATCGACATCTCGTGCCTGCAAGGCGCGGATCTCGCCGCTGCGTAGCCCCGCGTAGACCCCGAGGCCCAACGCGACGCGCACCCAGCCGCTTGCCTTGGCGATGAGGTGCTCGACCTCCGCCAGCGAGGGGGCTGCAGGAAGCTTCTTCGCCTCCTTGAGCACCCCCGGCGGTAGCCGCGGGGCTTCGTCGATGAGACCGAGCTGTGCGGCCTCCCGAAGGAGCGTCCCGACGAAGGCGACGGGGCCTTTGGCGGTGCGCTTCTCAAGCTCGATCGATCGAACGAACCCTCGCAGGTCCGCCTGCGTGATTGCGTCGAGTCGTTCGGCTCCGAACGCCTTGTCCACGCGCTGGCGCCAGAGGGCCTGGTAGCGGACGCGCGTGTTCTTGCGGAAGAGAGGAAGAACCTTCGGCTCAAAGGTCTGCCGGTAGAAATCCCGCAGCGTGGGCACGTCCTTGTGCTCGAGCTCCGGGGTTCCCGTCAGCACGGCACGTTCGTGGTACCGCGTCGCCTCCTTCTCCGCGCCGTCGCGGGTCTGAAGCTCCGCGTGACGGACGAAGCGCATCCGCTCGCCGTTCTTGGTGGAATAGTAGAAGTCAATGATCCAGCGGACGTGCCCGTTGCGCGTCCGTTTCTTCACGAGATTCGTCTGCACACCCATGACAACCTCACGGGCGGCCGCAACGCGCGCGGCAGCCAGAACCTACCATCGTCGGATGCGGGCTGGAACCGCTCTACGTCGTCGTCGGTGAAAAACGAACGCGCCAAGAGCGTCCAAACTTGTGCGCGACGACGCCGCCGCCGAGGTGGGCGATCACGTTTCGTCCCTCGCGACGAGCCGCCCGGCGACAGCGCGCGCGAAGCGCACCCGCCGTGAGCGATAGGCGCGTGGCCGCAACGTCGACGGACCAAAACTCGGGTTGTCCATGGCTCGCGTACGCAGGGCCCGATGTCACTGCCGGCGGCGGGGCAGGCGATGACGGGCCAGCTCGCTCGACTTCCGGAGGGACGTTTGCCTCTGCACCCTCGGACCGGAGGTCTGCCGTCGTCTCTCCGGCAGTCCCCCGCTCAACGCGAGTGAGCGAGTTTGCCGCCCCGTCTCCGGGAGCAACAAGAGCACTCGACTCGATCGCTTCGCTACAGCCGGGAACCGCTGGTCCTCGGCTTCGACAAAGGGATCCCTTCATGTCCTCCCTCACAAGGCAAGCAAGCGCCCACGGGCCGGCTGGCTGGACGGGCCCCGGAGCGGTTCGACGATACGCGACAGCGGAGAACGCGCCCGCTTCTTGCGTCATACGTCGCGTCTCGGTCGTGTCTTGGGTTTGCCATCCGATTTCAGAGGAAAACCCGGGTGACCCGGCCGTCGCGCGAGATCCCTCGGAACTCGGTCGCGTTCACGGCGTCCGCCGGCAACTCGCTCGGGTAGCGCGCGGGCCCATGGAAGCCCGCCGCCGCCCCAGCTATCGGTGCCGGCGATGGCGAAGAAGAAGCCCGCGTGGCTCTCGATCCTGCCCGGTGGCCTGGACCCCTCGCAGTTTCTCGCTCGACGAACTCCGCAGCGCGAAGCAGGCGCATGCCTTCCTGAGCGAACGGGTCGCGGGGCCGGAGGGCATCGCCGCGTACGTCCGTGGGTTCCGCTTCCTCCTCTTCTTCGGGCTCGTGTGCATCGCCGAGGACAAATACCCGCCGCTGACCCGATGCTGGAAGGATCTGGAGAAGCTCTTCATGAGCGACCCGGCCTTCGACGATGGCGTCTTCGTCCAGAGCTGCGTCCTCATGGATTTTCCGTTCGGACCCGAGGGCCAGACCGCCCTCGACTACTTCGAGGACTTCCTCAAAGGGAGCGAGGTCGCGCACGAGTTTCAGCGGTTCATCGACGAGGCGCGCAAGAGTCGCCTCGGCCTGCATCAGGACGTGATGCGTACGAAGAAGGTCGCCAAGTTCCGCGAGCTACTCTCCGGCAAGGTGATCGAAGCCTTCCCGTCCGTGGAGGCGTACGGCAAGGGCGAGATCCTCCTCGCCCGTATGATGGCATACAAGGAGCAGGTCTTTGTCTTCGGCGACCCCAAGGGCTTCCCGAAGGAAAAGCAGACCCACATCGAGGACATGGTGCTGGACAAGATCATGATCTACTCCGACGCCGAGGCGGCGCCGGAGATGCAGTACGAGAAGTTCATGAAGCTCGCCGGTCCGTACTGGATGTCGTGCGTCACGAAGAACGACGACATCCCCATCCTCAATCCGGATCACTACCGGACGTACCTCGACCGTCGCGCGTAGGGCTAACCCCGAGCTGCGGCCTGCACTCGCCGTCCCGCCGTCCCGTTCGCCGTTGACCCGCCAGGGCGCCTGGGGCATTGCTGGCGCTCGACGCAGCCGACATGGCCAAGAAGAAGAAGCTCCCCCAGAAACTCCAGGACTGGGTGGACGCGCGGAAGCGCCACCACCTCTCGCACGCGCACGTGCAGATGGCCCGTGAGCTGGGGATGAACCCCAAGAAGCTCGGCAAGATCGACAACCATGACCAGGAGCGCTGGAAGCTGCCGCTGCCGCAGTTCATCGAGCACCTGCACGAGAAGAGATTCGGCAGGCCGAGACCCGAGGTCGTGATGTCGATCGAGGATCGCGCACGGGCCAAGGCCGCGAAGCGGGCCGTGTCCACCTCGCCCAACCTCAAAGCGCGGAGCGGAGACGACGATGGCTGCGCAACGGATTGACCGCCAGAAGCTCAGCGACGCGATCGGTGGGCTCAGCCGCGAGCACGCGTGCGCGCTGCTCGACGAGACGATCGACTTCGTTCTGCCGGCCAAGGTCTCGAAGCTCGTGGGGCGATACGTCGAGCTAACCAGGCTGAGGCCCGACCCGCCCGGCGTAGCGGCTCTGCTCGCGGAGGTGAAGGCGTTCGGGGAGTCGAGCCTCGCGGGCGACTACTACGAGGGCTTCAACGTCAACTCAAAGAACTTCATGGAAAAGTCGGACGGGACGCGCAGGTGGATCGCCACGTGTCGGCGTCTGGTCGACCGTTGCATCGCGGCAGCAGCCCGTGGCGACCCCGCGGCCATCGACGGAGCCTTCGAGACCATCTTCGGCCTGCTTCGGCGCATCAACGAAGGGGACTACGACTGGATCTTCTTCGCCGACGAGGCCGGGGCATTCCAGGTCGGCGTGGAGTGGCGGAGGGTGCTGCCCGCCTGGTTCGCGTGCCTCGCGAAGACGGCCGCGCCCGAGGAGTACGCCCGCAAGGTCGTGGATGTGGTCGAGGAGTTCTGCGACTACGACAGCCGACGCCACATGGTCGCGGCCCGCAAGGTGGCGAGGCCCGATCAGCGCCGAGCGTTGCGAGTCGCGTCCAGGCGTCAACCCCGCAACGAGGAGCACGCGATGACGACGCGACGGAGACGTCGACGAGTCTCGTAGACAGGCGTCAGTGAAGCCCACCCCCGCGCTCGGCCTCTTCCTCGCGCCTGTGCATCTCGTCCCACGTCCTGCCCTTGCGCACGTCATCCCAGCACGCGCGCACGCCCTGGTTGTCGTTCGGGTTCAAGGACAGGATGCGCTCGAAGACCTGCTGCGCCTCCTCGAACTTTCCCAGCCGCCAGAGGCAGAGGCCGTAGCCGTGCAAGCAGCGCAGGAAGGGCCGGTTGTAGATGGCGCCCCAGAGGAGGAGCCCGTCGAAGCCCCGCGGTAGAGACAACTCGCCGATCCCCATGCCGATCTCGTAGTGGACGACCGCCTTCTTGGGCGAGTGGTCGAACGCCCAGTTGCCGAGATGCGCGTGAGCGTCGATGCAGCGCAGCTCCTTGCCGAGCACCTCCATGAGGATCTCGTTGGCGCCCTCATAGTCGCCGGCTTCAGCAAGCTCCGCCGCGTCGCACGTCGGGTTCGCCTCTTCGTCCATGCCGGGCAGTGAACCCCATGCGATGGGGTCGAACTCGAAGGAGGGTCGGGGCTTCGCGGTGAGCTTCTTCCAGAGCGCCGTGTACGGGTCGTCGTCGTCCTCGTAGGGCTCCGACCAGTCGGCGACGTCATCGAGGTCTCCGCCCATCAGGGGTAGCGGGTCGAGCCCGAGCTTCGGGATGTCGATGCGAGCGCCCTCGACGCTGCCGCTCGCGTACGGGTCGCCTCGCCACGTCCAGCGCCTTCCGACGAGGACCGTGGCGATCTGCCCTGGTACCAGGCTCCAGGCGTCGTACGAGGACATCCGCACGGTCACTTGGTCTGTCTCGCCGACGATCCGGACGCGCGCCGTGGTCTCGCCGACCTTGAGCACGACCGCTTCCACACGCTGAGGAGCCTCGGTCGGCTGCTCGGCAGCGTCACCAAGCCCGTTGGCGCACGCTCCGAGTACGTGCAGACGGGCGGTCGTGTACGCCTCGCCCGTTTTCGCCTGACGCTCGCGGATCAGCCTCTTGAGATCGCGTTGCTTGGTCATCGCCGTTCTCCTCGTCTGCGCCGCCTCGGCCCCCGCCCTCGGCTTCGCAGCGAAAAGACGCGCGACCAGCCGGCCGGAGGAGTTCGTTCTCCCCTTTGCCCCAGCGAGAGATCCTGCGGGGGAGGATCTGTCGGGGTTCGGCGTCGGTGCCGCCGTTGCCCGAAAGACTCGCGCACGAGAGGGCGTTCGTCAATCCAGCCCGCGACGGTGTGAGCGCTCCGGCCGACGTGGCGTCGAATCGCTTCGTCCGCGAGACTCGTCACACCGAGGCCGCCCGGAGGTACGGGTCGTCATCACCCTTGCGGGACGTACTTGCCCTCGACGAGCCGGTAGATGATGTCGGCCAGGGTCGGGTGCATGCCCGCCCCCGACGCCCCGATGACGCCATGACGCGATGGTGGAGCCGACCCGGCCCGACCCCAACGCGGCAGCCGGCCGTCGTCTAGCCCCCGGGCACGTCGAACACTGGCGAACGGCACGGTCGCATCTGTGTCGCACGAGGTCCGCTCCGCTTTGCGCTTGCCGATCCCTCTCGGCTCGTCCGCGCGGTTCGGCCTGTGTTCGCGTCTCGGGACCTTCGGCCCCCGTGCCGGGGGTGCCGGGCTTCTGCTTTTGCCGTTTCCCGGGGGGAGCCCTCGGCAAATGCACCCCGGCATCCCGAGAAGCTCCGGCCGAACCGCATCCGCGAACGAGCCGAGAGGAATCGGCGCGTCACAAGGAGACCACCCCGTGGACGACCGCATCAACCAACCGAGCAGCACCCCCGCAGTCGACAACAACCCTGGCGCCTACGACCTCGCTCAACGCATCGCGAACCACATGACTGGGCCGTGGACCGTCAAGCGACGCAGCACGCCCGACGGCGAGGAGCTGCCCAAGCACGCCGAGATCTTCCGCGATGCGGACGGAGCGATCATCACCGTTCACGTCGGCGGGTTCCGCCTGGAAGGGCGGGTGACGTTCGGCACGGGGTGGCCGAAGTACGGCGACGGCCAGCGATTCACGCCGCGAACTTACCCCTCCATCACGTGCAGCGCCGGGCGCGACGGCAAGGCGCTCGCGAAGGAGATCGAGCGCCGGTTGTTGGCCGACTACGATCCCGCGTACCGGGCTGCGCTCGAGCAGGTACGCGCGACTGACGCGGCCGACGCTCAAGCATGGGGCGCCGCGGAACGGATCGCCCGTGCCACCGGGGCCGAACTGCCACGGGAGGGCGGCCATCGCCAGCGACGCGCCGGTGCGGCCGTCGAGCTTCACGGCGCCGCCAACGTCTACGGGCTCAAGGTCCACGCGCCCTACGGCGAGAGGCCGCTAACCGCGAGCTTCGAGGTCCACGACGCGGACGAAGAGACCACGCTGGCGATCCTGGCTCTCCTGAGCCGCAAAGGCGACGCCGAGCAGTAGGCCCCGCCCCCACCCGGTCGGCGCGAGCCCCCGCGGCTCGCCCCGCGGGGGCATCTACCTTCGAGGGACTCGAGCGGCACGTGGGTCTCAGGCCGCGGAAGGACGGGGGCGTCGTGGAAGGAACCCGACGCGCCCGCGCCGATGGAGCAGCACCGGAAGGCCTGGGTCATTCTATCGCTCCTCGGCCGCAACGCGTATTCGGATCATCTCGCGCGGCTCCGGTCTGATCCTCCCCCCTCTCCATGGACTCGGCGTCTCTCACCCTCTCGGACTGTCTCGGGAGAGTTGTCACGACGCTCGCCGCTGCTGGACCGCGTGCGCCCTTGGACGTCGACGCTGTCTGTCCGCGTCGACGGCGCGGAGCTTCTCGCACTTGTCGCCCTCGTCGCCCCGGAGACCACTCGGGAGGTGGTCCCCCCAATGTCTCGCGGCCATCGTACGCGATTCGTGCGGGTTGGCCTCCAATCGCCACCGGCCACCGGCTCGCACTCGGCCCTCGCGGCATCCTCGCCACCGCTCCCAGCGCGGCCCAAGGAGCGGGGCGCCATAGCGCAGTACCGCGGCTTCGGCCCTCTACGCGGTGCTCGTGGCGTCGCCCGACTCGACGACGGTGATCACTCCGGTCTCCTGGCGTTCGGGCGCGCCGACTGTCGTCCCTTCGCCGGTCCTCCCAACGTCCTTCCTGCTTTCCCGTTCCCGTCCTCCCGACGACGCCTCGGTTCTCCTCGGCCCGTCCGCGCGGTCGCCCCGATCAGCGCGCCTTCGGACCTCGGACGGCCCCTTCGGGGGACGCCGCTCTGCTTTCCCGGTCTCCCCGAGGGATCCCTCCGGGAAAGCGCGGGACGTCTCCGATAGGAGCGCTTGGGGCGACCGCTCTTGGCGAACGAGCCGACGGAGAGACCGGGGCTCACGCAAGGAGACAGGACGATGAATAGCAGCAAGAGGACGATGAAACTCGTCGCCGTCGTGCAGTACGGGCCGGAGAACAACAGGAAGAGCAAGTGGACAACCATCGGCGTCGCGTTCGAGAACCGCGACGCGTCGTTCAACCTCCGCTTCGACTACCTGCCGACGGACATGACCGGCACCACCATCCAGATGCGCGCCTTCGATCCGCGGAGCGACGAGGAAGGCCAGCCGTCAACCTAGGACCCGAAGGGCAAGCCGGTGGGCGAGAGCGACCAGCTCCCGCCCGTCGGTGCGTTTCTCGAGGAAATTGGCGTCGCGCTCGGGCGCCACGGGAGCGTCCACCGAACGTCTCCCGACACGTCACCGTTGGTGACTGATCAGGAGCTCGCTTTCGGTCGGCCTGCACCTCCGGCCGGGCCCCCCTTCGGCGTGGCCGTGGGCGCCACGGAGATCGCCGCCTGGGGTCGTACCGTCCCGACGCCGGCCCCCGGAGCGTCCCCCACGACGCTCTCGGTACGCTCGTGGCCTACCCCGCAACGGGCTCTCGAGTTTTCCTCGGGACTTCGCTCCCGAGAGACCCCGCCGTCGTCGTCGTCGCCGCCGCCTCGCCGGTCGTCCTCGTCGCGCTAGGAGGCGGCGGTCCAGCCGGCGTTGTCGTAGCGGCGTCCGCGGAAGGACGTTCTCCACGCGCAGCGGCCTCCAGAAAGGTTGTCGCCGGGCCGGCAATCGTCGCGCCCTCCGTCCCCGGACCCTCTGTCCGGACGTCGGCTTCCTTCGCCGCGGGGGGCGGCTTCGGCAAGGCGACGCTTCGGGCGGCCGTCGTCCTTGCGGGCCGCCTCGGGGACTCGTCCTTCGGCACCTTCCTCCGGCTTCCCTTCATCCCGGCGGCGTCGCGACGCTCGCTCAGCCGCTTCTTCAAGACCGACGGGCTGACCTCGATCCCTCCTTTCGCAAGCATCGTCACGATCGCCGGCCAACCGTAGTTCTTGCGGCGAAAGGCGTGGATCTCGGGCAAGAGCAAGGTGAGCGCTTCCCGGAGCGAAATCTCCTCCGGCTCGTGGTGCGGCATCGCGTCGAGCTCGGCCTTGACGCGGAGCGCGTCGGCCAATCGGTACCTCTTCGTTTTCGTCACGGGAGTTCTCCTCAAGAGAAGCCTTCATCGACCCAACCACCGTCGAACGGTCGTCTACGCGAGCACCTCCGTTTCTTCGGCGGGTTCCCCGCGATGCCGAGACCGTCCCCAGACTCGATGCCACTCGGCGCTCGCTCGACGCGATCCGGATCGACACCGGCATGACCGTCGGACTCGCGAGCCCGGGCTCCGGCGGTTGCGCTCGGACTGTTCGGCGACGATTCTCGGCACGCGATCGTTGGACGACTGTCCGGCGTCCTCCATTGGGTCGCCAACCGTCGGAAAAATGTCCGCCGGCCCGGAGCGAAGCGGAGGGCCAGAAGCGGTTCCCGACGCGATCGGGATCCGCTCCTCCGATGCTCCGCTCGTGCTCACCGAGGCGATCTCCGTCGCGTCGGGGTCTGGCGACGCGGTGCTCACCGAGTGCTCCGTCGGGCCCGCCTCCATTGCTCCAACGTGTGGTTCGCGGGCGCTCGTCTGGTGCTCTCCTCGCGCGCCAAAGAGCGCGCTGCCGTTGCTGCTGGCAATGGCCCCGAAGGGGTTCCTGGCGCGATCGGAATCCGCATCCCCCGATGCTCGCTCGTGCTCACCGGGCCGTTCGCCACGGCGTCGACGGCTGATGCGGAGCTGCTCACCGAGTGCTCCGTCGGTGCGTCGCCGTTGCTGCGTCGTTTGGTTCCTGGGGCCTCGTCTCGCGCTGTCCTTGTGCGCCAAGAGCGCGCCGCCGTTGCTGCTGCCAATGCTCCCGAAGGGGTTCCTGGCGCGACCGGAATCCGCTCCCCCGATGCTCCGCTCGTGCGCACCGAGCCGATCTCCGTCGCGTCGGGGTCCCGTGCCGTCGTGCTCACCGAGCGCTCCGTGGCATGCGTCGCCGTTGCTGCACCGTTAGGTTCGTGGGGCCCTCGTCTCGTGCTGTCCTTGTGCGCCAAGAGCGCGACGCCGTTGCTGCTGGCAATGCTCCCGAAGGGGTTCCTGGCGCGACCGGAATCCGCTCCCCCGATGCTCCGCTCGTGCTCACCGAGCCGATCTCCGTCGCGTCGGGGTCCGGTGCGGGAGTGGTTCCTCGGTTGCTCATCTTCTGCGCTCTCCAATGGACGGCTCGTGCTCCGTCGTTGCTCCATGATCGGTACGCAGCATGGTTCTTGCCGCTCACCCCAAATGAGACAGGAGGTGATGGTGTCGGATTGGGAACCCGGAGAGAAGCGGAGGGCAAGATAAGGAATTGACGTCTGGTTGGTTGGAAGTAGCGGATATCGATGAATCTTTGTTGACGTCACATGTGGCATTCGTGACGTCACTAGGCCCGCAAGGGCTCGACTCTCTTCGAGAAAGGTTGACGTCACGTATGGGGGATGGCCACGACCTCCCGGCCTTTCGGCCGAACTTCGGAAAGCAGCGAAAAGAGCGCCGGGGCTTTCGCAACGCGCTTCTCGCGGCCGTCTCCGCCGCGGGTGGGTACCGCCGCCGCGTCGCCGCCGCTCGGCGCTGCAATACCCGCGTCGCCGTGCGGCGTCCTGGCGCCGATGCGCGCCGGGTCATCGTCAAGGCGCGCTTCGTCAAGATGACGAAGTACGGTGCGAAGGCGGCCAGGC
>Ga0182030_10008365_pt1 | contig 21431 bp, 14 predicted proteins | sample 812S3MmetaG_FD_121299 | JGI IMG/M metagenome (GOLD analysis project Ga0182030, IMG submission 121299) | Permafrost microbial communities from Stordalen Mire, Sweden - 812S3M metaG (Illumina Assembly) | ecosystem: Environmental > Terrestrial > Soil > Wetlands > Permafrost | place: Sweden...
CCTCGGGCTGCGCAACTTTGCAGCATTCAGTGGCGACCAGCTATTGCTTGTCCCGTGACACCGGGGGCTGCTCCGAATTTTCGGTCAACGGTGACTGCAGCCGATGCCCTTAACGGCAGTGGCGCTCAGACACAAAACTTCCTGGCTGACGCCCAGCACTGTTCTTGTCCTGCCGATTACACCGCAGAGCCCGTGCCCGCTGTTATGCCGCTCCGCCCTCATATAGAGGTCCTTTGCGATGCCGGCCCTCCAAACTGACCAGTCTTGGCCGAACGCAACCGTCCACTCGAGCAAGCGACAGGCGGCCCACTGGGTGCCCACTCAAACCTTACGGCCGACGCGTCTTATGCCAGATGCGCAAGCTTTGGGATCCGTACCGTCCAATATCTAGGGAGCGCCCGTTCAAATTTGGGTGGGCCCGTCTCAGTAGCAGCGGGCCATGCTGGGCCACAGGGCCACCAACTAGTGTCTGTCCGCCCCTCCCATGACCACTCGGGTCACCTGCCAAGATGCGCCTGCAGATTAATCCTCCTTTAATTAATGAGGCGTAGGCTTTCAATTCCCGCAACGCCACAATAGCCGGTGGCCTGATGGAGCGCTGCGCGAAGCATATCGCGGGTGAGCGATGACAGGAGCACCCGATCTGCCTGGAGGTGGCGGTCAACGTACCGACTGAGAAATTGGGGGGGAGCAAAGCACCGGGTGGGCTTAGGCCAGAGAACCACGGTTTCGCTTCCATTCAGCTTCCGTGAACTATCAAGTGACCCTGCAGTATTTCCTGCAAGGAAGGGTGGATTCGATGACTCATGAGTTTCCAGTTCCGCAAGAGCACACGGCGCTGCGCGACGAATGGAGTGGCGACCCGGCATCCAGAGGTGCGCGATGGCCTTGAGAGATTTACTCGTTTACCTGGATCAATCCGAGCATGCTATCGACCGCTTGCGTCTTGCAGGAACCCTCGCGCATAGACACAAGAGCCGCCTGACGGCCCTGTATGTGAAAGAACTGACGCCGGCTCAACAGCAGGAACTTAGCGTCGCGGAACTTGGGCAGGGCAGCGCCCAGTCCATTCAGCTCGCCAACCGGCTAATCGAACAGTCCATCGGCGATACGGCTCAGCGACTGCGAAGTGCACTAACAATCATCGAACACGACCTGGGTATCGAGGTTGAGTGGCGCCAGGTGAGTGGAAAGAGTGCCAATGTGGTGCCACAGCATGCGCGTTTCGCAGATCTTTGTGTTCTGACCCAGGATACGCCACACACGATGGCCTCTACGGGCTACACATTTTCCGAGCAACTGCTGTTCGTAACGGGACGACCGGTGCTATTCGTACCTGCTCACGGCGCCTTCACCCACACTGGTGCCCATATTCTGGTGGCCTGGAATTCCAGTCGCGCCTCAACTCGAGCGCTCAACGACGCACTTCCACTCTTGGAACTGGCCGATCGCGTGACGGTACTGGCTATCAACCCTTCCGAATTCGCCGAGCGCTACGGGGCGCTGCCACCGGAGCGGATCGTGGAGCACCTAAGGCACCACGGCGCAACCGTCGAAGGGCTGTGGTTTAACAACGTGCCGCCGGCCTCGATTGTCGACACTGTACAGTCGGAGGCGCGCCGATTAGGCGCAGATTTGATAGTGGCTGGTGCCTTTGGCCATCCGAAGCTATGGGAGCAATTAATGGGTGGAGTGACCCGCGACCTGTTGGCACACATGGAGCTGCCAGTTTTGATGTCTTTTTGAGTGCAGCCCGATCAGAGCACCACGTGCGCGTTGCCCCTGTCTCCGCTCACCCATCCGGCGCAAGGAGAGCATTGTGCAGCTCCATCGTGATTCGGTTGCAGGTAGCCATTGCAAAAGTTGCCATTTACGAGACCCGGCGCCTGCTGATGGGAGACTGACCGCGCAGGGTGCGGCCAGTGCGCCTCGAGGATACGCAGGCTTCACGGCGACCGCAGCACTGCCAGCGCCAAGGAGGTCTACGCCGATATGTTCGAAGCAACAACTCAGTGCGTGTGTCTGCCGTGACTGGGAGCCTGCCCGGTGCACAACCCATCGGCTAGAGAAGCGCGCCAGGGACACTACGCTCTGCGGCAAACGTCGCCGCGCTGAAACATCGGCCCAGAGCTGAAGACTACTACTCCCTGCATCCGAAACGACTCCACAGGAACCGTGCTATGGTGGAATGCAATCGGCAGTGTCGGCTCGTCTGGCGAGCGTTGCATCCCTCTTGTTTTCCGGCATTTGGCACGGCCTAGGCTCGTTCCGATGATGCGCAACCTAAATTGTCTCGAGAAAATGTCAGCGGCATTCAGTAAATTCCGCTGCTCACTTCTCCTGGCGCTGACCCTATCCATGGCGGCGGTCTCAGTGTGCCACGCGGCGGTCGGCACAGGACCTACGGGTTACGCGGAGCTGGTCCGGCAGGTGGCGCCATGTGTTGTCACGGTAATGGTGGAGGAGCAGACAGAGAGCGCCGGGCAGCGGGCCGCTGATCGAGCCGCGGGTGGCGCTCAATACAGCGAGTTGCGGGCGCTTTTTCACACCATGCTAGCCGGCGTCAATGGTGCCGAGCCCGCGCCAACGGACCGCGAGATGTCTCTTGGTTCGGGGTTTCTCATTCGAGAAGACGGCCTGATTGTGACCAATCGTCATGTAGTGACGGGCGCAACGACTGTCAGCGTCAAGCTGGCGGATGGTCGAGAGTTTGCCGCGCAGGTGATCGGGGCTGATGCGACCACCGACATTGCACTACTCAAAATACCAGCGGCTCATTTGCCTGCACTTCGATTCAAGTCATCAGACAAGATATCGGTGGGTGATCCGGTCATTGCCATCGGGAATCCCTTCGGATTGGGTCAGTCGGTCACCGCGGGCATCCTCTCGGCACGGGCCCGCACGCTCGAGCAGGATCCTTATATTGATTTTCTCCAGACCGACGCGGCGATCAATTTTGGAAACTCGGGTGGCCCGCTGCTGGCTACAGACGGAACGGTGGTTGGCGTCACCTCGGCTATTCTCTCTCCAAGTGGTGGTTCCGTTGGGCTCGGCTTTGCCATTCCGGCCGAGACGGTGCTGGCGGTGGTCGCAGACCTGGAACAGCACGGCAAGGTGAGTCGAGGCTACCTTGGCATTGAAGTTCAGACGATGACCCCGGCGCTGGCCCGCGCGCTGCTTGGGGACAATGCGCCCAAAGGCGTCTTGATTACGGCGGTGGATCCGCAGGGTCCCTCTGCCGGGGCATTGCTCGCCTCGGATGTATTACTCAGCGTGGATTCAAAGCCCGTTGAGGCGAGTGATCTGGGAAAGGTCGTCGTGCGCCTTCAACCGGGCATTTCGGTGCTCGGATCGGTAATGCGCAATGGCGTCGTACTGAGCGTTCCGCTTTTGGTAGGACAACTACCCGACCCACCACCCGATCCCATGCACAGCGGGGATCGTGACGTCTGGGTTCCGAGTCTCGAGCTTGGCGTAGCCTCGACCACTGAGGATATACGCAAGGCGCTCAAAGCAGCCGATGAAACTGGGGGTCTGATCGTTACACAATTGCGCCCAGATGGAGCGGGAGCGCTGGCCGGTCTGAAGATCGGAGACCTTGTAACACACGTGGGCTCTACACGACTCGAGAGCGCAGAGCAGCTGGCCTCGGTTCGAGTACCATCCGCCAGTCTTCCGCTCCTTCTAAGAGTGGTGCGGAACGGTTCTCCTGGCTATCTCGCCATTACGGGAACTGCGCAGCACTGAGCGCATACCCTACCCCCACAATAATGAGCGCGCTACGATGTGTTCGCCAATCCGGTCCTCCACAGATGAGTCGGCCGGTAGAGCGCGCACCTGTCACTGAGAGCATCAGCAGCTGGTGTTCGCGTGAGCATGCCGGCAGAGGCGGGCGACCACCGAAGCCCCGGCATTAAACCCTCTTAACAATCCGATCCCACTTTCAATCGATTGCACCGATTCGCCAGCGGTCGCGACAGCGGACCCCTGGTCTAACGTATTGATTACTAGGGTTTTATTCCGCTGGAGCGAGCGCCTCGATTTTGCGGTGCAGAAGTTGGACTCGGCCACCCGCATTTTAATCTGGCTCTTATGTTCGCCTGATCTAATTGGCGCCTGCCAAAGGTGATTCATGCGAATGCTCGTTGTAGAAGATGACCGAAAAGTCGCGGATTTCGTGGCGCGAGGCTTGAGGGCCGAGAGCTTCGCGGTGGACGTCGCGCACGACGGCATTGCCGGTGAGCAATACATGCTCAGCTACGCCTATGATTTGATGATTTTGGATCTCATGTTGCCAAAGCTTAGCGGCACTGCATTGCTGACCGAAGTGCGCCGAATGCGACCCAACCTACCCGTGTTGATACTAAGCGCTCGGGATGGGCTTGAAGAGAAGGTGCGTCACTTCGAAGCCGGTGCCGACGACTACCTTACAAAGCCTTTCAATTTGGCCGAGCTGGTCGTGCGGATAAAGGCCTTATTGCGCCGCGGTCCCGTCGAGTATTCAACCACGCTACAGATCTCGGACCTTCAGGTCGATCGTGTCTCCCAACTGGTCCGCAGGGCTGATCAACGAATCGAATTGACGGCCAAGGAATTTGCACTGCTCGTGTGTCTGATGTCGACACCCGGTCGCGTGATGTCCAGACAGATGATCATTGACAGCGTTTGGGACCAGAGCTTTGACGGTCTTTCCAGCATTGTGGATGTTTACGTACGCTATCTGCGTCGGAAGATTGACGAGCCTTTTGGAAAGAAGCTTATTCACACCGTCCGCGGTGTTGGGTATTGCATTCGTGATCTGGAGGCTCAGTGAATTATCGCTCGATCGCCTTTCGGCTATCTCTCTGGTACGCGGTACTCCTGAGTGTAACGTTTGCACTTGTAGGTTTTACGACGTTCTTCGCCGTTGAGCACTACCTGCGCTCGACCTTAAGCGAGGTCCTCTACCGCCGCACCGAACAGGTTCAGAACATACTGCAAACGAGCTCTGTCACGCCTGGCACCGATACGCTGGCGTCAAAGCTGGAATTGCAGATGGCACCGGAATTTACGAACCGCTTCTTGCGCATTACCCGCTGGCCTTCGACACGGATGTATGTGTCCGGAGTGCCTGCCGACTTTGGATTCAATCCAGCGCAAGTGCCCGCCGCCGTGATCTGGCCTCAGCGGTTCCAACTCCAGAGGGTAACGTTGCCAGACGGCACTCCGCTGCTCATCGGCCGCCTCCGAGAGTCAACGGCGAGCGGAGATTATCTGATCGAAATGGGCTCCTCACTCGCGGCTGTTGAGGCCCTGCGTGATCGACTGCTCGCGATCCTTGCGCTGATCTTGCCAATCCTGGTGATCCTGGCCGCAACTGGTGGCTACTTCCTGGTGCGTCGGGCGCTGCGTCCGGTGGACCAAATCTCCCAAACAGCGGCCAAAATCAGTATTGGCGATCTGAATGCTCGCTTGCCTGTGCCACTTACGGGCGATGCACTTGAGCGTCTTTCTGTAGCTCTGAACGAGATGCTCGGTCGGCTTCGAGATTCGGTACAACTATCGCAGCGCTTTCTGGCCGACGCCTCACACGAGCTTCGCACCCCATTGACCATCATCAGGGGTGAGCTCGAAAACCTGGTGTCTTCACGCGAGTGCGGACCCGTGACGGTGAATGCCATCGGCAGCGTCCTGGAGGAAGTAGAACAGCTGAAGCATCTGGTCGAGGGATTGATGGCGATCTCCAGGCTCGATGCTGGGGATGCCAAGCGCGAACTGGTTCACGTCGATCTGATGGAACTTGTGGCAACCACCACCGAGCAGATGCGCCTGGTGGCCGAGGATGCGGGCATCAGCCTGGAGTATGCCGATCTGCAGTCCGTACCCGTGATGGGTGATCGCGGTCGGCTCCAGCAGGTCGTCGTCAATCTGCTCGACAATGCCATCAAGTACACGCCACGTGGCGGCACAGTCCGGCTCCATACCCTGCGCTCGGGTCGCGAAGGTGTGCTGGAGATTCGCGACACCGGTATCGGTATACCCAGCGAAGCTATCGGCCATGTTTTCGAGCGTTTCTATCGTGTCGATGACGCGCGCTCCCGGGACAGCGGCGGGGTTGGCCTTGGGCTCGCGATCGTCAAAGCCATCTGCAATGCCCATGGCGCCTTGATCGAAGTCACGAGCACCGTGGGCGTCGGCAGCCGCTTCAGCATCCGGTTTCCGCTGGCGCGTGAATTCCCTGTCCGAAAAATGCCGGCAGCATCGACAGTCAGCGCATCTGTGTCGGCCTCTACAGCCCAGAGTGAGGCTTGAAGGTGCCCCAATCCAACGCGCGGGCTCCTGCCCGATTGAGGAGCCTATTGTCCGAATTTTGGTCCACCTACCCTCAACTGGGCGGCAACTTCCGTGCAGCTCCTTAATGCCCATAGGTAACTGACGCCCATGTCACCGGTTCGATTTGTCCTAAAGCACCCCTATACGGTTGCATCCTCTCTGATCCTGATCAGCCTACTCGGCATTGGCGCGGCATTGCGCATGCCGGTGGACATTTTCCCCGAAATAAACATTCCAGTGGTCAGCGTGGTCTGGACCTACGGGGGCATGAGCGCCACGGATATCCAGAATCGGATTCTTTCCTTCCACGAACGCCAGATGGCCTCGTTGGTCGATGACATCTCGCGTATCGAGGCGACCAGCTACGAGGGCGTCGGGGTCGAGAAGGTCTACCTGCACGAGGGCGCGGATGTCAGCCGCGCGGTCTCGCAGCTGGCCAGCAGCGCACTGGTTGTACTCAAGTACATGCCCCCGAATATCACGCCGCCAATGGTGTTGCGTTATGGGGCGACCGACGTGCCGATCATCCAGCTTAGCCTGGCCAGCACCACTCTGCCCGATACCAAACTCAATGATCTGGGGCAGAACATCATTCGTCCGGATCTTGCGGTGGTCCATGGCGCCGAGGTCCCGCAACCCTATGGCGGCAAGCCACGCGTCATTATGGCCGATCTGGACCCCCAGGCGCTCTCGGCGCGCGGCCTCTCGCCAGCGGATGTGAGCGATGCCTTGCAACGCCAGAACGTGATTCTGCCGGCCGGGGATGTCAAGATCGGCACCAAGGACTATCCGCTGGCGATGAACAGCAGTCCGGATGTCATTGACACCATCAACTCCTTTCCAGTGGCGCAGATTGCCGGCAGAACGATGTTCATGCGCGACATCGCGCATGTGCACGATGGCTTCCAGGTGCAGACCAACTCCGTGTCGGTCGATGGAACGCCAGGTGCGTTGATCACAATCCGCAAGACGGGAGGCGTCTCGACGCTCGCCGTGATCGATGGCGTACGCGCAGCACTCACGGATATCCGCAAAGTGATGCCGGCCGGTGTGACCATCAAGCCGCTATTCGATCAATCGATCTTCGTCAATGCGGCCCTCTCCAGCGTCAAGATCGGCGGGATGATGGCCGCCGGCTTGACGGCATTGATGATCCTGTTATTTCTCGGCAACTGGCGCTTGACGCTGATCATCCTGGCGGCCATTCCGCTCTCGATTATCGCCGCGCTACTGATGCTCTATGTCGGCGGCCAGACCCTGAATACCATGACCCTGGGGGGCTTCGCCCTCGCGGTGGGCATACTGGTCGATAACAGCACGGTTGTGATCGAGAACATTGAGCGGCACCTGGGTCTTGGAGAGCCACTGGCCGATGCCATCGCCGATGGCGCCAACGAAGTCGCCGTACCCACGATGCTGGCTACGCTATGCATCTGTATAGTGTTCGTACCGGTATTTCTGCTTCAGGGTACGGCCAAGTACCTGTTCTCGCCCCTGTCCCTCTCGGTCTGTCTCGCGCTGCTGGCGAGCCTCGCCTTGTCCTTCACGATGGTGCCGGTGCTGTTCTTGTACCTGATGCGTGCCCGGCATGCCGCGGACCATAAAGAGGTCCCGGTGGGTTCAACCCCCGATGTCAAGCAGAACCTGTTCATGCATGTGCACCTGCGCTTCAACCAGGGCTTTGAGCGCATGCGCGAGGCCTATCGTGGGCTGCTCGCCTGGACGCTCGTAGAGTCGCGCCGGACCATAGCCTTCTTCGGGGTGCTGATGGTCGGCTCGCTACTGCTCTTCCCGCTGCTTGGCCGGGACTTCTTCCCGCAGGTCGACGCGGGACAGTTTCGGCTGCATGTCCGAGCCCCTGCCGGGACTCGGCTGGAGGAGACGCAGGCGGATTTCTCACGGGTTGAGTCGACCATCCGAAAGATTGCTGGTGCCGGTCAGATTGACACGGTGCTCAACAACATCGGCCTGCCTTACAGCGGCATGAATATCGCACTCAGCGATTCGGCCACCGTCGGTCCAATGGATGGTGAGATCCTGGTCTCACTCAAGGAGCATCACACCCCGACCGCCGAGCTTGTTGCGCAACTGCGCCGGGAGCTGCCCAAGCAGTTTCCATCCATGCAGTTCTTCTTCCAGCCTGCCGACATCGTGGATCAGGTGCTGAACTTCGGACAGCCTGCGCCGATTGACGTCCGAATCTCCGGGCCCGACAGCCAGCTCGCCTACGCGCTGGCGGGCAAACTCACGCATGATCTGAAGCAGGTTCCCGGTGTCGTCGACTCCCATATCTTCCAGGTTCCCGATGCGCCCTCGCTCAATGTCAATGTGGATCGATCCATTGCGATGCAAATGGGTCTGGAGCAGCGCGGTACCGCCACCGACGTGCTGGTCGCCACGAATAGCAGTGCCCAGAGCGCCCCGAATTTCTGGATCGATCCTCGTAACCAGGTCAGTTACCCCCTCGTCGTGCAGCTGCCGACCTACCACATCGATTCGACGCATGACCTCTGGACCATGCCGCTTGGCTCCGCGGCCAACGGCGGTCGAGGCCCCATGCTGATGAACATCGCCAGCTTCCAGCGCGGCGTCGAACCGCTCGTGCTCTCCCAGCTGAATATCCGACCCGTGTTTGACGTCCACGCCGATGTGCAGGGGCGTGATCTGTATTCGGCCGCCCAGGCCATCGACAAGGTCATCGAGGCCGACCGGCCCGATGCTAAGAGCGCAACGACCGTGACGCTCAGTGGTCAGGTCGAGACAATGCGAGAAAGTTATACCGGATTGTTTTCGGGCATGGCGCTCGCCGTTATCCTGGTCTACCTGTTCCTGGTCATCAACTTCCAGAGCTGGATTGATCCAGTCATCGTGCTGGCCGCCGTGCCGTTTGCGCTCGGCGGCGTCATGTGGATGCTTTATCTGAGTGGTACGCACCTGAGTGTGCCGGCCCTGATGGGCACACTGATGTGCATCGGCCTGACGACCGCCAACAGTATTCTGGTGGTCAGCTTTGCCAATCAGCGCATGGACGCGGGCGATGATCCTGCAACCGCGGCGGCTACTGCGGGCTTTACCCGCATGCGTCCCGTGCTGATGACCGCCGGCGCTATGGTGCTCGGCATGATCCCGATGGCCCTCGGTGTTGGCGAAGGCGGCGAGCAGAATGCGCCGCTCGCCCGCGCCGTGATCGGCGGGCTGCTATTTGCCACCTTTGCCACCTTGGTGCTGGTACCCACAGCCTATCGCTTGCTGCGGAAAGCCCCCGGCGCCCAAACCAACCCTCCGGGAGACACGCTTGTCCACCATTGAGACCGACCAAAGACTGAAGCGCGCCGCCATCGGCATCGCGGCTATCCTGATAGTGGCCTTTCTTGTGGTATTTGGGATCAAGACCTATCGCTCACACCGGCTCGCCAAGGAGACCGCTGCCGCATCGGTGGCCCTGCCAACCGTAGAGGTGATCAAAGTGGGCGGCACCGATGCCAAGGGCTTGCTCACGCTGCCTGGGGAAACGGCAGCCTGGTACGAAAGCACCATTTTTGCGCGGGTCAGTGGCTTCGTCGCGAGCTGGCACGCTGACATCGGAGACCATGTAAAGGCCGGGGAAGTTCTGGCGCGCATTGACACGCCCGAACTGGATGCCGAACTGCAGGCAGCGCAGGCCAAGCTTGAGGTGTCCAAGGCTCAAGTGAAGGTTAAGGAGGCTGAAGCCGCATTTGCCACGACCACTTACGAGCGCTGGAAGGATTCGCCCAAAGGTGTGGTGTCCGATCAGGAGCGGGAGGATAAGAAGGCCGGCGATTCGGCGGCCACCGCGCAACTGGCGGCGGCCCGCGCTCAGGTCAATCTCGATCAGGCGGATGTGGATCGCCTCTCAGCCTTTGAACAATTCAAGAACGTCACCGCCCCTTATGCCGGCACCATCGTCGAGCGGCGTATCGATATCGGAAACCTGGTCACTGCGGGCAGCTCGGCGGGCAATACGCCGCTCTACCGCATGGAGCAGAATGATCCGATCCGAGTGTTCGTGGACGTTCCTCAGAGTGCCGCGCCGGATTTGATGAAGAATGGCGTCTCCGGTCAGTTACTGCTCGGTGACACGTCTGGCACTTCGATCTCCGGCCACATCACCCGTACCTCGGAGGCCATCAATCCGCAGGCCCGGACATTTCGGGTGGAAATGGATCTGCCAAATCCCATGCGGAAGATTGTGCCTGGGCTGTATGTGCAAGTGGCTTTCCAGTTGCCAAATGGGGGGCAATTTTCGGTGCCCGCGGCTGCGCTGCTATTTACACGCGAGGGCCCCAAGGTGGCTCTCGTGGGCCCCGACAGCGCGGTGCACTTCAAAAAGGTTACGATCGCGCGCGATGACGGCGATCAGGTCCAGCTCGGCGACGGCGTCAATGCCGGGGATCTGCTGGCGCTGAATATCAGCAATCAGATTGTCGATGGCCAGAAAGTCCTGTCCACAAGTAAAGCGGTCTCAGCGCCCTTGGCGAGCGCGAAGGCGGCAGAGTGAATTACAGGCCTCGAAGCTTGGCCGGCTGGTTTGTACTGACGCTGACGGGCTGTGCGGTGGGTCCGAATTATCATGCCCCGCATACGACTCCACCGCCTGCCTTCGATGCCGCTTTGCCTTCGAACAATGCCCCTGCAGAGCCCCAACTTACGGGGCCCGCCGAATTGACACTTTGGTGGCATGCGCTGAACGATCCTGAGCTTAATTCCCTGGTGGATCGCGCCGTCCGGGCAAATCCCGATATCGAGATCGCGCTGACCCGCTTGCAGGAAGTCCGCTCTCAGCAAGCGGTGCTGGTCGGCGATGCGCTGCCCGAGGTGTCGGCCAGTGGATTTTCCGGCCGCGGTACTGGCAGTGATCTGACCAAGGCGGGCGTGGCTCCCGCACTTCGCGCAGGCGATAACAAGGGCAATCTGCCACAGATCCGTCAGCTGGCCGGATTCGCGGCCAGCTGGGAGCTCGATCTCTTCGGAGGTTACCGCAGAGCCATCGAGGCGGGTCGCTACGACATCCAGGCGGCCGCGTGGGCTCGCAACGCTGTACTGACCAGTGTCATCGCTGATGTGGCCGCAGGCTACGTGGACCTGCGCGGGCTGCAGATGCGCCTTTCCATCCTGCGGCAGAATATTGCCGCGGCACAGGAGTTTCATGATTTCGAGCAGGCGCGCTTCGATCGTGGATTGACCAACGAACTGGATTTGCAGCTCGCCGAACGTGAGCTCGCCAGACTCCAGTCCCAATTGCCGCCGCTTGAGAGTGGCATCAAGGCCATGCAGTACCGCCTCGCCGTGCTTCTGGGACGTTATCCGGAGGAGCTGAGCACTGAACTTGCCAGCTCGGGAGTTCTACCGGCGCTACCCGAGACCATTCGAAGCGGCTTGCCGCTGGATCTACTGCAGCGGCGTCCGGATATTCGACAAGCCGAGCGGCAACTGGCAGCAACGACGGCGCGAATCGGGGTTGCCACGGCCAATTTATTTCCTCACCTGGGTATCAGCGGCGCCCTCGGAACGCAATCGGCAACCAATACCGTCCAGGGAAGTCACATTTGGGCCTTCGGACCCTCGGTGTACTGGCCCATACTCGATTTCGGTACGCTCGATGCCATGGTCAACGTCGCCGACTTGCAGGCTCACGAACAACTAATCACCTACCGCAAGACAGTGATTGGCGCCGTGCAAGATGCCGACACCGCCATCGCGAACTACGCAGCCGAGCAGCGACGCGTCAACAGCCTGTCGGTGGCGATTGCGGCAAGCCTGCGGGCGGTTGAACTGGCTGAGCAGCGATACGATCGCGGGCTCACCGACTTTCTAAATGTTATCGACGCCAGACGCCAGGAGTACAGTCTGGAAGATGAATACACCTTGGCACAACAGACCGCGGCCGAATCCTTTGTGCTGCTCTACAAGGCACTGGGTGGTGGGTGGGAGGCATTCCAGAACGTACCCCCGATTCGCCACGCACTGCCGGCCATTATTGCGGGGCCTGCGCGGCTTCTGACTAATAACGATCCACAGAAATAAGGCTTGATGCGCATTTCGTGGTGCTAGGGTCGAAGCCGCCGCGGATCAGGCCTAAGGAGCATCCGATCAGCGAACCACACTGTACGGCAAACAGCGTCTGCATCGAGGCTAGGCTACAGTGCTCGACAACCGCTCGTAACGGTTAGTCGCCCACGGACGCACCCGCATCTGAGTCGATTAGCTGCCTGGCATGCCATTGAGTGTTGAGCGCAGGCATAATGGCAAGAACATCAATGCGGTGATCTTCCAGCCTGGCGGCATTCTTTATCGGCGTCCGGTTAACTTTCGCTACCAGGATGAGTCATCCGATTACTTGAGTTTGGGACCGCATCGCCTCAGGGCCGCTCGTAGACGTAGCCAAGACCCTGGAGACGAGCGATTTCTGCCACCCCGCTCGGTACGACTTCATCATCCCGAACGCCGTACAGATCGGCAAGCCCCAGACCCATGCCCTTGAGCGTATTTCGGCATACCATGAAGCGCACCCCCTTTGTGCGCAGCGCGTCGAGGCCACCGGCCAGATCCGGGTCTGTCTTGGCGAGCTGGAATAACTTGACCCCTGCGCCGAAACTGACGACCCGAATCTCCACCTTCCCATCGACAGCCGCCAGATGGGCCGATATATGCCCAAGCAGACGATCGAAATAACCCTTGTCGTCGGGCCATCCACTGTCGTTTTGGTATACAACCTTCTGGAATGTGTAGTAGCCAGGCGGCGGCGACGCAGTCATCGGATCGCCACCCGCTCCCGCCGGAAGGGCCGCCGAACCGAAGCACAATAAGAGAGCGAATATCAGATAATTCTTCATTGGCGTTTCTCAACATCCAAGTAATTACGAGACTCATTGAATTGCATTCGCTGGTATGAGCCTCAATCGGAGCGAGCCTGGCGGCTCTCGGCCCGCACAATCCAGACGGATGCACGCATCATGACGACACCTTGCCTGACATGGCGGGTCAGTGAACTTCTGACAGCGTCCGTGACGCCCGCCTCACATGCCGGATGCTCGCGAAGCGCGGCGCCGAGGGGGCCCACCCGAAGGGCCAGTCTCACCGCCTGCTCGAAATCTCCGCCGATTGCGGTGTCGTAGGCCGCAATCGACACCGTATCGAATCCGGCCTCGGTAAGAACATTGCTGATGCGAGAGCGCTCGGCAAATGCAAAGGGTCCGGGCGCGCCCAGGTCCGGCGGCATTTGGGCGGACGGTAGAAACGGTAATGCCGCCTCGAGCGGTACCTTCATCCATTCATTCTGCTCCAGAGGCCGCCAGCATACGAAAGACAGCCGGCCCCCGGTTTTAAGCGCCAGGCGTATATTGGCGAAGGCAGCCACCGGGTCGCTGAAGAACATCACACCAAAACGCGAGTAAGCCGCATCGAAAGCGGCCTCTCCAAGAGCATCGCACTGAGCATCTGCCTGTTGGAATGCCACCTGGAAATCAGCTTGCGGTAAAGGTCGACGGCGGGCCACTTCGAGCATGGGAACTGAAACATCCACGCCTAGCACCAACCCACCCGGGCGTACCCGCTGGGCCAGCTCCACGGTGGTATGCCCACAACCACAGCCAATATCGAGGATCCGCTCACCTGCCCGAGGGGCGAGCACTCGTATGGCCTGCGCACCCAAGGGTTCGATCTGACGGTCGAGAGCCTCCTGGTACTGCGCCCAGGTGCGCCCGGAAGCGTTATTCCAGTTCTCGATTTGTACTGCGTTGGGGGAAGCCTTGAGGATCACGCGCATCACCTATTCCTAAATCTAACGCTGGCTGCGCGGGCCCTCACTGTGCCATTCGAGTCTGGATTAAGACTCGCCGAGCGCAACCCCACTCGACCCAGCCAAGGATACGCGGTGTCCGTGGCCAGTACAGGTCACGCATATCGATGACACTGAATCCGGCCACCGCAATGCTGGCCGCTACCGGTCGTGTCAGATGGCAGCCCCGCCATCCGCGCCCAGAGGGGTTCCAGCCGCCGCTCACAGCGCTGACCCCCCCGGATCCGGTGCGAGCCCGTTTTCGCTAAACAGCAACTGGCCGCCGGGTTTTAGGACACGACGGGCTTACGCCAACGTGTCCTGAGGCGAGTGAACCGAGCAGAGCGTAAATGTACAGACGTTTGTGTCGGAGTGCGAACTCTCAAAGGGTAACAGTTCGGCCTCGGCGTTCAATACTGAAACCGCAAGGCTCACCGGACGGGGTGCTGTTACCGCTTTGACTCGCAGCGCTTCAGACGGGTCAATCCCCGTCAAGCTCGTGACTCGGTGGGTGTCGTACCAGGTAAGATTTAACCCACCGCCGATACCCAGCTCAAGGACGTCTCCTTTCGCCCGGGGCACCACTTCGCGACGCTGGCGCCGAATCACCTTCGCCCCACCGGCGCAGTTGATCAAATGCGGCAGGAGATGGTGTTGATAAAGCGAAGCTTTCAATAAATGCTCCAGTCAGCTCTAAGCAATTCAGGGTCTCTAATTCTCCGACACCTGTCCTGCCACCCGACTCATCCGCGCAGTTGGATGATTGTCCGGACTCCCATGAAGATCGCCACCAGAAACACTACGATGGCAAATAGAATGGTGAGCAGTCGCTGACGTGCTCCGAGGCGCATGGCCAGACGAATGCCAAACAGACCGCCCACGGCACCGCCGGCAATGAACTCCGCCGCCACGGGCCAGTCGATGAGTCCGGACTGCGCATAGTTGGCAGCGGTTGTCAGTCCAAATGCGCCCACCGAGAACAGGGAGGAGCCGATGGCATTGAGGATCGGCATGCCGCTACCGAGCATGATCCCGGGAACGATGAGAAAGCCGCCGCCAATGCCAAAGAAGCCCGAGAGCGCTCCGGTCACTAATCCGACAGTGATGAGCCGCGCGGCGATGGCTGGAGTCATTCGTACGGCGGGATCCCCGTCGCCGGATCGGGGCCGCAACATCGCCACGCCTACGGCCACCATGACAAGCGTAAACCACAGCAGCAGCTCGGTACCGTTGACTCGCTTACCCAAGGTCGATCCGAAGGCCGCACCGACGACCCCCGCCGTGGCAAATGCCGCTGCGCACGGCCATTTGACGTTCCCACGGCGCCAGTGACCGAACAGATTGATCAGTGCGTTGACCCCCACCGCCAGGGCACTGGTGCCGATCGCGATATGCGGATCGCGTACGCCCACGACGTACATCAGCAGGGGTACCGCCAGAATGGAGCCACCACCCCCGATCAGGCCTAAAGAAGATCCAACGAGTGACCCGCATAGAACGGCAAGCAGTGACTGCATGACGACCATGCTTCGGCGCTCAGCGATTGCTCATAATCGCTAGGCGCCAAGGGCCGCTCATGCATCGGACTCGACAAGACGCCCGCCACGCCTGCGGGCGTGCGACGGCGTCACAGGCCACCCACAGCATGCTGCAGTCGGTATCCGGCCAGCAGCACATCGAGTTCGGCATTGTCCCGATTGGAGGTCGAGGTCGCCTGCAGCGTCTGCGCATCGAGAACCTGGGTGTTGGTGCCAAGGCCGGATCGGTAGAGCTCTCTAGCAATGCGAAGATTCTCTTCGGCCTGCTCCACTGCCTCATGGGAAGCCGCCAGCCGTGCAACCGCGGCCTGCCGATCGAGCCAGGCCTCCTGCACCTCAAGTGCTACACGGGATTCTCGGTCGGCCAATTGCTGCTGAGACGCCCGGGCGGCACTGCGAAGCGCTGCGGCATGCTGAGCGACCTGTCCCCCGTCAAAGAGCGTCCAATGGACACCCAATGCAATGGAGGCGAAGTCCTGACGGTTCAAAAACGTGTTATCGAGGTGGTTGTAGCCGGCGGTCACTGCAACTTGGGGGCCGTTCTTGCCTCGCTCCGCCTCGGCGCGGGCCTCGAACGCCAACGCTTGGGTGGCTCGCGCCTGCAGTTCCGGCCGGTTGCTAACTGCCTGCGCGATGAGCGCCTCGAGCGTCACCGAATCGGCAAGTTCCGCAGGCGGCAGATGATCTTCGAGCTCTGGCACCCGCTCGAGCGGCTGGCCCACGAGCCGGTTGTAGCCCGCAGCGGCAATGCGCACTGCGTTGGCCCCAATCAGGCGCTGTTGCTCGGCATTCGCGCTGGCCACCTGCGCGGCCAGCAGATCGTTGCGCGCCACCGCCTCCTTGTCATACATCACCTGAACATCCGCCAGATGCGCCTTGAGGCCCGACACATTGGCTTCGGCCACCGCGAGGGTTTGCTGGGACCGCAGCACCCCAATGTAGGCTTCAGTAACTGCCAGTCGAAGATCCTGCGCGGCGCCAGTCTCCAACGCGGCAGCGGCTGCGACCTGATGCTGCGCCGCATGGATACCAGCTGAGATCTGGCCCCCCGTATACAACGGCAACGCAACCTGGGCCGCCGCCATACCGATGCGATCGTGGTTCCAAAGCTTTGGAGAGATCAGCTCACCGGCAGGCGTATTGATGTCCAGGAACGGGGCGTCGTTCAGCTGGGTTTCGCTGCCGCTCACCTCCAGACTTGGCCAGCGTGCTCCGCGCGCGGCCGCCAGCTCAGCCGTCGCCGAGGCATGTTCACTCTCGACGGCGGCGTAGGCACTATCGTGCTCAAGCGCCAGCTTCCACGCCTCCGTTAGCGACTCTGCCCGAGCCACCCGTACCGCTATCGACAGCAGCACGAGAGCGCCCAGAACACCTATCACTTGGCGCATTCTGCCCTGCAGCCTCAATACCACGATGTTCTCCTTAATCCAGGCGGCGAAATGTCCAAGCCCGTTAACGTTTCAGCGCCATGATGCCCATCAGTTTCAAGACATAGGTCTCAAAGACTGGCGTCAAAGACCCCGTGCGAACTTTGCGCAGGAAGTACTTCTCAAAGGCCACCTTGGCCAGGTGCACCCATTTGCCTTCCCTGGACCAAGTGACATTACGAGGCGGAATCTGCGGCAGCGCCACGAAGGCCGCGCCGGTATCGCCAAAGTCGGCCAGGCAGATGGCATTCCAAGTCGCCTCCGCAACCGCTGGCTTACCCGCCAGCTCTGCGCTGATGTTCTCGGTCACTGCGCTGACCATGGATTCGATCATGTAGCCGGTCTTGGGAGCGCCGGTCGCTACCGGCGTCACCTCAACCGGCGGAATGGCAATGCACACACCGGCTGAGAATATATTTTTGTATTTCTTGCTGCGCTGGTGCGAATCAACCATCACGAAGCCGCGCGGATTGTTAAGTTCCGGAATCGCCGCTACTGCATCGACGCCCTTGAAAGCCGGGATCACGACGCTATAGCTAAAGGGCAGTTTGTGCTCCTTCTTGAGCGCACCGGCTTCATCCAGCTCCGTGACGGCCATCTCCTTCTCAGTCACCGCGGTGATCTTGGCGTTGGTGATCCACTTGATATGCCGCTGGCGAAGCTCGGATTCCATCAGCCCTTTGCTGTCGCCGACGCCCCCTAAGCCCATGTGCCCGATGTAGGGCTCGCTGGTGACGTAGGTCATGGGAACTTTGTCACGCAGTTTGCGTTTGCGAAGGTCCGCATCGAGGATCATGGCGGTCTCATAGGCGGGCCCGAAGCAGCTTGCGCCAGGTGCTGCACCAATAATGATCGGCCCGGGGTTCTTCAAGAACGCCTGGTATCGCTCCCATGCGAGCTGCGCATGCTCATGTGTGCATACCGACTGCGTAAACTGTGCCGGTCCAAGCCCTGGAACTTCCTCGAAGGCCAGCTTCGGTCCAGTGGCGATGACCAGATAGTCGTAGGCGAGGGTTCGCCCATCCGTCACCGTGAGCTTTGATGCGAGCGCGTCGATCCCGCTCACCTCACCCACAACCCACTCAATGCCTTTGTTCGCGAGTGGCTCCTGCATCAGCACGCGCGTCTTCTCCGCAGTGCGCCAGCCCACGGCAATCCAGGGATTGGAGGGTGTGAATTCAAAGTGCGGCCGTGCGTCGATCAGCGTGACCCGGTGGGCGCTGCTGAGTTTCTTGCGAAGCTCAAAGGCCGCCGGTATGCCTCCGAGGCCTGCCCCTACAACGATGACATGTGCCATAGCCTTTACCCTCGTGATGCGGTCAGCGCAGGAGTGCGCTGCCGGTAGCTGTAATAAAGAATCGGAATGACGAGAAGCGTCAGTACAGTCGAAACCAGGATGCCAAAGATCAATGAGATCGCCAGCCCATTGAAGATGGGATCATCCAGAATAAAGAGCGCGCCGATCATCGCCGCCAGCGCCGTAAGCGCGATGGGCTTTGCCCGGATCGCCGTCGCACGGATGACCGCCTGCTCGAGTGGGCGTCCTGCGGCGAGTTCCGCATTGATGAAGTCGACCAGCAGGATGGAGTTGCGGACGATGATGCCGGCCAGGGCGATCATGCCGATCATCGATGTGGCGGTGAATTGGGCGCCCAGCAATGCGTGACCCGGCATCACCCCAATAATGGTCAGCGGTATCGGTGCCATGATGATCAGGGGCACGGCATAGGAGCGGAACTGGGCCACCACCAGCAGATAGATCAGGATCAGCCCCACCGAATACGCCAAGCCCATGTCCCGGAACGTCTCGTAGGTGATCTGCCACTCTCCGTCCCATTTGATGCTGTAGGCGCCCTCCCGATCCGGTGCGCTGATGAAGCGCTGCTCCATCACCCGCCCGGCCGGCGGCTGAGATCCAATTGCCGAAACGAGCCTGAACATGCCATAGAGAGGACTATCGAGTCGCCCGGCCATGTCGCCGGTGACGAAGGTCACGGGCAGCAGATCCTTGTGATAGCGCGCAGCATCCCAAGGGGCCTTTTGCGTTTCCGTCAGCTCGGAAATCGGAATCAATGCGCCCGACACCGAGCGCACCGTCAGACTCAAGGGTTCAGCCAGATCTGACTTGTCCGCAGGCGACAGCTCCAGCCTCACGCCTATCGGATCGCGCTCTGAGCCGGCATGAAGGAACGTCGCGTCCTCTCCGGAGAGAGCCGCCGCAAGCGTTTGGGTAATCTGCGCCTGCGAGACGCCCAACAGTGCGGCCTTGCTTCGATCCACGACCACCACGTCGCGTGAGGCCCCACTCGCCAAGGTGTCGTCCGTATCCACGATGTCGGGTGTGGTGTCGAACAGGTGCCGCACGGCCCGACCCACCTCCTCACGATCGCTTTGCCGCGGCGCGTAGATCTCGGCCACAATCGGCGCCTGCACCGGGGGACCCGGTGGGACCTCGACGACCTGGACCGAGGCGGCCCCGAGCCGGCGACCCTCGGCGGCGAGCGCAGATCGTACGGCCAGGGCGATTTCATGGCTCTTTCGACTTCGATGGCTCTTGTCGACCAGGTTGACCTGGATATCGCCGAGATTGGGGTCTGATCGCAAGTAGTACTGGCGCACCAGTCCATTGAAGTTGATCGGCGAGGCGGTCCCCGCGTACTCCTCGTAGTCGGTGACTTCAGGCACCCGCGCGACAATTTGACCGAGGGAGCCGAGCACCCGGGCTGTCTGTTCCACCGGCGTGCCCTGCGGCATGTTCACCACCACCTGGAACTCCGACTTGTTGTCGAATGGCAGCATCTTCATCACGACCAGGCGTACCGCTGCGAGGCCAATCGCGGCCAGGATGGCCACGCCAATCCAGCCATACAGACGATGACGGTTCTTGCGGCCGCCGGCACCCGATAGGAACGGACTCATTACTCGTTCGGAGAGCCTCTGCAGGCGCCCTGCCACGGCCGTCTCCTGCGCAGCCTTTTGGTGCACGCCTCCGAGCAGCTTGCGGCACAGCCAGGGCGTAAAGATCAACGCCACGGCGAGCGAGATCACCATGCCCATGCTGGCATTGATCGGAATGGGGCTCATGTAGGGACCCATCAAACCCGATACAAAAGCCATCGGAAGGAGCGCGGCAATCACGGTGAAGGTCGCGAGGATGGTCGGCCCCCCCACCTCATTGACGGCCCTCGGAATCAGCTCGCTGAGCGACCCGCCCTCGAGCTGCATATGACGGTGAATGTTCTCTACAATCACGATCGCATCATCGACCAGAATGCCGATCGAGAAGATCAGGGCAAAGAGGGAAACGCGGTTGATCGTAAAGCCCCAGGCCCAAGAGGCGAACAAGGTCGCGGCGAGTGTGATGATGACGGCCGCGCCGACGACCACCGCTTCGCGCCGGCCCATCGCGAAGAAGACCAGCAGCACGACTGAGGCTGTGGCGAACAGGAGCTTTTCGATGAGCTTCGTGGCCTTGTCATTTGCGGTTACCCCGTAGTTGCGGGTCACGGTGACTTGGACCCCCTGAGGGATATAAAGACCCTTCAGGTCATTTACGCGACCGATTACAGCCGTGGCGACATCGATTGCGTTAGTGCCCGGCTTCTTGGAAATCGCCAGCGTGACGGCAGGTGCTGCGCTTCCGGTAGAGAGTCCTTCAATGGGTTTCGCGGATCCCGCCCCAAAGGTGGCGTATTGATCCGGTGTCTGGGGAGCATCGGTGACCGTGGCGACGTCTTCGAGATAAACCGGCTGGCCTTCGCGCGCCGCGACAATCAAGCCGGCCACTTCGTCCCGGCTTGCAAGGAACGCCCCGGCTTGTACGGGCGTCAGCTGATTATTGCCCACCAGATCACCGGCCTGCTGCACGACATTGGCCGCCCGGAGCGCGCGCGTCAAATCCTCGACCGTCACACCCGCCTGGGCGAGGCGCTGCGGATCGAGCTCGACGTGCACGAGCGCGTCCGGTGCGCCGACACTCGTCACATTGCGGGTTCCAGGGACTCGCTTTATTTCTGAGACCAGTGCGCGGGCGACCTGCCCGAGTTCAAAACCTCCGAGTTTCGGGTCTTGTGCCCATAGCGTCAGTGTGACGATCGGGACATCGTCAATTCCCTTGGGCTTGATCAGCGGCTGCCCAATGCCGCTGCCCACCGCTCGCCAGTCCTGGTTGGAATAAATGGCGTTGTACAACCGGACAATTGCCTCATTGCGATGAATGCCGACTTCATACTGAACGGTCAGAACTCCCATGCCGGGGCGGGAGACCGAATAGATGTGCTTGACCCCGGAGATCTCCCCCAGCACCTTCTCCATCGGCGTGCTGACCAGGTTCTCCACCTGGGCGGCGCTGGCCCC
>Ga0182030_10008366_pt1 | contig 21428 bp, 17 predicted proteins | sample 812S3MmetaG_FD_121299 | JGI IMG/M metagenome (GOLD analysis project Ga0182030, IMG submission 121299) | Permafrost microbial communities from Stordalen Mire, Sweden - 812S3M metaG (Illumina Assembly) | ecosystem: Environmental > Terrestrial > Soil > Wetlands > Permafrost | place: Sweden...
GAGCAACATCAAATTAGATCTACTCAATGTTACTGGCTCAATTGGTTCTCCTTGTTATAAGATTAAACTCGGGATCGCCATCAATTCTTGTGCAAAGTGCAACTTGGACCGACATGGTGAACGCTGTGGTAGTCAACTTCAATAAAGTAATTAGGATTTGTGATGTGGTCTACGATTCTATTCGCTGGTTTCAATAGGACATAGAAGATCTAACCCATATCGTCATCTCTATGCCTGTTCTCACTCGCGAGAATATGAATAGCAGTATCGGGTCAACGACAACACATCTTCCTTACACTCACCTTTCATGCTGGACACAGAAATGAGAGTTGCAATCGCAAGCGCGCCAGGACTCGGTAGTTCTTTATTTTGGAATAGTTCAAGCGATGGACGACTCATGCGCAGACCTCTAGCTCTCTTATGGTTGTGCCTTGTATGCTTAGATCAATTCGAATGTTCCTAGTTGTCTTTTATACGCTTTCTTACATTGATTAATCACGACTCTAGACTATCTGTGGTATTTTGGAATAAATTTGAAAGCATTCATCTGTTCTAATTCAATATCAATTGTTTGTCCAACGCTGTTGACAGGCGTCGTGATCTGGGGATGTAAATATAGCCCCAATCACATGCAATAAAAGGGCAAAGCGATAATCCAAAGAAACAAATCAGGTCATGTATGGATGGCAAATCAGAGTATATAGATAAAACATTTATTTCCTTGAGAATATCCACCAAAATTGGTTGCTGGCGGCTTCCGCATACACAGTGCTCGCCTAGCTCAGCTCGGCCTCGATAAGAGGCGACGGAGCTCTCAGTGACAATGAGTAGCTGCTGTAAGAGTGGCTAAATCGCATAAAAATCATTGGAGATAACTTAAATTCATCTCTCGTTTATGTAAAGAAAGTATCTCTAGCCATTAGAAGAGTTGAAGGTGGATCAATCCCACCAAAAAGTACTCAAGGCACATGAATTCGGCAAATAATTAGTAGGGTATCGTCCAAGGATCAACCTTGCCAGTGTCTTTCTCTTATATAAATAAACCAACGCAATATGGGAGTAAAGGTACTTGCAAATCCGCGTTGATCACTTTCGTAGCAAAGAGAAGATCAGTGGAAGTAGATATTCGCCCCAAGTTTCGACTTCCTGCACTTCGTTGCCATTGTAGAATATTTTCTCGATTATTAATTAGTGACGGCCAGGACTGAGTGGAAGGCCAATATGGAGTAGATGGTGTTATTCTCGCCTTCTAGATAGGAAGGAGAAAAGCCCCGGGGATTCAATTTTGCTCATTGATTGTTTTTATTCGGATGACTCTTGTATTTCCATTTTAACTACTCTCCTAATGTATATATATAAATAACTTGCCCTATATTATGTCGAAAAGGTGGAACCAATGTCTCCCCACCTGATGTTTGAAAAGGTGACATAGGTCCCGGGTGTCTGGGATTCGATAGTCGTCGGGTTCCCAGCAGTGCTGCTACATGGACCGTTACTGCCGCTGTCCAACCAGTTCATGTACTGCCCACTGTCATTCCATATACTAAATACCAAGACCATCCCTTTGCCAAGCGCCTGACCCATGGTAGTCAGACCACCAAGGCTACTGGCCACGCTGTCGGACGACGAGCACCACGACGCGGTGATGGAGTCGAGACCTGAGGTAGAGGTGGACACGGCGTTCGGAATCAGCTTCCCATTTTGGATGTACAAGCGACGGATTTCCGTGAGGTTACCAGTAGTGGTGTTGTCGTTGGTGTAGAACTGTGTGATGACAGTGAATGGCTGCAAGGTGTTGACTGTGCCGCCATTTCCATAGAAGCTTTGGTCACCTTGGGCGTAAGGATTGAAGCCGCAGCCAGATTTGTCGCACGTGCTGCCTTCGCATGGATGTGGTGTCAGCGCAGTTGCGTTTGCATTCGCCTCCCAGATATCCATCTCGTTACAGCAGTACCCCTGCGAGTTGGTGTTGAGGGTACCATTTATCCAGGTCTCAACGGGGCATTGTGCATCACAGTATCCAGCGCCATAATTGGCGCCGGCAGGATTTTCTTGGCTGCGGCCACCAGTGGGGTCCATTTCTGAGAGATAGAGCGCGCCATTCTCGCCACAAACAACAGTCGAGACGTCGATGTCGTATCGGAGCTCCTGGCCCAGCAGTTGTAGCATTTCGTAGTTGCCATCGGAACCCAGGAGATAGACTCGTGGAGACTCATTACTAGTTGTACCATTGTTCTGGAGGTATTGATGAAGCGTAAGAGAATCGTTAGAGGTTGCGATACCGTAGCCGGCGTAATCAACACCCTCGACGGCGCATTTTTGCGAGCATTCGGCTTCGTTGGGACAGAGAGTTGCATTTACTCCACTAGAAGTTGTGCACGATCCATAGCCGCCCACTTCATGGATCCAGCGATAATTGTAGTCGAGAACGATCGAGGTGTTCTGCTGGACACAGCCACCACTGGTGGTACATTTCCAGGTTGGCAGCAGGGGATGGACTTCAGGGGTATAATTGCCAATCTGCTGAGCAGCAACGAGAGATATCGCAGCTACAAATGCTGTAATGGCAATCATTGGCGCCATGAAGGTGGCGTAGTAAGTAGTGATTAGAAAGAGGGTAGAGGAACCAGCACAAGAGGAAAAGATATTTGGCCATCCCTCCCCCAGCGGCAGTGGGGAGGATATTTATACACAAGCTTCTACGAACGGCCCGAATGTACACTGGAGAGGAAAAACTCTTCTCCACAGAAGTCATTTAGAAACGATCTATATGATATCATTCTCAAACAGATATAGGGGGCAGTTAATGCTAGAATGCGGGGTTTAATCTACCTGTTACACCCTAGGATATTCAGCCACACGCGGTCCGGCGATCCGGCTATTAAGTCACTATCTAAGCACCAATGTCTCTCGGGTCACGTCTAGCGCACGCGCGGACTTCATACATTTCATACGTTGAAGATTAAACATCTGTCCTTAAAGGCTAAACCCCGCGTTTTATAGTGCCACTCGCTTGACGTTGAGTCAGGTGATCTACAACTCTTACATCACCCCCACCTGCTATATCGTAGCATAAATGTAGATCAACGCCCCTTTTAAACAACAGTCAAATTAGGTCTGGGTTGTAATATGACTTTCTTACATATATGCTAGGTCTTCAATATGCCGGGTGTCAGTACGCCACAGTATGCAATAAACCTCAAGCGTGCTTCTTACTGTCCAAATTGAAAGCTCTTCATTCTAGCTAATAATTGCACTAGCGAATCTTTCACGGTGAATCATTCGCCAAGTGAGATGTGCAACACAAACTGATTTGTAGCTTATCTTATTTCTTAGCATCGTTCTTCTAATCGGGCAAAATTTACTTCGAATTCAATTAATTGCTGCAGACAAATCCTTCGGAGAAGTTTGGCTTTGCTTGGGGATAGTTATCGTTACATAAATTTTCATACCATGCTGGGTATAGGTTTTTCATGTTCAGAATTGTATGGTGTGGGGCCCAAGCAATGCTTTGGCGAGGCTCATATCACGGCATCATGACGCCTTGCTCATCGAAATCTATAAGATGAATTTTGACATCATGAGCGAAGATATCCGATCCATACATTTTCATGAAAACTATGTAAGTTTTCCATAAGTCCAGTTATTTTTGCGAACAGCAATTGTGCTCTTCCACATCATCATCAGCAATATCAACCCACGACAATATGGCCCAACCATTTCCTGTTCCAAAATGACCCCCTCGAAATCCAAATGACCATCCACGAGCGTTTAATTCCTTCACTTACCATCCATATCTTCCAAGGCCTCGATAAATATAATAACCTAAACATGTTACACCAATCGGTATAGCAGCTTTCCCCAAACATAAGAACGTCGAATGCAGAAAGGATCGCGCAGCGTGACCAACTACGGTGAAATAAATGCGCATTTTACAAAGAAGAAGAGCCGGCAATCAACTCTACGACTTCTTGATAAGTGAAAAGCTAGCTAAGGTTTGCTAAGATGGTCTGGCAAGAGTACGCTTACCTCTAGGCACCGTGTACTCCCTTTGCCCGGATTTTAAGAGTGCTGCCATGGTACATGTCTTCCAGTTATAGGGGCAGATATTTGAAGTAAGATTGCGTTCATGATATTTGTAAGATACTAGAGGGAGAGAAACTTGCAGAAGTGCAAGACCCCGGTGCGAATATGCGTCTCCCGTAAAGCGGGCGTTGAAGAGGAGCAAAGGAATGGGATACCAACAGCGCCAAAAGCTAAATACTATCCTAAGAGGATAATATTATTCTGCAGCAAGTCCAAAAAGAGCACCCTCAAAATTCTTCATTTCCTGCTCCGACATATCATTTTACCTCCTCAACTTGTCTTTTCCCCTTCGTGGCTGATCGTTTAGATTCTTCAGTGATTACCCCGTAGTCATAGGCCCTTCTATGACTGTTCATATTTTGGGACAGAAAACCATGTCTTGGGGAGCGCTGCTTACTACACAAACTGACACCAGAGTCCAAATTCGCTATATCGACTGGTTAGAGAATCTTGCAATCATCCACGGCTATTACTGGGTGATCATCGACGGGCCTTTGCCGGGAGCACTGACATTTCATATTTGTAGATATCAAAACATTGAGGATCTCAGACTACCCTATTATTCCACCAAAAATTTACCCCACTATCTCCCCTCCACCGCACCGCCGTCTTCATCATTTTTGTTTGAGTTCCCACCAGCTTTCATTCCAATTCGGTAACGAGACTATTTATTAGATGCATTAATCCCACCGTGTAGACTAGGAAACTTACATCATTGTTGCGCAAGGGTGGATGAATGGTGAGCAGATTGAAGGACTAAAAGGGGAGGGGGGGACCAACATTTTGATGGGGGAAAGGGAGCAAAATCTTGATGAAGGAGAGAGGAGCCAACCAAATTTTTGACTAGAGAATAATTGTGGCTTTAATAAGGAAAGAGAACCAAAATACTCATAGCATCATTAGGATGTTATTTTGACATTTTACTTTAGGTGTAGATATATCGAACTTATGTCACACAGAACCGAGCACGAAGCTGCTGCCTATTTTAAGCTGAGGCGCATAGCGCATGTGAGAATGCGAAATATTCAATTAGCGACCTTAACTTTTCAAAATCAACTTTGCGGAACCAACTCCGACACAATAACGCCCAAAACCCTATAACCTCAATAACAATTATCTACTTCCGACCTGCCCCCTAGCTTCTAGCTTTCAAACATACGTAACCTGGATTTCGTTCGTGCCCGGAAACGAAGTAGAAGTCAAGACCGCCCCGTTCTGGTCCATAACCTGAACAACAGCATTATCAGCATTCGGATAAAGCGGATCCCAGGCCCCATCAACATTATTAGCAATAGCCTCGCAGTTAGTAAACGTGACCTTGTGGAAGTTTGAAAATGGAATTGATGTCCCATCTGGTTCTTCAAAATCCTCCACAATCCACTCCACACTCAAGCCTTCGAGATTGGTCGTGTCACCCGGTATAGGTAGAGGCTCAGGAGCTGAAAGGGCCTGGGTGAGTTCAACACCAGTAGTAACATCCTTCAGAGTGCAGTATCCCGTAAGGTTTGTGATGGATTCACACCACACGTTTATGGTGTCTCCAGCAGTCACATTCATGGGATAGGCAATTTCGCCATCAGGGATCCATTCATACCAAGCGATGTAGGTATAAGTGGACTCTTCAGTATCGGAGACCGTCACTTGCCAGCTGACGCCAGCTTGAAGGAGAGCGTTAGGATTGGAGTAATAGCCGTCAATACCAACCCATGCTGATCCGCCCCAGGTCCCAGGCCCATGGGTAGGTGGGCTTGGCTTTGGGACTACAAATGTAGCACCAACTGCGGTGAATGTCGTCCCTGCTGGGGGTGCAGTAAGGACGGCACCACTCCAAATTTCGTTTGTGTTTGTGGTGGTGGCGGCGTCAAATGTGCCTGTCCCCCGCTTGAGATCGTTGACTCTGATTGCGGGCTCAGATTCGACTTGACGTTCGTTTCGTTTTTGGTTGCGCTGGGCTGCTCTCGAGGGAATAGCACTGATGGTAGTAGCAAAGAGCAAACTACTGAGAGCAATAGAGAGCCTCATGACCAAGGTTTCAAAATGGATGGAAATATTAGTGAGAAGTGATTCTTTGCTAAGAATATATAGATCTTGTTGTTTGTGGAGATATAATCCTCTATTATGGAGACTTGCCTTCAATTTATAGAAATATCTTCTCGAGATATGGCCATCGAATCTGGATAGCCCGCTGACATGAGCACTTGGCCGGTACATCCATCCAGATGTATTCTCTGGTTGCACAGAAATACTCACACGAAGATAAAGGTGACTAAATCCAGAATTCGATTGGGCTTACCATCTCATGATTTGCATGGCAAGGAATGTGAAGATAAGAGTCGTGGCCCCCGAACGGCTCGGTTACTAAGTTAAGTTAGCAAGTCGGAAAAAAACCAAAGGCAAGGGTGGAACGATTGATGTTGAAATTGATCATTCGATTTATGTTTTGGTTGAGAGGGAATAAGTAAAGAGGTGTGAGTGGTTTATTGTCAGACCTTTTAGGTTTATCACATATGCCAAATCTACTTCCGGCATACGAGGTAAATACTGTACGGCGTATGCTCTGCAGCCCCAGCCGTAGTTGGGGGTGAAGAATGAAGAATGGCAAATGAGGGATAATGATGCAGGGCGGGTATCGCCGTAGAAGTATTAGAGGTACTGTAGAGATCGAATATCAGTTGGAATTGTCATTGGACTCTAGGGAGCGATTACGCATGCTACCGGGAAGGACTTTCGGCCAAGGATGTGCAGGGGTTTTCGTCTGATCCTATCAACATGGCCTAAGCCGCAATTTGACCCCCGCCGCCCGCGTCGTCAATGCATCTTAATTTGCTCATTCCAATCGGATGTTCTGGAATCATAGGGTACACATAAGAAGTAGTACAAGGCTGTGCAGCGCCATGCATTTTACGCGCAGAATACCAGGATTGAATTTCCCTGTACATTTGAAATAGGCAAGCCGATAGGTGCATATAAATTAAGTTTTTTGTCCTTTTTCCGTTCAGCTCTGGGGTGGCACTCATGAATTGAGCAGAAACGTGCACGGCAGGCCCATATAAAACCACTGACTTGCTTTTATTAGTCAATTTGGCCAGTTGCACTGCTCACCGACCCCCCAAAGTGCACGTTGCAATACCTTAAATCTTATAGTGTGCGTACAGAGGTTCCCTTGATAATTTGGTGAGTAGACCTCGTAAAGACGCTGTAAGGCCAAAGTAAGCGCTAAAGCTTGCTAAGTTGTGGTGCATAAGCCCTGTGAATCATAACGTTATATTCCTATGGCTTTTAGTACTTGATTTATTATTGTTACCTTGCTAGCCCTAAAATTTACAGGGTATCGATAATTTTGTACCTTTGCAGGGTCGTGCTTACAGGGCTCACACGCTAAATTCCCAACACTTTTTGTCGGAACCTTCGTACACCCCTCAGAGCTGGACGGGATACGAAGACGACTTCCTAACTCGTAAAATTACCAATACTCTACTGCTTACTGCGTATAAGCCCTGTAATTCTTGTGTAATATTCATCAATGAAATGACGATTTTGTGCCCAATGGCTCATATTACGTACAGGCACTGCTATCTGTGAAGAGTACGCCCCATGGCTTATGGCTTGTGAGCTATAACGCACCAATAGACCATTGTTCACTGTGTACTTCCGCTGCAAGTCATAAAAGCCTAGTATACAAGCAATGCTAACTGCAAGTGTTGCGCGTTTGTGGTTTTGGGTTGGCGAGCCTGCGTTGTAGGTAGGTCACACGGAGAGAGAGCAGGAGCCACAACCGATTCCTTTTAATAAATAATTAAGGTGTGTTATTTCCCTACGACGTTCACATAGCCTCAGTATGAATTATTATATCCACATAACAGTCACTAAGCGGCATTGAATAGGGCGTGGGTTTCCCGGACGAAATTCTGATAGTGCTTGAATTGACGTGCTGGCGAAGGGAAAGGGGAGATTGCGCCAGACAAAAGAGATCTCACATTCTCTTGTGCTATAGTGGAGGTTTTCTTTTGACGACTTGGCTTAATACACAGAAATTATCACATGACCGGGTAGCCGAATAGTGAGGCATCAACCAACGTCGTCATTCCCAACACTACAAACTGATTCATATCTCCACAACCACAACTGTAAACAGCTTCATAATTGCTACGCACTCAGATAAAGGTGCATGGCTGTGGCATCAATTATTCCTCCCCACTCAGCCAAAATTTGCTCGGAAGACTATGCCAAGCATGCGTAGACTTGACGCCTCTCAAGAGAAACAAGTTTCCCAGAAAGCTATTGGATCACGTCAAAAGTCTAAAAATACTCGCAACGAACTTGTAAAAGTTCCCACTGTCCCGCTCCCATTCATATTCGTTAAGGCCTCCCGTAGAGGGGGAAGACTTCGACCATTACCTACAACATCCACGAAAGACACGCCAATACCAGCCCAAGGCCTATGTATTTGGTGCACCAACCGCTTTCATCGTCTGAAATCAAAATATTATCAAAAGAGCTATGCCGAGGACTGTAGAACCTATAAAGACACACGCAAAGATGCCCAAGGAGGCTGTCACATCTGTTCCCTTCTTGCCGCTGGTGTCACTGCAGTATTTGGGCAAAAAGAAGAAGAGGATTGGAATATTGAGGCAACGCTTGTTATGGGTGTAGATAACTTGGAGTTTACTGTTATGTTTCAAATGAGGGACCCCGAAACCCAGCATTATAAAAATTTCCAATTTTGTTCCCTGCGAGGTAAATGAGCTTGAATATCTTGGATCGAAAGCAGCCCCTCTTTATATATACGAGAAGTCCTCTCTGAGTATAATTAAAGCCGCGATTCTAACGTGGCTTTAGGAAATTCCTTGTTTAAAAGAGGCTCGGCATTTGTGACAGTTGATCACGGCTTTATGCCTACGCCTCTGGACTCCCTAGCCTTTCCAAAAGAAGTGGTAGCGGAAACGAGAGTAGATGAATGCGCCCACATAGCAAGTCAATGGATTTTGACATGCCATGAGAGTCATCTAGCTTGTCAGCCACGGCAGTTACCTCGACTTCCAACTCGAGTTATTGATGTTGGCTTGGACTACCAACAAGACTGTCCAAAATTGTTGGAATGTGGAGGCAAAGCCGATCGCTATATTGCTTTAAGTCACTGCTGGGGAAGTGGACGGCATTTCACGACTGAGACGACAAATCTCAAGGAGCGGATGAAGGGCATGAGGTGGGAATCGCTACCAAAGACTTTTCAAGACGCCATATCCGTAACGCGGAAAATGGGGATCCGCTACCTGTGGATAGATTCCTTGTGCATCCTCCAAGATAATAGGTAGTCATTCTCTCTCATTATTGTTCGGGCTTTGAAAGACTCCTCTGACCGTCGGATAGCGCCGATTGGGACAAAGCGCTGTCCAAAATGAGTGACATATACAAGAACTCATTCCTCACGATAGCAGCCATTTCAGCAGAGAATGATCAAGCAGGCTTCCTCGGTTCAAAACTATGGCACATGCCCATTGCTTTACCTCCGCTATTAAGCTTTAGTCCAGATGTGAAAATCTGGCAAGGGACAGACTATCGAAGCTCCCGCTCGACTCAACAGCCTTTGAAAACTAGGGCATGGGCTTTTCAGGAGCGGCTTATTCCCCAAAGGATCGTCTCTTTTGGTTCGAAGCAGATGGTATGGGAATGCAACAGCTCGACATGGTCGGAAGCCGAGGAAGCCAAGTATCCACCTAGCTCTCATATAATTGGAAAGACGGGCCGCAGAGAACTTTACTACAAGACTCTTCGGCTTGGAGAGTACCTTCCCAACAAATCGAGAAAAACTACAACATTGGTGGGTAGCTCGGACGAGACCGCAAGAGTTTTGGAGCCAAATCACTCCCAAGTATACCATTGGTGGCGTACAAATATTATCACAACCTACGCTAAACTGTACTGTACATAACAAAAGAAGAAGACCGTCTTCCCGCCTTATCCGCCATCGCAAAGGAAGTTCATCTGAAGATCCAGGATACCTATTTGGCGGGTCTATGGAAACGTGATCTTCTCCTCGGGCTACTCTGACTCGCGACTGAGCCTGGATATCTCCCAAAGAAGTATCGTGCCCCATCTTGGTCCTGGGCATCTATTGAGTCCAAAACCTTAGGATACACAGGATCCAGTACCTTAGGATACAAAGGGGACAGCATTATGGAAGGCCAGAATGAGTTTACTGCTCAGATAATGCAAGCGGAGTGCCATGTATCTGGAATCAGCATAACGGGTGAAGTCACCGGAGGCTTCATCCGCCTCTCGACTCGTTGGTTTCCCGCCACGTTAAATATTACCGCCGTTACGGACATCAAAACTGGATATAGCATCAAAAATTCCCTTGCATCCCTTTCAACCTACAACGCTGCTCGCTATGAATTCTTCTGGCCTGATGTACCTCTTATCGCAGAGCCTGCTTCTCCGCCTGAGAATAATAGCTTTTTCGAACCATCGATCCGGCGATCCACTCGCTCCCAAGTACATAACCACTCCCCCATCTCAGGAACTATTTCATGCGTCATGATTGCTACATTAGATTCCGGCTACACCGCATTCATGGTCCTCGGCAGAGCACCCTCACCTACCGGCGCTTTTCACCGACTCGGCATTTATCAGATCCACCATGTATTAACTGAGGACTGGCGTGACTCTCTGGACGTCAAGGAGTTTCTTATTGTCTAAAATATGTGTAATTTATATAATAAAATGGGCACTTTCGTTTTGTCTCCCAAAGTTACAACCCCTATCTCTCTCGTTCCACCACCTATAAAACGACAAATCGTTCGTAGTAACTATGGCAAGGTAGCAACGAATATATTTGAGTGATAATTCTTTAGCAAAGAGAAATTAAGCCTTTGCTAAATAAATCAAAACTAGTAAAGTCACACAGAATAAAGCATGTTGTGTGAAATATTCATACAGGTTAGGTATGTATTGTCCACATAAGGCTTAACACCAACAGATCCAAATTCGGCTTTAGATAACTCAGTACAAGTTGAAGAGCGAAGTCAAAGTGGATAACTTGCCTGGTCAATGAATCAGAGGAAGATGAGCATTTCAAGGTACGTGGTAAAAGTCAACCGGGAGATTGTATTGAGATTATAAGAGAACCAAAACAGATCGTCACAGGCCAAAAGAAATCTTATGGTGCACAGACTAACCCAGACCCAGACTCGGGAATGCTCACTCTATATTCAGGCTAAAGCAGCAACTTCCCAGGCCTGAAGACGGAAATGGGAAAATTCTCATGTCAAAATTCCGATACGGAACTTCTTGTTTCCCCTCTCCAAAATCGATAAGTTACAAACCGAAGACTCAATAGTCAAATCCTTGGCAACAAATTCAACAGAACCATTATCACCGAAATCAATATTTACGTTGAGCTAGAGATGCCAGGAAAACTGTCTTGGAACTACCCTGTGGCAACTTGTTTTTTTAAGAACTGGAGATAAGGTGTTTCGGAGGATTATTATACAGTGGAGTAGGAGGTAGAGTGGTGGTTAGAGCGGGGTATGGGACTGCAATGATACATTTGGATGGGGTTTCACACTAGGTGATTTTCAGATATACATAGTATCGATAGCTTATTTACGTTTTATAAATTTATATGTAAGATTATTAAGGAGAACCCCCCTCTCGAAATTCAAATTCCAAACACGGACTCGCGAAGCTCTCCCTTTGTTCTTCGTATGCTTAAGGTCTTTGAGTTACTACTCGAAGGCATCTACCAATTGAAAGCACGGCAACCCCATATTTCAATACAAAAAAAACTTCTATTCACAACCTGCTATCACACCCTTCTAATTTAGACCGCTATCCCATGCATCCCTGCCATATGCCTCCTCCAATTATCCTTCCTCGTAAAGAATTTCCCCTTCATCTTACTATACTTGCAATCCTCAACTATACAAAAATACTTGGAAGTTGTTTGGTGCATAGTATTTGTATGGCGTCTCAAATGAGTGATAGTGCCGAATCTAGCATCGCATTGTGGACACTTTTTCGGTTTCAGATGATATCTCACGTGGCGGCTATCTACGTTGTCAGGACTGAAGGATGATGGCGAGATCGGAGCGGCAACTTACTTATGATCATGGAACGATGTGTGGGTACGATAACAGCCAGAAAATCGGCAATGGATTATAGATCCAGATCCAATTGCGCCTGATGGATTTGGCGGCGATAGCTCTGCCTTTTGGCTTTCTGGATGATTTAAGCTGGGTACAGGTAATTCTAAAGAGATGTTGCTTTGATAAGGCTCATAATCCGAATCATCTAGCATAAGTTGTGTGTCTTAGCTAAGTATTTGAAGAACGAGAGTGAGCGAGATCGTACCTGCTTCAGCTTGATAAAGTGTATGTATTTGATCCATAGTGTTACAAGACCATCTGTTATCATGCTGTTCAAGTTCCTGAGCCTCCCAGCCCCGAATTTCCATGTCCTGGTCTCCCTCTTCCATGATTCTGCTCAAGTTTCTTTCCAGGCTCGAGGGTCTCCACAGTACTCTAGGATCCACAAATCGATCAATTCTTCGCGTCCAAGACTGGTTTAATCCGGGACCGCCACCTCTCAATATTAAAACAAGATGAATCGTCGATCCAGGAAAAATATAATAATCACACAAATCGTACCAGCCATCCAGCGCTTTCCCATCAAACACCAGACGCTGTTGACATGAAGGAATGCCTTCACGAGCCTGTATTTTGTACTTCAAATCCCGAATCGTATCGAAGGGGCCGATTATAATCGAAAAAGTTTTCCCGGTTAGTGTCTTGATGAATATGCAATCTTTGGGGGTCTTCCAAGCGCGAGCAGCTGCGATTATGGCTGCTGGTCGTTTCACCGAACGCACTCTTTCTCTCTGAACACGTTCAAACTTCTTTCTGCGCCATTTCCTGCTCCATCCTACAATGTAACGTGCCAACAGACTCAACCAAAGGACAGCAAATATCGATACACCGATTAGAAGAGCAATCTTTACATGATAAAAAAGTCCATAATCCTTGTCTACCCTTCCCAGTGAGGTCGCTGAGGTATTGTTGCATCCTAGGTGGCAGTGGACCAAGATTATTTGACGTGAAATTCTATTTTGTAATGGGACCTGCGGCATATATTTCGAGGCTGGTATTGGAGCCATTTCCGTAAAAGCTTTCCAGTCCCGTGAGTACCGTCAGAACTCCGTCAGCCGTAGAGAAAGCGAAAGTATTAAAGTTTCCTAAATATTTTCCGTTTGAAATGCAGGAAAGGAGTGGAATGGAAGATTGTATGTAAGGCTGTGGCCCGGGATCGGCTGAATGAGGCCTCAAAATGGCAGCCAATTAGGACCGCGGCCTGATCCGCTGGGCGAAATTTTTTAAATTATCCACTCAAATTCTAAATAAAAGGTGCTGGAAGCTTCATCATGAAGTTATGTTGATAGTATATTTAATTGATGACTGATTTTACTTTGGCTGGAGAAGTCGAGAGTTCAGAGCTATTACAAGATACTATGCTAGCTCGCGCGGCTACGCCTTGGGTAACAAAGCTCTGTAGACATTACCTTGCGCCTACTTGCTAAGAAATTGAGGTTTTGTATATTCATATGAAGGTTTTGTTGCGTGAGTTCAAGGTTGCTTGATGACTAGAAGAAAGGGTTGGATCATTTCCGAGCGTGTGGGGAACCAAGGGGAGAGCCCCCTTGAATATTTTTTTTTTTACAACTACATCATGTTCTTCTATTCCCTGCCTCTTTTCTTTTCCAAATCCGATGGCTGATGCAGGGCTTCTCATATTACCTTCACCGTAATAATCTCAGCGTGGTCAAACAAGCCAGAAAGCATTTCACGGCCAATAGAAATTGAGCCAATCCTCTTATAGCAGCCGAGTTGATCTCCCGCAGGCCGCAGAATCAGGCAATACTGTAAATGTTCAACTGTTGTAGCTCTGCCAACGAGTAAGCAATAGGCCTTTTCACCAGGAAGTATTTGATCGGGACCACCTATTGCCCAATCGTAGTCCCAAGACGTGCGATCCAGCACTTCTCGCGAACCTAGGTCCAAATTGTAATCTTGGTTGATAATAACAATTAGGAAAGGAGCTGTGATTTCTAGGTAATTACGCGTGAATGTAGCGAAAGGATTCTCGCGAGGAGTGTCATGGAGTATCCCTGAATAGTTGATTTCCACGCGCTCATCTTTCACAAAACCGTTGTGTAGTACTGGAAGATAATGTGCTGCACAACTAAAGCTAGTTTTAGCAGATGAAGAAGCCCAGGACCAAGATGGCGCAATCTTTAATGACCTGGAGAACTTATATTCCTTGGCGCCGAATCGGTACCATAGTAAACTACGTGGAAGATCTGCGGCCCAAAGTCCGGCTAAGTACGGACTTCGTACGAAGTTGCCGATTCTTTGGGCTATTCCAGCGAGAGCAACGGCTCGGTCCTTTTCGAAGGTGAGGCTGAGAGTCGAGTACGATAGGACCGCTTCTAACCAGAAATCTAGGACAGCTTGAAGGGGGGCACCACTTTGACAGATTTCTCCAAATAGAGTCTTGGATGATGTTGGATGATGTTTCCGGGATAGTTGATTATGAAGGGTTCTTTGAGCTGCTTGCCAGTGACTAATGGCATCAAGTTCTTGACACTCACATCTCAAGGTTGATCTACACTCCCATATCAACTTTGAGGTATAGAAGTGAAGGGTACGTGGAGCAAGCAAACGCTCTTGGAAGACCCAGGCTCGTTCCAATAGAGGAGCTATATGTTTGCCGTTGGAAGCCTCTTGTGAAAAATATCTGTGGCCAGATTCTAAATTATATCGTGCAAATACCCTGCGACTAGAGCCGTCTAGGTCAGCCGTAATATGATGAGATTGTACTAGAGTTGTGCCTGGCCAGGGGTCGCTATGACACTCCCGAATTGAGAAGAGTCCGTCAGATTGAGTAAAACGAGAAGTACCAGCGATGTTGAGAAAGGAATTTGAATATATATCCTCCATTTCGAGGCCTGCTCCTTCCAATCGTCATCGTCACCATCATCGTCACCTTGAACGATGCACAAGGAATCAATCCAGATGAAGTTGCACTTGATACGTCGCGTAAGCGTCATCGCATCTTGGAAAGTCTTGGAGAGCTCATCCCATGGTATTCCTATCATTCGCTCTTTCAAGTTGTTTCTTGTCGTTTTGGTCAAATTCTGTTGTCCCCAACAATGGCTTAACGTCACATACCGCGAGCGTTCCAACATATCACGTGTCGCAGTTTCGGTTTCAATCAATCGAGGCATATCGTTCCTGACGTCAATTACTCGTTTTGGCCAGAAGTTTGAGTGGCCTGAACAGGCTGTATGTCTATCGCAGCACTCCTGTAGCCATTCGTTGGCTAAGGTAGCACATTTCGACAAAGTTGATTTAATTTGCACGTCCCCCGCGATGCCAAAACTTTGATGAATGGGATCATCACCTAACTGGCATTAATTCCAAATGAATCCCACTCAAAAGTATAATAATTACCTAGCTTTGTGTAGAATTCGAGGGGTGCCCTCATCCCATCAGACAGGCGTCCATTTGCCGAAATATATGTAATCCGAGTCACAAGAAGACTCTGCTTAGGTCTTATTTCAATTCGCATTACATTCCCTGACTGCTCCCCATACACGAGCTCTTCTGGCTTACGTCTATCCTCCGACTTCGATCTATCATTTGACTTTTTTCTCATCTCTGATTGTTCTACATCCTTCAACTGCCCTTCAATCGTCTCGAATGGTCTAGCAGGATCCTTCCCCCAGAAGAAACTGGTGCCCTGTTGAAGAATTCGACAAAGTTTACAACCCCTACTAGCCGACTCTCTGAGTTCGTCGAATTCCACGTAATGAAATCGTATCGCGGATGATAGCGCGATGTCACCGCCTCCTTCCTTGTATTTGAAGTGGCTATCGTCTAGGTCCCTGCATATTTCGCAGCCAGGCCCATGACGTTCTGTCATCTTCCTTCTCATCGTATTTTTCTAAGTGAACTTGTTCGTCGCTGGAAGATCGGCTTTGATTAGCAATTTCAAAGGTAATGTCGAGTTTGGAGGACTAGCGATGCCAATATCAGTGGACTTTCGGGATAGGTGTGAATCTCCGATGTAATTTTCGTCACTTTACCAGCTTGTTGTAAAAAACTCGGATTGGAGGAATTGGGCAATATACCGGCCGCACGAAGGATTCCCAGAAACATAGAGAGGCTTACGCGCCAACGCATACTTGCATATCTTGTGCAACATTGGGCTAACTACGAGAAGACTAGGCAACAGCTTTATAGCGAATTTAGAGATACCACTATCAAACATAGAGCAAGAAAACTCAAAGCCTATTCCAAGCAGACATTCAAAACAAAGTGACAGCTCTTATTTTTGACGCCCGGCCGGGAGACCCGCGGTACATTCTAACAGCAAGGTTTTTTGACAGAAGGGAAGGCTACGATGTAGCGAACATAGCACCTAGACCTGATACCACGCTGGTACGAAGGATATTTATCATAAAAAGCGGGTTCTCAGTTCCCACAATTGACGTTTATTGCGTACGAAACGCGCTCTCCGCATACAAGGTAAGCAGAAATGAGAGAAGGGGCAGTATTCCACTCAGAGGTCTAGACATGGAGGAAGGGGCTTGAATAATTGGATATTGATTAAGATCTAGTATGCAAGTGCCCCGAATGTGTCCTTTTCATACAATCTAATTAAAATCTACAAGAATCCCTTCTCGTGCATTTCTATTTCTCAGCGGCACTTCCCTCCTTAAGGCCCTTCGCGCCCCTGATATCACTCTCCAACTCATCGTTTGGCGCATCGTGCCTACTATACATCTTATACTCGACCTCGTCTTTGAAATTCAGCTTTCCGGATTCGACTTGTTTGCGTGTGGCTGAGAGCTTGGATTTGGGGAGGCCCATTGATTCGAGGAACGCGACGGCTGGTGCGGATGTCAGTGAGTGATTGATACCTTGAGTTAATTGGAAAGGGATTTGGAAATGGTGGGAGAAGGGTTGTGGAAGGGGAAGGGGGCTTACAATCGCGCCATTCAACATCCTTGCGCTTAGAGTCCCAATTTAATTCCTTGCTCATGATATCGATTACCTTAGGTAAAGCTTCCAACGCAGCCTGCGCGTTCAGGAACGCTAACCTCGTTCTTCGTGCCAGAACATCCACAGCTGTTTGTGCGTATTCATGACGGACTGCATATCTAACCTCTCCGTCCACAAATGGGTATAAAGGGCTTATCCTTTCTCCTCGGACTGGGAATCTCTTCTCCGTCGGACTTGAGAGAGCAGCTACCGTCCACGCGCGATCACCATATGACTCGGTCAAATGTTTCGCTATATCGGTTTCAACTCCAAAATGCTGGATGAGATTTATGAATAGGGTCTTAGAGAAACCATGGGCTCCGACTAGTTTAACTTGGTGGGTTTGGCAGGATCCATCCAAACGTGCGCCATCATTGACCATTTCGGTACCTGAGATGTCTGGGGCGTTAGGGTAAGGTTTTGGTTGCAGTTTGAAAGTTGAGATGGCTTCGTCGACGCATTCTTCTGCCATTTGGCGGTAAGTTGTCCATTTCCCTCCCGCGCAAGTTAAGAGGCCAGAAGGAGAGAGGTTAATGAGATGATTACGGACGAGGGATTCGGTGTTCTTTGCATTGGGGTCTTTGACGAGAGGTCGGATGCCAGACCAAGCAGCAAGAACGTCCCCACGTCGAACGTTGATATCCGGAGAGAGGTAGTGGCGGATTTCCGAAAGGATCCAGTCGATTTCATCTTCCCCTGCGACTGGGTTTTGAGAGATGGAGGTGGGTGCGTCGGTTGTACCGGCGATGGTGTTACCTTGCCAGGGGAGGAAGAAGATGACTCTTCCGTCAGAGGTTTTGGGGTCGAGGAGTCCCATCTTCTGAGGAGAATAATAGCCGGGGAGAATGACGTGGACACCGGAGGATGGAGCGACGATTTCTTTGACTTCTTGATCATCCATTTTGCGGATGCTGTCCGTAAAGGGTCCTGTGGCATTGATGATGCCCTTGGCGCGGACGAGGAACTCATCTGCTTTCTTTCCATTCTTCTCCTGAACAAGGTCTTTTACCCGCGCACCGCAGAGCTGGCCATTGGAATCTTTCTCAAGGGATGTGACTTCGACGTGATTTACCACCGTACTACCATAGAGAGCGGCGGTCATAGCAATGGAGACATTCATGCGAGAATCATTGTGTGCGCCATCATAGTAGACCAGAGCGCCAACCAAATCTGTCCGCTTGAGCATGGGAAATGCATCAAGTGCCTTGGATTTAGTGAGGAAGTAGGACGTCTCAATGCCTTCTGACCCCGCCAAGAGATCGTAGCATTTTGTCCCTGCCCAATAGTAAGGCGCCTTCCACCATTTATTCAAGGGCAGCATAATGGGTAGCCACATTGACAGATGAGGCGCTGTATCCAAGAAGTATTTTCGTTCCCGCAGAGCTTCCTTTACCAATTTGTATTGATTGTAGTCCAACTCCCAAACCGCCTTCTCCAAATATCGCACCCCTCCATGCACTAATTTTGTACTCTTCGAACTTGTTCCAGCACTAAAATCATCCCTCTCCACAACCGCGACCTTCAGCCCTCTCGTCGCAGCATCCAGCGCAATTCCTGCACCCGTCGCGCCGCCGCCAATAACCAGCAGGTCGTATATATCCGCATCATTTTGTGGAGCTGTTTCCTCCGCTGTAAGAAGACCCTTGATCGATCCCTTTGACCCTCCACTTCGCTTCAGATCTGCAATTTGCTCCTCTCTGCTCTTCACCTTCGGGAATCGCGGAGGGCGAAAGGAGCCTTGCGAGTCATGACCGGGCGGGGGAACGACGGCAGAGTCTGAACCAGGGATATTGCGGGGTCGATAGCTGTAGTAGAGAAAGCCTCCCCCAATGGCTGCCGCAGAGGCTGTGTAGAGGAGCGGTCTCGCGACTCGTTGTCGAAATGCCATTGTTGTCTTGTAGGAGGAAGGAAATCGTGAAGGTGGAGGAGAAGTGGAGTAAATATTGCAATTATGCTAAGAGCTTGGAGCTGCAGATCATCCGGCTCTTAATTAGGTAGGTCTGGCTGATTGGCAAGGATTGAGAGGAATTGATGGAGGGTGAAGCTCGTACTGTGCAAGAGCACAGATGAGCGAGGGAGGACAATGAAGAGGTACTCGAGAAGGTCGAGAGCGTGGGGTACCTATCGAAGGGAAAAGCTTCGTTTTCCTCTGAGACGGACATTTTGATAATGTTCCTGTCGCTTCATAGTCGGCAAACCTGCCGAATATTATTCCGCCAATGATTGCGTCACACTCAAGCCTAGGTATTTTACAGTGGGGGTGCGGAAAATCTTCCATCAACATCAATAACGGGATTGTGTGAGGAAAAGCTTCAAAAGGCGACATACGATATCCTCAGCTACTGAATAGGAGTAGTAAAAATTGGCAATCATTCTTGGGTTACGGAGTTGGGATATTTCCAATTCGATTGGGTTTCTCAACGTTGGGGTTTCCAGCAATCGTTGAGCATGTGATACAGCATTCCCTGCCGCTTCAATCAAGACCACCTGGAGTTACCCATGCATTGATATATTCCATTCCACCCCATCCCATTTGAACTTCCTCTACAGGGTGTCTGAACCTCGAACATTGAGCTTCAAACAGGCTTCAACGGGGCCCCGCTCTAAGAGTCAATGGAAGTGATCCCTATACTCGAAAACCTCGAGGTATCTCGGTTTTTGCATCACTTCAGGGCTGTTAATTCTGCCTCCCGTAGTCATAATATTATCCATCTATATATTGCTTCCTGCCTTGTAGTTCAATATGTACTTCAGATAGATCATTTCTCAGTCTGATCTGATCTTATCTCATCTTTGATTTGAGACTTCCCGAATATGCAAGGAGGAGAACCCTCGAAATGATAAGTGCGGAGATATTCAGATCTACAGGGGTTTCAGCCCCAGATACACCCCTTACTTAATTGCGATGATGACTTCGCAGCCGAAGATTTTATCATCGATGAATAAGTATGGCAGGGGAACATGATAACTTCGAAGGCTTGCATTGTCGTACTAGATATCTGACGCTTTAGACCACTTCCCGGTTGGTTTGTGTTCAAGTTAGAGACATCCCTTGATTTGGTAGGTACCTTTGCACTTCCAGACCGTGGCAAATGTTGTTGACGGACATGTATGACACCGCAATATGACAGACGTCGTGACCTTTTTTGAATCCGAAGGAAACATATTTTGAGATATAGATAGCACCAGCTGCTTCCTCATAATCAAGAAAGCCAACCCTCTAACCACTTTCACTATATCTCCAACCTCGAAAGAGAAGCTTATACCGTCCCTTTCACCCAGAACACGGCTCCAATCCCCATTTTAAACCATGTCGTCTAAAATAGCCGTTGGTAAGCAAAAGCATCTAAACACTGTACATATACATGCTAACACTACCCCACCAGGCGCTCTCATCACCCTCCGCGAAGACGCCGAAGGACAATACACAGCCCACCAAGTAGGACTGCAACTTGACGTCGGACCTCCCAACACGCCCGAAGTCAGCATTCCCATCAACTGGAGCTTCGGACCCGTTACCGTAAGCCACCCCCCACCCTTACCCAATCCCATCTCTCATCCCCTGGCCAGATATCCGGCTTCGTCGACACGAGTTCTCTCTCCATCAGCGTGAGCGTCAGTGTTCTAGGGATCAACCTCGGGACCTTTCACGGGAATTTGAAGGACGGGATCGGGATCAAGGTTGATCTCTTTCTGGTTGTCGGGGATATCAGGCTTTCGCTGAAGAATGGTAATGAGGTGTGGGTATATCTGGCGTTGAAGGTTAAGTTCGATGGGAGCTTTAATGGGGATTATAAGATTATTACCTTGTAGTTGGGTCGAGGTCTGAGATGGGTTGCGATGGGATGTGGAGTGTCGTTGAGGCCTTTCGCTCTGAAAAGTTTTCCTTTTTTTTTTTCGGTGTGGTTCAGGTGGGAGAGCATTTTTATCGCAATTATTAGGAATTTTTAGCTCAGTCCTTGCCTCAGTCTTATCATTATAGCCCGATTGCTCATTCAAGCACAGAAAATAAACAAATTTACCCTAGCCCTGGCTAGAGCTAGAGTATCTGAAACTCATGGCATCTCCTTCCTTTCCGACTCAGATTTATGTAGAATGTTTTCACGATTTCGCCAAGCGGAATCCCATTGAATCGGTTATCAATGGGGCTTTTAGAGTAGTGTTGTGGATCAAGTTGAAGTAGAATCTATCACATGGGAGTTCGGCACCCGCAGCACTTCCCTTCAACCCTGTCTCTTTCTA
>Ga0182030_10008368_pt1 | contig 21426 bp, 15 predicted proteins | sample 812S3MmetaG_FD_121299 | JGI IMG/M metagenome (GOLD analysis project Ga0182030, IMG submission 121299) | Permafrost microbial communities from Stordalen Mire, Sweden - 812S3M metaG (Illumina Assembly) | ecosystem: Environmental > Terrestrial > Soil > Wetlands > Permafrost | place: Sweden...
CAGTATAGGAATGAAATACTTGAGCTGATCAACCTATCGACGACCAACCATGCTGTGCTAGTTAATGGAGTTCCTTATCAGGTAAATGTCAGCGTCCCTGGCGAAATGTTCTGGCCTCTTTGAGATCGACATCGAGTGCCTGAGAATGTTTTTTTTGTTTTAAAAACTGCGATGACATTGTTTGCAGTACCAGTGTTCCGGCCCAATCAGGCATCCACCGTGGTACACCTCTGGGCCGCGTAAACTGTGGTTGGAAGAAAGATGCCGCCGCCCGTAACTTACCGGAATAACATGATCACGCGACAGGCACTGCATGCAAGTACCTGTTAAAAAGCCTGCAAATAGTCCAAGCAGCAAGAAAGAAACGGTGAGAATTGTCGATATTTGGACAACACTGTTTTTGCAAAGCATTTTTTTGTCCTCAAACGAATGCCCTTGTGCCCAGTTTGGCACAAAGCAAGCGGGTACGAGAACACGGTTATCCCCAGTGAGGGGAACGCACGGGCACGGAACCATGAGTCTGACTTTGCGCGATCTTTGACGAAGAGCTGATATATTGAAGATGTGCTGAGAGGAAGCTGCTTATGGGACCGATACTATATCTGGTTATGCTCGTACTTATGTTTGCGATATCTCCACTGATAGGTCGCCTCATCCTCAGCACTTTTTTTCCTAAGAGCTGGTCCCACAGATTTGTTCGCTGGGGTTTATATAGTGCGCTCTTGTGCTTGACTTACCTTCTCTTAGAGACAGTTGTATCTTTCCGAGGAGATCTGCACATTCCAACATACTCTTATTCCGCAGTGATAGCGAGAGCAAACTGGTTCGAGTTGGCGGCGTTATCTTCTGCCGAGGGAGTGCTTTACGATCTCGTCCGTCTTAAGCACATTCTCGATTGCTTTTTTCCATTTGTAGTGGCTCCTGCATTGCTCGTAGCGATGGCAATTTTACACGGTCGATCGTTCACAGCAAACTATTCGATCTGAAAGCTGAACGTAAAACAGTGGCCGGTGACGTCTCAAGCAACTTTCTAGCGAAGGCGCCAAGAAGCATTAGAAAAGCCGCTAGCATCTCGATTTCAATGATGCTTGCGCTTTTGCACCCTATGGTAAGCAGATTCATTCGCTATGTATTCTCTGTTATCAGCGCCCAGCAGTTCGCGCTTGATTGCGAGAGCAGAATCAAAATATTCCTTAGCCTTCTCAGGGTTCTTCTTCACGTTTGCATAGCCAAGACAGGCATAAACTTCAGACGTCTTGATCGAATTCTCGCCATAATTTTTCTGTCTGATAGGCAGAGCCTGCAGAAACTGTTTTGTAGCCAGATCATCATTGTCTTCGAGCGAATTAAGCGTTCCTAGTCCAACCAGACTATCCGCATATAGTGGATGACTGACGCCAAAATTTTGCTTTGCACTAGCGAGAGCTTGCTCATAGAAATAGCGTGCTTGCTTGAATTCATGTTTACGGTTGTAGCTGAATCCAAGATCATTTTTGCTTTCAATTACGAAAGCTGGATCATTGCTTTTACCCACGAGAGAGTCTTGCAACAACTTGATTGCGCTATCACTGCCAAAAGATCCGTCTCTTGATTCAAAACGGTTGTAGAGTTTAGCCATAGCTTGATCGCTATCAGCTTTATCTTCTTGCTTTCCATATTTATCACGAATTTTTTTAGCCTCGTCGATGAAAGCTTTGGCGTTGTTGTAATCCATCTGGTTTGTATAAACCAATCCCAGATAGTTTTTACAATCTGCCAGCAGCAATTCTGACTCAGGCGTATGCGAACGACCAAATATGCTCTGAGCCCTGGATAAATTATCTATCGCATCCTGAAAATGATCGGTTTTACTCGCGGCCTGTCCAAATTGAGCCAGCAGCTGTCCATATTCATCATCAAGAGGGTGGCCGTTTGACTTTGCCACAGCATCTTGCAGGCGCTCATAGGCGATTCTATAGTTGCATTCCTCGAGTGCCTTCATTCCTTGCTTTTGGAGCTCTCTCCAATCTCCAGAAGTGGCGCTTGAGGCAGCATTGCTTTCACTACCAGCTTTTCCAGCCCCACTTTTACTTGCACCCACAATAGCTACATGCGACGTGCCACTACCTACGGTGACATTGCCGGATTCGGATTTTTGCGGGGTCTTACTGCTCTCATAAAAGAACCAGCTACCGAAGCCAAGCAACAAAGCCGCAACAAGAGAAACTGGAAGAACTATCTGAGATGACTTATTGATTTGCGCCGATACTATCGACATACCAGACATCCCTGTGCGCGAAACATCGCCCACACGCGAACGACCTTTATTGGCGGGGGTGGGAACATCGACGCCAGTGGATGTGGCGTCAAGCGGCGAAAGCGCCGGACCTATGCGAGAACTCGAACCGACTCTTCTTGGAGGCAGAGTGCCATCTAAGTGATTGCCCTGTAAAGCTTCCGTGGCGGCCCCTGGTGATGCTGTTGCTGGAAGAGAGGCTGTTCCCGATAAAAATCCCGAAGGAAGAGCGGCTGCCCCCGCAGGAGCACCACTATTGTTATTCAACAAAGAGCGCGTCGGCTTAGACAAACTTCCAGTCAAATCATCTTGGCCATCCAATCCATCGGAGGCAGGCAGTCGGTTATAACTCCCCTGTGGATTTTGAACAGCCGGCAGACGAGCTGACAGCGTGTTTGAATCAGAAGAGTTTTCCGGTACTGGCGTTAACCGGTTAGCGGGCGACGCCATGCTGTTCAAGCGATTGTTCGATTGCCCGACACCGCCGGTGGCTGGTCTAGCAGGGAATGAGCCACTTTGATTAGCAGCGGGACCTCTCGTAGAATCTTGCCCATAGTACGGCGGCACCGCATGTGGTGCAATGACCTTATCTTTCGCCAGACCAGGCGGCGCAATTTTCGGAATGCCGGTCAAACTTTCGTGAGAGCTCAATCCTGGAGCCATTCCAACCGGAATAGTGTTCGATTGAAGTGGATTTATGGCAGGAGGGCTTGCTGAAACTTTAGGAAGCGCGACGGTCGATTGCCCGCCACCCTTAGCTGCGTGCAGAAGCACTTCCAGATCTGTCCAAAGCTCAAGCATGCTCTGGTAGCGCTGATCTACATCACGAGCGAGCGCCTTAAAGACTAACTTTTCCAGCAGTGGGGGCAGATTTCGCGTGGCGGGATTGATCTGGGCAAATGGCAGCGGATCTTCACTAATGTGCTTGTGCAGCGTATCGAGGGCGTTTATGCCAACGAGAGGTGGCGTGCCGGTAAGCACCTCATACATGACGCATCCCATTGAATAGATATCGGCTCTTGCATCAAGTTTCCGCCCGAGACATTGTTCGGGAGCCATATATAAAGGGCTGCCAAAAACTTCGCCAGTTTTTGTCAGTCCTTGCCCTGCAGGGTCCTCAAAATTGATTTGCTTGGCGATACCGAAATCGACAACTTTCAGCAGCTCTGAATAATTATCGTCGAGCACCAGCATGAAATTGCTTGGCTTTAAATCGCGGTGCACCACGTCGCGCTTGTGTGCGTAGGTGAGGGCATCGCAGGCTTGCGTAAATATTCCAAGGGCACGGTCAAGCTGCATTGGTCCGTCGATCTTAATGCAATCACCCAGACTTCTGCCTTCCAGATAATCCATCACCAGATAAGGCTGCCCTTGCGTTGAAACTCCGAAATCAAAGACCGAAACAATATTTATATGATTCAGGTTACACGCGAGCTTGGCCTCGAGCTGGAACCTCTTCAAGCTCGCGATATCAGACGCAAACAACAATTTGATGGCAACTATTCGGTCCATCAACATGTGACGCGCTTTGTAAACAGCGCTCATTCCGCCTTCGCCAAGCTTGGCTAGAACTTCAAATCTTTCAGCGAGAATGTTGCCGACAAGGGGATCTTCCTGAGTAAGACTGATCGCGTGACCATCATTTGGGCAGACGCTTAATCCAAAAAACTCCTCGTTGCAAACCAGACAAGTTCCCTTGAGTAGTGTCTTTCCGCCGATGTGTTCCTGCGCCACTGCTGACCTCAACCATTCTCTTCCAGAACAAGTGCGCACTTGCCAGGAAATACCTTCAACAGTGATTGCGCAGCAGGCGCGTCAATATGCGTGCCGATCAAAGAAACTTTTTCCATTTCACGATGGTTAGCCAATTCTTCCAGACCTTTATCAGTCACCAGGGTGTTATCCAGCCAGACTTTTTTCAATTTTGAGAGACCCGCTAGGCTCTTTATTCCCAGGTCTGTCACTGATGTGTCGGACAGGTCTAATTCACGTAACTCGGTAAAATGTCCGACGTGCTTCAAATCCCCGTCATAGAGACGACTCCCGGAGAAATCGAGGGAATAAAATGCGTCGGATGGTAAAGCACTCAACTGACTGATATTTCCGGAAGCATCTTTGGCGAGCTCCAATTGGACACGTCTGTCGAAGGGTACAGAGACCTGACCTGCGGCACGAGCAAAAAATTCCCAATATTCTTCATCATCGTCTGATTCGACCAGCAGATCACCCAGCGATTCAGCTGGAAATGAGAGAGTTCGCACCTTTTTCAAGCTCGCAACAGACCCACTCTTACTAAGGTTATCAGAGTCCCCGCTGGCTCGCTCGGGTTTGACTGATGCGAGTTTTTGCGCTTCGGCAACTGCCTGTTGAGAAGTGAAAGCGCCTGAAGACCCGCCCTTGGCACTACCCGCATTGAGCTTCTGGAAAGAAGCCAGAAGACCGCCTGTGATAGCGAGAGTTATGAGCCACTGCACCGATAACCTGGCATAGTCGACAGTTATCCCACTGGCTGCTTGTAAGGAGGGAGGATTGAATATTGGCGCATACGGCAGAGGATTGCCTGAAGGCGAACCCTCACGCCATGGTGGCACAATTCCCATTATCACGATAACAAGAATTCCGCCCCATAGACTGGCCAACTGCCTTGTATTTAACAAATTCATGAATTTCCATTCTCTTCGACCTCCTGGCTAACTCGCGCTTAAACCGCCTGGAGGCTGGCTCAGGATTAAGGCGCAATTCAAGTCTAAAGCAATCCGCAGTCTGGCAGGATGCAGAATGCCGAGACTATTAAAGATTAAAGATGATGCCAAGACCGAAAATACGCTCTCGCAAGCTGCGAAAATGAGATGGATCGGACGCACTTTCGGTGCTACGCGCAAACTCGGGGTCTTTTGTGTCAGTCAGCCAAACGAGGGAAGTGAATCATGTGGGAGAGATATAACGTCGCCGGACAACAAGCACTGTCGGCTGGTAAGCCAGTTGATGCCGAAAGACATTTTCAACTGGCTCTTCTGGAAGCGGAAAAAGAAGGTTCGTTTTGCGCCAGGGTTGCTACCAGCTGTGTCAACCTGGCAAACACTTTCCGGCAGCAAGGCAAATACCTGGAAGCCGAACCGCTTTATCAAAGAGCAATCATAGCTAAAGAAAAGGGTGTGGGACCATTGCACAAAGATATGGTGCCAGTCCTGGAGAACTACGCCAAAATGCTGAAGGCCGCTGGGCGCACGGCAGAAGCCGATAAAGTCGAGAAGAAAGCTCTTGCTATTTTCATGAGGTAGGCTGTGAAAACAGAGACAAGCGTGTCGCAAAAAGGAGAAGAGAAAACGTCGTCTGCACTCGAGTACCAGAGCGGATTCGGTAATTCCTTCTCTAGCGAAGCATTGCCCGGAGCACTGCCAGTTGGGCAAAATTCTCCGCAGAAATGTCCTTACGGTCTCTTTGCCGAACAGCTCAGTGGCTCGTCTTTCACAATGCCTCGCCATGAGAATCAACGCAGCTGGCTTTATCGAATTTATCCGGCTGTTTTGCATTCTGGATTTAAACAAATAGACGAAAAGTTGTTCAAAGGCAAACCGGTTGGCTCGCCACCGGTTTCGCCGCAACAGCTCCGCTGGGATCCACTTCCTTTTCCTGAAACTCAAACAGACTTCATCGAAGGGATGGTGACGATCGCGGCAAATGGAAACGCTGGAAGCTACCGTGGATGCGCAGTACATACCTACGCCATCAACACGTCGATGGCAGACCGCTTCTTCTATGATGCTGATGGCGAATTATTGATCGTGCCACAATCAGGCGCATTGCATTTACGCACCGAATTTGGTGACTTACACATCGCCCCAGGCGAAATAGCCGTGATACCGCGAGGTGTTCGATTTCAAGCGAACCCTCTATCGGCGCAAGCTCGAGGCTACGTAGCGGAAAACTTCGGGGCCAATTTCCAACTGCCTACACTTGGTTTGATAGGTTCGAATGGGTTGGCCAACCCTCGTGATTTCCTCACTCCTGTCGCTAAATACGAAGACAAAACTGGTGAGTACAAGCTGGTTGCTAAGTTTCAGGGGCATATGTGGGAAAGCTCGCTGAAATATTCGCCACTGAATGTGGTGGCTTGGCACGGCAACTATGCACCATATAAATACGACCTTTCCAAATTCCAGGTCATTAACACTGTAAGCTTCGATCATATGGATCCGTCTATTTTTACGGTGCTCAGCTCAGCTTCTGAAATTCCGGGAATGGCTAATATCGACTTTGTGATTTTTCCACCACGCTGGATGGTTGCCGAACACACTTTCAGACCACCCTATTTCCATCGTAATTACATGAGCGAATATATGGGGCTGATTCAAGGGCAGTATGACGCCAAAGAAAAGGGCTTCATCCCGGGTGGAGGAAGCCTGCACAATTGTATGTCGGCTCACGGGCCAGACAGCAGTACCTTCGAAAAGGCTTCCACGGCAGACTTGAATCCAGCATACGTTAAAGAGACACTGGCATTTATGTTAGAGAGTTCGCTGGTCTTTGCTCCCACTGCTTACGCGCTAGAAAGTCCACAACTGCAATCAGATTATCTCGATTGCTGGCAGGGATTGACTCCTCGCTTTAACGGTAAGGAAAGATAGAAACACCGGCAGATAATTATTGGACAGCATCATTAGAAAAAACTGTTCTACTGACGTACAACTGACCGTTAGCATGAAGTTAGAGTGTGGAATAGTCAGTATGATGGGGTTTTGCCCCCTGAAGAGACCGAGTCGAATGGCAAATGAAGACGAAAAGAGCTTCACAAACATCCTCAACGGGTAATATTGGCTGCCCTCTATAATTTTTGATTCAGAACGAGCACAGAACCAAGCACAGCAGACGAACAGCGCGACGAATGTATGGAAACGCATTTTTAAGGTAGCTAATGTATAAACCTCCAAAACGTGAAGACCCCGCCACTCTTCTGAAAGTCAAACTGCCTGTCTCGACAGGTATGCCTCCTCTGAGCGTCATCAAAGGTCAACTTGACGAGTGCCAGCAGAGGAAGGGCATGCAGATTGAGCAAGTCTGGACGACTTCAAAATCAGGGCAAAAATTTGTACTGATAGCCCAGTTACAAGAAGGCGCTAAACAGCCTGTTTGGACGCTTTACGAAGAAAACGAATCTGGTGCTGGCTCGAAGATGCACTGGAGTCAGCCGTTTGAAGCGAACGACTTCAGCATGATGTACGACGTTATCTGTATGTCGGCTCCGGATCCAGGCGCGAGCAAAGGCATTCCAGACCAGCTCAAACCCGGCGCTAACGACAAGAAAAATTCACCAGCAGTACCTGTGAGAACGGCAACCGGCTTGCCAGCAGCAGCTCCGGGAGGATCAGCTTATCCGTCGCCTGGAGGCGCGGGAGGTTATCCATCGCCAGCGGGCGCGAACAATTATCCCGCTCCAGCTGGGGGAAGCGGTTATCCCGCTCCAGCCGGAGGAAGTGGCTATCCGGCTCCTGCGGCAGGTGGCGGCTACCCGGCCCCAGCAGCAGGAAGCGGCTATCCAGCACCAGCAGGCGGCGGCTACCCGGCTCCAGCAGCGGCACCGCCAGCCAATTACCCACCTCAAGGTTATCCACCGCAGCCACCACAACAGTACGCTGCTCCGCCACAACAGGCGCCATATCCACCAGGCTATCCTCCTTATCCGGCCGGTCAACAACCACCTCAGCAGGCGCCTTACCAGCAACCATACCCGGGCAATGCTCAACCGTGGCAACAGGGATATGCAGCACCGCAACCTCCATATCCAGGACAGGCACCACCTGCGGCACTAAATGGTTCGACTGCTTCATATGCACCGTCGGCAAGTTACTCATCGCAGTTTGAGCAGACTGGCGGTCGCAGCGCGTTGGTCGATTACAGCTTGCTTACTCACCATGCAAATATATTGCTTGGTGAGCTGATCTTCGAAGCCGGGTTAATAACAGAGCCCACACTAGAAGCCGCACTTAAGATACAAGAATTTGTGCGTGAAGAACGCATGTCTCCCGCGCAAGCCTGCGAGATTTTGAAAAAGCACCACGACCTGGGCGCATCAATAGATAACTATTTATCACCGGAAGATTTTGATATAGAGTCTGGTAACACCAAGGCACCAAAAAAACCATCGAGCACCAAAGCCTCCGGATCTTCGACTGGCAAACCCGCAAGTGCTGCAGGAAGCAGTGCCGGAGCCGCTAAAGCAAGCACTAAAAGTGCAAGTCAACCAGAATTACCGAGAGCTGAAAAGATCAAATTACAATTAGCCGCCTTCGACTTATTGCAAAAGGCAGGGCTGTTGAAAAATGACGATTTGCAAACTGCTCATGCGGTCTACAAAAAGCATGGCGGCGATATCGTGCAAATGTTGACTGCTGCAGGAAAAATGGATGCCACCACATACAAAGCTGCCGAGGTATGCATTCCTCTCATCCATGACAACAAAATGAAAGTAGAGCAATGCATAATCGCGCTCAATTACTGCCAGCGCAGCCGAGTAGATTTCGACTCAGCTCTTGACGAGCTTGGCTGGGAGAATCCGCGTAAGGCTTAGTTAATTGCGTAGGCTTAGCTTAATCGCGTAGTAGTTTAGTCACGCTCGATAAAGTTCACTAAAATATTGGGTGGTTCCAGGAAGTGCTGACTTGCTGTACGCAGACCATTTTAGATGAAAAGAATAAAAGCATAAGCGGATGCCGATAAGCTTGAAGTGCCGAATGATTGGGTAAATCATCAGTACCCATACCAATTTTTGGGACGGGCGGGGGCGAATGGGAAAAAAGATTCTTCTTCTGGATACTGACAAGCAGTTCCGAAAGCTTGTTGCGACTGTGCTTGAGGGGCGTGGACACACGGTTCTCGAAGCCGATTCCGGAGCCGCTGGCGACGATGTCGTGAAGCAGCAATCACCGGACATGGTCATAGTCGGCGGACCATTTCAAGACGAATCAGGACTCGACTGGATCAACCGTTTGCGCAGACACGACAAACAGACTCAGCTTGCTTATGTCGGTTTATCGATTAAGGAAGTACAACCGTACAAAGACAAATTGACGCGAGAATTGGGAGTCGCACTACTATTCTCAAAACCAGTTATACCGTTTGTCTTTGGCGCCCAGATCGAGAGCCAGTTTGCCTCAGAAGATCAACAAGGGCAGAACAACAAACTAAAAGATTTCGAAACAATGTTTCTTGCCCTGGTGACAAAATACGCAAGAGTATTGCCTCAAAAACTGGGTGATCTTTCTAAAGCAATTGATAGTGCAAAAGCATCGAAAGGGAACGCTGATCTGCTGGCAGAAGTGCGTGGACAGGCGCACAAAATAAAAGGCACAGGTGGTTCTCTCGGTTTTCGACAGGTCGGCGAACTAATGTCGTTCATAGAAGACGCGGCGGTTGAGATGGCTTCAATAACGCAAGAAGAGCAAGAAATACTCTGGTCGCAAGTTGAACGCAAACTGATCGATGCAAAAGATGCGGGTGAGTCGGAAGCACGAGAAGTCCTGCAAGCAGTGACAAATAAAGAAATCGACGATTCGCCAGTGAGTGGTCCGCCAGCGATCGCCCGGATCATGGTGGTTGATAGCGACAGCGAATTTTTAGATGCCGTTGAAAAACTTGGAGCAGAACGACAGGTAGACATCGTTAAAGCGACAACTACCAGACAAGCGCTCGACAAGGCCTGCCTGTTTCCGCTAGACGCGGCATTGGTGAGCATGATTGGTGACACGCCTGAAGAATCGTTCCAACTAGCTCGAGAACTCAGAGAACTGCCAGGCTATGAAACACTACCGTTAGCATTTCTTTCCGGTGATCAATTGATCCGTGATAACGTCGAGGCAGCTCATTCTGGCGCGTCACTTTATCTAGACAAACCTCTGGAATCTGATGCACTCGAAAAGGCAGTCCAACACCTTGTTTCGATCAGACAGGGCGGTCGCCCCAGAATCTTGATCTGTGATGATGACGAGTTTTTTGCAAGCAGTATAGCCCTGGTTTTGCGAGCGGAAGGAATGATTGTTCGCATGCTTCATGACCCGAACAAAATTCTGGATATGATGCAAGATTTTCCACCCGATCTATTATTGCTCGACGTGATGATGCCCGGAATTACAGGCTTTGAAGTCTGCAGAACGCTGCGCGTAGTACCTCGCTGGCAAGACCTTCCTATCGTATTTTTGACCGGTCAGACCGGCGTAGATGCGAGATTAGAAGCGTTCCGCAGCGGCGGGGATGATTACTTGCCCAAGCCGGTAGTAAACGAAGAGCTGTTGATGCGAGTTAAAGTTCGTCTGGATCGAGCTCGCTTGATGAAGGAAAGATCCGACAAAGATACGATCACAGGGCTCTTGTTGAGGCGTGCATTTTCAGAACACCTCGCCGGCATGATTGCCGAAGCGCAGCGATTGAAGGCAACTGCCACCATCTGCTTGATGGACGTTGATCACTTCAAAAAAGTCAACGACACATATGGGCATCTCGCCGGCGACCGAGTGCTCGCCGGGCTTGGACAACTATTGGCGCGACGATTTAGAGTCGATGACCTGCGTGGACGATGGGGCGGGGAAGAGTTCATTCTCGCGTTTCGTAGAGAAAGCAAAGAGACAATGCAAAAAGCAATTTTGCGTGTGCTCGACGAATTTTCGCGCATCGACTTCAAAGCAGACGACGGACAGATTTTTCACGTAACATTCAGCGGCGGACTCGCCAGTTATCCAGATGACGGGGAGTCAGTCTACGACCTACTGCAAACAGCAGATAAACGACTTTACGACGCGAAAAAAGCTGGACGCAAGAGAATCAATCTCGGCGGCGAAAGTGATGAGCCAGCTGCTGCATCAGTTGATACAGCTGGTGGCGTAGTTGAGAAAGAACAGATGGCTACTCAGAAGAAATAGACTTACGTCTTCTTCTTCGCACCAGCTTTGGGTGCCGACTTTGGAGCGCTCAACTTTTTCACCGCAGCGTTATAGTCATCTTCCTGCTGTTTGCGCTCTTGATATTGACGTGCAATCGCAACTTTGGACGTAAAGTTCTGCCCAGCTTTTGCATTCCGACTGGCTAGCGTATAAGAATCAATAGCGTCGCTAAATTCCTTGAGCTTCATCTGGCAATCTCCAATTCCGCAATAAGCATTTGAGAATGTGGGATCCAGTTTTGTCGCCGCTTGAAATCGAGCAATAGCATCGGGCCATTTTTGATCCTTCATCAACACATTGCCATAAGCGAATGGAAAGACTGCATCAGAAGGTTTCAAGCGAATAAGTTCGTCAAGTTCAGCCATCGCCAGGTCATGATTATCTTGCTTATCGTAGATAGCGTAGAGGGTACGATGAATCATTTCAGCACGTGGTGGCGCTGCCATAGAGACTATATCGCTCGCGGCTGGTGCAGGTGCCGCAGATGCCGTTGGTGCGGTAGCTGAGGCAGGTGCAGCAGTGGTGGCAGCGGCTGATGGCGTCGCAGGCTGAGCAGCTGACACTGCCGTTTGAGCTCGAACTGATAAGTTCGCGCCGGTAACAAGTAGAGCGCTTAACAGCAACACACCGCAGGTTTGAATTTTTGAATAACGCCTATTCATCCTGATCTTCCTTCTGTTGTTTCTGCTGCAGCTTGAATTGTCTCTCCTGGCGGTCATGTTCAATGTATTGCTGAGCGAGTGTATAACGCGGTCTGAAATCCTGATTCTGTCTTTGTGATTGGACCGCTTTAGTGTAGACGCCGAGAGCGCCGGGATAATTCTTCAGCTGCATATAGCAGTCACCCAGTGATGCCCACGATTCAGCACTCATTGGCTGCACTTTTGTAACTTTCAAGAAATAGGGCACGGCTTCTTTGTACCGGTGAGCCAGGAACAGCTGATTTGCGAAATCTTGTTGAATTAATATATTATTCGGGTTCAAAGCCGTAATAGCAGTGACCTCTTTTTGCATTAAATCCGGCTGCTGCTGCTGTTTGTAGATTTTGTAGAGAGTCTGGTGAATATCTTCTTTCCGGCTCACGCCAGAAGAAGGATCAGCCAGAGCAACACTATTACTGGCGACCAGAACACTTAGTGCCAGCGGCGTTAATAACTGAAGCGAATACTTAAATGACATCAAAACCTCCGCTAACTTAAAGCCCCTGAATTCTCATGTTGTGCTGTTCTAACAGCCTATCGAGCGTGTTCAGGTTATCTTCGGTCGCAGGTTGAATACCATAAGAACCCAGGTACGGAAGGAACCAGCGTCTGACACCATCAGGCACCGAGAATTCAATAAACACAATGTGTTTGCTGCCTTTTTCCGGCATTTTAGATTCGTCAAATTTCCATCCCTTTGGCGGATCGAGCACATCTGGAGTGTGAAAATCGAAGCGCACCGGAAGCGTCCGGCTGAGGGGTGGTCCTTTCAAAATCTTATCGATATGCCAGTGACTGAGTGGCGGTGAATTGAAGCGGATATCATCAGTCTTGTCATAGCCCTGATATTCAGCAATAACAATAGATTCCGATCGGATCGCATTGTCGTAGTTCAGAAGCTTACTTGCCATCGCCGTTTTATCAACCGCACTAGCAGACGTGATAGTTTGAGCATCTTCCTTATCTTGAATTTGCTCAGCTGTCAGTCCCATTCCAGGCGCGACTCTACCAGTCGAGGATGGCATTCCAGGAATAAACACCTGTTTTTGCGACATTACTTCCGGAGCTTTTATTGACGTGGTATTTTCGGTTATATTCAGCCGGATTGGCTTGTATTGCGGTGGAGGAATATCTGCAGTGGCCAGTGCTGCTTTTAAATGAGGAATCGCTTCATCGTAGCGATTCATGTTAAACAGGGCCATACCGTAGTCATAATCGTAGAATTTTTTTCTTTCCGGACTGAGAGTCGAAATTTTCTCAGCGGCGAAAACGACACTGGGCCAGTCATTTGTCTTATTTCCACAATCAAGCAGCCCTTCGTAATATTCAACAGAATTCGGCACAAAGCCTATGACGGCTTTGAATTCTTCTTTAGCTCTGGCGAAATCGCCTTTGTCCCAATATTCGGCAGCCTTGTTGGCATGTTTTGCAACGGTCACTGAAGCAGCCGCCTCAACCTGCGCTCGGGCTGGCAGCATACCGCTTCCCAGACTTCCTATGAGCAGACTAGAAAGGGCCACGAGCGTCGCAATTTGGCGAGGATGCTTGTACGTTCTAGAAGAAAGCGACTTGTTCATATGCATTCATTTCACCCCAGTGGCCGGCAAATTATCAGACTAATAGAGCGCTCGATCTGCGCGCCTGTACACATCTTTTTACCACGTTGGCCAGATTTCCTGCTCTTGCCAGGCTGCTTTTATCCATCAAGAGCGAAATTTTTTTGTAAAAGGTATGTAAGTCGAGCCTGAAGTAGTTACCAGGAGCTGCCCCCGCCACCACCAAAGCCACCACCACTTCCACCCCGATCAAAGGCACTCCCACCCGACCATGCAGAAGAGGTGCCAGCCGTGGAAGCGCTTGAAGCCGGCGCAGTGGAAAATGTTTGTTCGATAGATCTCATACTCGAGCCCAGATCGTTTACAAAAACGCTCGTTGTATAAGACGGGTAATTTCCAGAAGTTACGTACCAATCTGGTGGCTCGAGGGAAAGATCTTTGAAAGCCTGGGCCCATTGATCAGCCGCGCCCAGGACCATCGCATATGGTAAAACCCTGCCAAAAATGGTCGGATCTTCGGACGCTAAAACACGAATACGCTCTTTCTCGGCCTTTTTTACAAAGCGCCCGAACCCAAGCGCCTCCCTTGTCAGCGCAGAACCTTTTGATGTGCGCGATGGCATTGCCGGCGCAAACAAACCGACCACAATGCTGCCTACAAAAAGTCCTGCTACGGTGGGAGTTGAAGAACCAAAAGCGCAGAGCGCCAGGAAAAACAGAACTCCAGCTACAACAAAATATATCGTTCGAGTCTTCTGCGGGTTGTGTCGAAACAAATTCTTCGCCGTCAGTCCTTCATAAATGGCATCGCGAATTGGAGCGAGGTAAGGATAAAAAGAACCTTTCAAATTTGAGAGCAGCACAACATTCCCGGCATCCAGGCTTGTAAATAAGGCAGCAAGAAAAAGCTTCTCATATGCAAGCAAAGGAACAGCAGTAGAAGGGGGGTCTGTCTTTTCAAACTCGTAGTCTTTATTACTGAGAAAGAAAAGCGCTTCTGTTTTCATTTCTTTAATCTTCAAATGTCCTCTAACAGCGAGGTCTATCAAAGTGGAGGTGATGTCTTGAATATCACAGTTCTCATCGATTAACGTACCAACTTCGGCTGGAGTAAGCTCTTTCGGTGGATTCCACTCAACTGCGATAGCCTTACCACCATCGACATCTCTCCCGCCGGTGAACCAGAGAGCAAACATTGCCGAAGCCACACAAAGGGGTATCACGATAGCTTGCCACCAATCTCTTAACCACCACAACAATTGTTCGCCGTAGGTCGGTTGCGATAAGGCGCCCATTGGCATGGAAACAGCAACTGTTAAGCCCTGACCAGGAGGAAGAGATTTGCATGTGAACAAGATAGCCTCACCAGTCTGGCTAAATTTGCCGCCGGCATGAGTCTTAGAACCCGGAGGTCCGTAAAAGCTGGTAAAACGCGACGCCCTCAGTGGCACATTGCTAGGAGGTGCGACCGAAATATCTGCATTTTCAATTTCAAATCTCCATTGATCACCTGTTGCGTTCCAGTAAAATTCAGGGCGTCCATCGATCCAATTGATCACGCGCCTGGCCTGGTACTTTATTTTGTATAACTGAATGCCAGTAACCAAAACGTCAGGTTGTCCAATTTTGAGATCGACTTCAGAGCTATCTCTCGTTTCCTGATAGTGCAGGGGTTTGTCACTTTGATCAGTAATCGAAATGACCTTAAAATCGATGGTGTAAGGCACCTGCTTACGAGTAACTGAAATTGGAATTTGCCGCACAATTCCATGGCGCTCAGCTCCCTGGAAGTCCATCGTGATTGTTTCTTCAACAATTGCGGAACTATCTCCTTCGATACTGATGTCGGAGTGAAATTCCTTTATTACTTCTGCTTCTGCCGGCAAAATCATGGAGCAGGCAAACAGAAAACAGATAAGAACTGATTTTGCTACGCCTGTTTTTGTTATGCCTGATTTTGCTATGTCTGTTTTTGTTATGTCTGATTTTGCTAATCGATTGGTCATTTCACTTGCACAAATTCCGCCGTCAAATTTCAGGGTACGACCGGGCAAAAAATTATCCTATCAACGTTAACATACCCAACCCTGTGAACACGACGCGTAATACTACAGCAGCAGCAGGCGGCTGATAACAAAGCACCATCTGCAATACCACTATTGATATATACAGAGGCAATAAGATTCCGACGAGGACACAAACTTATAGCAAGTCAGTCTAATATTGATAAGGACGATTCCCAGAGGTTTGACATTGTCGCTTCCAGCCAGAGAAGTTCCGGAAGGTTTAACCGCCGGGACATATCTCCAACTAGCACAAGAATATATAAAACTCGGTTGGACCGAGCAGGCTAGAGATGCCCTGCAGCTGGCTATAGACAGCGCGGCCCAAAACGAAGAGGGAAAAAAGACGGCAGACTCGGCAGTCAAACTGTTGCGGTCGAAACTTCCCAGATTCCCTGTACCGCTTTATGCTGAACAAAGAAATATAGAGGGATGGAACCTCTTGTCGGCAGGTAAGACTGCGGAAGCAAAGCAGATTTTTGAAGAGCTTATTGATGAGTATCCTGATTTCGAATGGCCCTACGGAAATTTGTCTGTTTTACTTCTTCAATCAAGCGAAACAGGTAAGGCGATAGATCTGCTCAAGACGGCCCTGAGCGTGAACAAATTCTATGTGCAGGGCTGGCTGCACATGGCAACAGCCAGGGGTCTCGAACTCAACTTCGATGCCGCTCGCAAGTGTGTCGACGAAGCGCTGACTATCGACCCGGATGAAGTCGCGGCTCTGGCGATGCAGGACGCGCTGGAACGCATGCGCGATCTCTAACAGGGGCTGATTTCGCGGGCTCAGGACCGGGCCAGGAAGCAGCTGCCGACCAGACATTGAAATCGCAAAAGTTTTTGATCGAAAGGAGCTTTTTGTCTACTTCAGAATCGGATACGTTCATACTGGAACGCAAAAATCGCTTATACCCGGCCAGAGCCCTCTGGAACACCTTTTGATCCTCAAGCGCCTTGCGAAAATCGGTCGACGAAAATGTCAAATAGGCTAAAAAGTGATTTGTGTCGCGCAAAAGCGTAGCTTTATCGGGTACCTGGCGTTCTTCCAACCACATACGATACCGATAAAATGCAATTGCAAAATTCTTCAGAAGAGACGATTTCACCCGGAATCCCTTTATTCATCGAGTTTAATCATATTCCGAATTGAGCAAAAAAGTGATGAAAATTTCGAGGAAGTTTTGCAAATTTTTGAAGACATGGAAAGGACGCCCTTCACAGCAGCGGTTCCGGGACGTGCTCAACAATTGGATGAAAGCTTGAGCGCGTTTCATCAATCGTGATTCCAGAGAGAAGCGGTGAGACAGAGAATACTAATAGAAGAGAACGCCTGGCGCCTGGCGTTTAGCGCCACAGCTCCCGCACCCCGCCGTCAGGCAAAAGCGCATATGGAGCCCAAACCGGCACGAAAGCCCCGACTGACACATTAGTTTGCTTCGGCGCAAAGCCCACCGGTTCCAGATTTTCCGCAGAGGGATTGTACTTCTGTTCAACCTGACGAAGTTCTTCCCGAAACTGATGATCGAGCTCATGAAGCTGATTTTCCAGGCTCTGCAACGTTTCTCCTGTGCTTTCGATGGTTTTTGCACCACCAGCCATTTTCGAGATATCTTTGGCTGCGGTTCGAGCTTGTCTGAGAGTTGCAGTAGACCCTCTTCTACCAACGATTGCACCAAGCACGGTGGCGCCTATATCGATCGCCGCACCAACCTGTCGCTCGCGTGCATGAATCTGTGCTTGCTCGAAATCAGCCTGCGCACGTCTTATTTTTTGCTCTAAAGCTGTTAGCCTGGGCGCATACTTTTGCTTGAGCTTTGTGACGTCACTATCTCGTTTCTCTGTTGCTGTCTTCATCAATCGCAGCCTGAAATCGCGCTCTGTCTCACCTGCATTCGAATATTGTTTGGTGGACGGGCTGAGCAAAAGATAAAACTTTTGCGAGCCAATCAACCAGTGCATAAACTCTTTTTTCCAGGCTTTATAACTGCTTTCGAGAGTCATTGGCGCGGGTGGAATGAAGAATCCTGCTTTCTCGGCAGGCTGAGGAGAAAGCTTATCCAGAGAAGCTGGAATCTGCTTCGTTTCATTCCAGGAGATTGCTTGCAACGAATCCTTGCAATCTACAACAAAAAATCTTGGTTGCGTGAAATCTAGTTTCGCCTTTTGATCTGTGTAACGCACAGACGTGGATGCATACAGAACTGGTTTGTAAACCAGCCGTTCCGACGGGTTTAACGATCTCGTTGTCGGCAAAAAGTGCGGAGCGTTTATACCAGGTAGAACAGCAGGTGAAGCCATAAGTTCATCATCATGAGTCGCTTTCAAAATTTGATGCGAAAGATCGGGTATGGCTGACTTTTTAAGACCATCAGATTTGATGATTTCGCCGTCAGCCTTAATTACCCCAGAACCTCGCACTGCATCCGCACCAGCAGCGGTGGCAGACGAGGGGGAGGAGGCAGAGGCACTCCTGGTATGGTTCCCAGCAGAACCGGTGCCTGACTGCAACAAAGATTCAGTCTCAGAAACGGCCTTGTCGACTTCTTTCCTATGCGCCATCAATGATTTTATTTGTCCGCGCGCTAGTGGTCCAAATAAATAAGAAAGAGTCCAGCGCGTTTCAAAAACTACGGGCTGGTCTTCATGAATGTTGTTCAGCAAAAATAACCGCGTGCGCAACCGTCCTAAAAGTCTCTGTAAATCCTGGCGATTCACGATCTTGCCATTCTCGGCTGCCGCCCCCTCCAGACCGTCTAAAAGACGAGCTTTATCACGCTCGGTCTGCAACCTTCCGATGAACCATGTTCCTGCGTTAGCCAGACCTTTGTAATCTAAATCCACCGAGTTTTGGCTGGCGAGTAAAATACCCAGTCCATATGCGCGAGCCTGCTTCAAGAGAGTGAGTAGCGGAGTTTTAGATGGCGGGTTTGCAACTGGCGGAAAGTAGCCATAGATTTCATCCATGTACAAAATGGCTCTCAGACTGCTGCTTCCAGATTGGGTGCGCATCCAGGAAAGAACCTGATTGAGCAAGAGGGTGACAAAGAACATTCGCTCTGTGTCGTTTAAATGGGCTATAGAAAAGATTGAAATTCTAGGCTTGCCTTCTGCTGTGTATAAGAAATCTTCGATATTCAAGGGCATGCCTTTGAGCCATGAATCGAACCCAGGTGCGGCAAGCAAATTATTCAAAGAAAGTGCCAGTTCATTGCGTTCTTTTTGTGGAAAGAAGGTCTCAAGATCTAAGGCCCCGACTCGCTTCATCGGCGGATTTTGAATGAGTGTAATAAGTTCGAGTAAATCGATCGAACGACCTTTGCGCCATACTTGATCCACAATATTTGAAACAAGAATATGCTCTCTGCTCTTCAAAGGATCGGCATTTATACCAAGCAGTGTAAGCAAACATGTTGCGACATTGCTAACGCGTTCTCGCAAAAGATCATCGTCTTCCGCTATTTCTGCAGGAGGCGCTTCTAACGAACCCAGAATCGAAACAGGCAAGCCCGCAGAACTTCCCGGTGTGTATATCGCGAAATCGGCGGCATCTTTCAGCTTTTGGATTCGGGCACCGCTTTGATCCCATTTTTCAAGTCCCTCTTTCCAGAGAGTTGATTTCTGCTGAGCAAGATCGTCGACCGAGATTTGCATACGCCGGGCTTCATCCGCACTCACCCAGGGTTTGAAATCTTCAGGTCTGAGTTCAGGAAAAGTAAGCAGCAGGTTGCCCAGATCTCCTTTAGGATCGATGGCAATGACAGGAATCATGTCAATTGCTGCTTCTTCAATCAGGTTTAAACATAGACCTGTTTTACCGCTTCCGGTCATGCCGATACACACACCATGAGTCAACAAATCGCGTGATTGATAAAGAAGAAGCGACTTAGACCCTTCCCGGTCGGCAGGTCCGTCAGCAGGTCCCTCGCCCAATCGACCAAGATAAAAGGCGCCAAGTCTTTCGTAGTCTTCATGCATTTTTAGACACTCGGGTTCGAAGGTAATCTACCCGGTCATTTTAAGCTATTGAATCATCTTCATATCGAAGAATTAAAAATCTCGCTTTGACCAAGGGCGCGGCAAGCCTCGTCCAAGGGCGGGGAAGGATAGCGCGGAGGGCGGGGAAGGATAGCGCGGAGGGCGTAGCCGTCATTGGCTACTTTTTCAGTGTGGAGTTTTTTGGTGCTCGATGTATTGGCGAAGAGTTTCGATGGGCGCGCCGCCGCAGCTTCCAGCAAGGTAACTGGGCGACCACAACGCGTCGCCCCATAGTTTCTTGCGAATGCTCTGGTAATGCTTCTTGCGAATCATGCGGCTCGAAACGCCTTTTAGGCTATTTACCAGCGCCGACACAGCAACTTTCGGTGGATAGTTCACCAGCAGGTGCACGTGGTCATCTTCACCGTCGAACTCGACCAATCCGCTTCAAAATCAGCACAAACGCTAGCAAAAACATCAGGAAGGTCATCAATCATTTGCTTGGTGAAAACACCCCGACGATATCGGGTGACAAAGACCAAATGAACGTGTAAGAAAAAGACGCAGTGTCTACCAGATCTGATTTCATTTGTGTTGGTCATAGACCAAAAGTATAGTATGGGAATGCAACGACTACAAGCCTACAAGTTTGCAGTGATACCATCCGGCGGACAACAGCGCCAGATGCGAGCTTTTGCCGGTTCATGCCGCTTTGTGTTTAACAAAGCATTGGCTTTGCAAAAACAATTGCATGAAGACGGCGAAAACAGACTTGGTTATACTCGGCTGTGCAAGTTACTAACGGACTGGCGTAATGGAACAGATGCCACATGGTTAAAGGATGCTCCTACGCATCCGCTGCAGCAGTCACTCAAAGATTTAGATCGTGCGTATGCGAATTTCTTTGCTAAACGAGCCGAATTCCCGCGCTTCAAGAAGAAGGGACAGAGGGACAGCTTTCGTTATCCCGATGCAAAACAAATCAAGCTAGATCAGCAAAGCAGCCGAATATTTTTGCCGAAGCTCGGCTGGATGCGCTACCGCAACAGCCGGCAGGTGTTCGGTGCAGTTAAGAACGTTACCGTTAGTTGGCACAATGGCAAATGGTTTGTTTCAATTCAGACCGAGCGCGCAGTTGAGGTACCAATACCAAAAGGTGATGCAATTGGTATCGACATGGGAATAGTCCGCTTCGCCACTCTCTCGGACGGCACGAGTATCGAGCCACTAAACTGCTTCAGGCATCATGAAGTTGCTTTGCGTAAAGCGCAGCAGGCAATGAGCCGCAAAACAAAGTTCAGCAGCAACTGGAGGAAAGCAAAAAAGAAAGTACAGCGCATACATGGGCGCGTAGCAAATGTCCGCAACGACTTTTTGCATAAACTGAGCACAGAAATCAGCAAGAACCACGCGATTGTATGTGTCGAGGGGCTGCAAGTTGGCAACATGTCCAGGTCGGCAGCGGGTACGCAGGAAACTCCGGGCACCAATGTTCGAGCTAAATCTGGCCTGAATAAGTCTATTCTGGACCAAGGCTGGTTTGAGTTTCGTCGCCAGTTAGATTACAAACTGGTCTGGAGTGGTGGCTGGCTGATTGCAGTGCCACCACAGAACACAAGTCGGACTTGTCCAGTTTGTCGGCATGTCGCGAGCGAGAACCGAAAGACTCAGACTGAGTTTCGCTGTGTGGAATGTGGATTCGACGAAAACGCCGATGTCGTCGGCGCGGTAAATGTCCTAAGGGAGGGGCTCTCCCGGCTAGCCTGCCAAGCGAACGAGACTGCTCGTCGGCAACAGGAACCCACCGAAGCGCTTCTGGTGCTGTAGGAATCCTCGCCGTTCACGGCGGGGAGGATGTCAATTGCATTATTTAATCGACAAAAAACCGAAGGGGCGCACAAAAGCATTGTGCACCCCTCGGCA
>Ga0182030_10008370_pt1 | contig 21423 bp, 24 predicted proteins | sample 812S3MmetaG_FD_121299 | JGI IMG/M metagenome (GOLD analysis project Ga0182030, IMG submission 121299) | Permafrost microbial communities from Stordalen Mire, Sweden - 812S3M metaG (Illumina Assembly) | ecosystem: Environmental > Terrestrial > Soil > Wetlands > Permafrost | place: Sweden...
CAAGCGGCGGGCGTTGATCGTGGACGATCATCCGAGCGTGCGGATGTCACTGCGATTCGTGATTAATGGCGAGCCGGACATGGTCGTTTGCGGTGAGGCTGAGGATGCGCAACCCGCACTGGCAATGGTCGAGCAACTGTGCCCGGACATCGTGATTGTAGATATCGCTCTGAAAAGCTCGCACGGGTTGGACCTGATTCGCGACCTACACATTCGGTATCCGAGTCTGCGGCTATTCGTCCATTCCGCTCACAACGAAGAGCTGTACGCCCCGTTGTGTTTCGATTTGGGCGCGTACGGGTATATGAACAAGGGCCAGGATGTGCAGACTATCGTTCACGCCATCCGGATGGTGTTGGATGGTGGAGTATACCTTAGCCCACGGATGCTTCAGTGGTTTACCGGTTGCGCGCTGAGCCGCGAAACCTTAGAGGTGCGACACCCGCTTGGGAGCCTCAGCCCACGCGAATTGCAGGTGTTCGAGATGTTGGGGCGGGGGCTGGATATCAAGGAGATTGCAGGGCAACTCGCACTCGATCACAAAACCATTGAGCTTTACCGGCAACGTATTAAGACCAAGCTGGGTGTTACCTCGGCACCCGCAGTACTTCGCGCCGCTGTTTTGTGGTACAATTCGTCCGCGTCATTTTCCTGATGAACGTCCGTCTGATCCTTTAGACCAAGGTTGCGGAAGACCCGCTGGCCATCGGTATACACCAGCGACCAGTGCAGCCTCTACCGTCCTACTCCTTTGACCTACACAAGAATTCTCCTTTCCCTGTCATGACAGATTTCGTGCGCTGCGGTAGAACAGGCGCACGAGATGATAACTGAGACGATACCGCTGGCAAACCTGCCGTCGCGCTACGCCGCGCGCGTCCTCCCCACGATTGGAGAACTGGCTCCCCTATCGGCTGGAACACGCGATCGGGAGAAGTCAGTTGGTTGTTTGAGAACTTGCATATTTCCCCTGAAGAGGTTTCGTGCGGAAGGCGTTGGCGGCGCCAGATGAAGTGCCAGAACATGATCGGCCCGCAAGTGAGAAGGTTGCGCTACCAGCGGGGATGGTCGCAAGAAACGTTGGCGGGGAAGCTACAGCTACTGGGCTGGGACATCGGCCGTGTGGGTCTGGCCAAGATCGAATCCCGACTGGTGCACGTGGAAGAATATGAGTTGCTGTTCTTCGCGAGGTCGTTCAACGTTCGTCTGGACGAACTCTTTCCCCCAATCGATACGGGGCGTCAAATGCGTGACGTAGTGGCAGAGTTGATGCAGCGAAGAACGACCTCGGAAGCTTCTCTCAAAACAGTGATCGCGGTTGGAAAGATAGTGAGGGCTCCGCGCCGATGGTCGGGTTGATGATTTGAGCGGATAAGTAGCAAACGTTTATTTCTCATTGAAGCGATGTACCGATAGCCGATCACTTCACGCTTGTTCTACTTCACTGGGGAGCTACAATCCGTGTCAGGGCAAGTTCCTATGGAAGACACTTCTGGCTCATTCGAGACTTTCAAACTCAAGTCTTTCTCTGATTTCGTTACGCTGATCGAAGAAGCATCTGTGATGCGTGCGGAAGAGGGTTCAAACACGATCCCGCTGTTTCGGGGGCAGACTATAGACAAACCTCTGTTGCCACGGATTGCGCGAGACCACGAACGCTACAAAGAATATGACGATATTACGTGCTTCCCATTCCTTGAGACTGAAGCGAGGATTCTAGATGAGTTCAAACGGCGCTCGCGGCAATATCTCGATAAGGAACCAGATTCAGAGTGGGACTGGCTCTCCCTGGCACAACACCATGGATTGCCAACGCGGCTGCTCGACTGGACTGAGAACCCGCTTGTGGCGCTCTACTTTGCCCTGAATAAAGGACGCCACGCTGGAATTGTGTGGATGCTAACAGCCCGTGAGGGTGTCGTGGTGAAGCCGGTCAAAGAGAATGATCCCTATAGCCAAGATCGAACAAAACTGTTTCGCCCCAACATAGTCTCCCCTCGAATTATTGCGCAAAGCGGCTGGTTTTCGCTCCACAAGTACATGAAAAACGAGGACAAGTTTCTCGCCCTAGACCATCACCGGGCGTATCGCAGCGGCCTCAAGAAGATCGTAGTTTCGGGGGAGAGTACGACTATTCTAAAGCACCTCGATGCCTGCGGAGTGAATGCGTCTACGCTTTTCCCCGGACTCGACGGTCTGTGCGACTTTCTGAAATGGCAGGACTGTAATAGGAATCGTCGTCCTATTCAGATGCCCAGAGCGATTGGCGAGCCGCCTCCTGATCCACCCCCACTCTTGCAACGTAGACTTGAAAAGCGAGGGATTGTCAAACCAGACGGCAGCAATACACCCCCCGCCCGAAACCGCTGCTGACGAATCCTCCCTAAACAACACGCCCAACAGTATCGGAAACCCGCAACCGCGCGGCAATTTCGAGTGTAGCCCACTATCCCGCTGACGTTTGTCTACTTGGGCCAGTTCGCCGGATCCGGTGTCTGGTTGCGCTCCACCAGATAGTAGCCCTTCGATTGCATGCAATCTTCAAATAGCTTGTCTCTCTGGACGTTGGTTTGCCAGGAGGGAAGTTGGATTAAGCCGCTGTTGCGTTGCTGTTCCGCACTGAGACGACACGACCCCAAATCCATCCGTGTTTGTTGAATATCGGAATTTGGGGTGTACCAGACGCGAGACGCACAACCAGTCAAACCAACTACAATCATCAGGGCGAACAAGGCTTTCATCGGTTCTCCTTTTATTTAGTTGTGGAAGGAATTGAACGCGGATAGCTCAGAAAAGTCGAGAGTAAAGCGCCGTGGCGCTTATTGGTCTGCATCTGGCAGCGCACTGGCCAGTCTACGCATAGAATCTCCACACGCCTTGATGCTCAGTGCATCTGGCGACCACCAAGTAGTCATGTTGAACGTGTCTGAATGCAGGCCCGCAGCATCCATCATTCCTACAGTGATCTTTACTTGGTTGTCGAAACGCAAAATGTATTCGTTTTTTATGTCCTCTTCGGACTTGCCGCTTGCCCGTGCCTGATCTACAAAATCTACTAGCTGGTTACCGAGTTTTAGAGCTTGTTGTCGAAGCGGATTGGTTGTTGCTGCAACCTTTTTCTTAAGCTCTTTATTCTTAATTTCTAGATCGTGGTATTGCAGGTATGGCGCTACGACCACAGTAGAGAACGCAAGTGTTACCACGAATACTGCAAGTGCCCACCTTTTCACTGGCGTTTCCCAAGCTGACCGGGGTATTTCGGCTTTCTTGCGCCATTCCAGAGCGCCGAAAACCACAAATGCAAAGAATTGAAGGGATACCGAGGCCCAATGGCCGAATTGCAATCCCTGAAGGAGACATCTTCCCCAAAAACAGAGAAGTTTCCACATGAGGCCCAACACAATGAAACGGTTCGGATGGACCGGCAAGACCAAATTGAGGAACAAGTTTTGGGAGGAAATTTCAAATTAAGACACTACCGTTATACGGCGTTATTGGTCGGTTGATGGGGCAGAATTGCTAGCGGGGAGAGGTGGGGCGGGATTTGGGGGGGAGATTTGGGCGGGAACCGGCGGCGGGATGCGGGCGGGGGGAACTCCTCCCAGCCCCGAATGCTCTCGCTTCGCATCCCTGCTTCTGGTAACACGACGACCGTCAAACCGAAGGGAATTAGCCATGAAGATCCGGTGGTTCCTGCTGGTCTCTGGATTGTCTGTTGCGGTTGCTTTCTTTGGGGGTTCTGCCAGTTCGCAAACCGTGGTCACATTTGATGAACTTGGCGGGGAGAGAGAGAGCAACATTCCCAACGGATACCAAGGTCTTAATTGGAGTAATCTCTGGGTCGTGAACGCAATCGATTTGGATACAATGAACGTGCCATGAACAAGCGCCTTCTCATTGCGTTGGCGGTTTTAGTTGGGATAGCTTTCCTAGTTGCCTCACTTTTCGACACAAGCTCAAAAAACAACGGCTCAACCCAATCCTACCCGGTAGCAACTCGTGCCCCTCGTTGGATGCGCGTAAATTACCGCGGCTTGGTCGACCTAGATCAACTGACCCAATCAGGACAAACTATCCGGGCTGCAATTTCGGAAGGAGTTAAAGATGGATACCAGAAAGGTCAGTTGCAGCCGTTCTTGGATCAGTTTTCCCGTTTGTTGCCTCAAGCATTGGAAACCGCCGAAGGTGGCCCAAACGACACTCCGCGAACCAGTGTCGTTGATGAATTGCCCAGTGATTCTCCCCACCCAGCTTGGGCTGCATTGCTCAAGGGTGGAAGACTTGTTGTTACCGATGACGGAAATGGCGTTGCCAGTGTTTTTGCGCTGGGGAACGATGCAAAACAAGCATACGACTCAAGCTACGGTGTTGTGAGACACATTTTGGCGGCGCTACTTCCTTCTGGCGGACTACCGTTAAAAGTTCGCGTGTATGCATACCAAAATGATTATGCCAACTGCGAATTGAAACTTTGTTTGGAACCTTTTGAAATCGAGGCAACTGACTTCCCGCTGCCGCCGGGAAAAACACCGTTGGATTTGGGTTCGTTGCGAGACTTTTTTTCACAAGGGGCGGAATTGGCCGGGGGCTCTATTGATTCCAAAAGCAATCTAATTTTGGTTGGTAGAAAAGGCGAAAAACAGACTCTGGCATCTGAACCCGTTGAGCTTGGTGATTTGGCCGTTGCCTATCGTGCGGTATTCCATGCTGGCGACAACCAAGCATTCATCAGTCTTGACCGACACAGCAACCCAACGCTGGTTAATGTAAACTTTGGGGGATTTTTGGAAGACACGCGTATCGGCTTGGTTGTGCTTGAAGCTGATAAGCGGTTCAAAACCATTACTTCAGGGTTAGACCCAACTTCATTTGCCGACCTGCGGAACGACATTCGCGCTTCCGTGCCTGATTTTGCCTCAGTCAGCGAACGTGATCTGACCTTGCCCGACGACGGACGCAGAGGCTGGCAGGGAACGCGGTTTTGGTATTATCCAGATTCGGTGGAGATCGAGGCTAGTTTAGATTACCGACAAGGAGCAATCGCCAAAGCGCAATTTACGGCTGACGCTGAACGGTCGAGGGAAGACTTTGGCTCTTCCGTCGAATTTGATCAGGCAAAGAAGGCTAGATTAAGTCCGTCAATCCGAATGAACATTGAAGACTTGAACCGCAATTACGCCACATACGCGAGCATTTTTCCGGAACTTAAAGAATTATCTGTTGTTGCCCGCTTGATAGGTGTGTGCATCTGGCTTCAGAAAGCAAACATTGCTCAATTGGATTTAGACGAACTGCTGACCGTAGAACTTCCACTAATTCAAACGCCGAAAGAAAAAAGACAGTTGGTTAGCGCTGCGATAATAAAGGTGGCAAATTCACGCTCATTAACCTTGTCGGAAGCCGAAAGCCGTTCTGTAGTCCGGTATTTAACACCCGTTCTAGACAAAACCGTCTCGGAGGCATTTCCAACGGATGAAATTCTTGCGGACTACCTTGCGACAGCGAATGGTGATGATGAAACAAACTCTGAACATTATTTAGAACAAGCTCAATCGTTCCGACAGATTCATGGCTCAGAAATTGTTTCTGAAATTATCACTACGGAACGAGGTTTGGAGGCGTTTGCATCCGCAGCCAGTGCTACGATTGAAGCTCCTGTGCCACCTGAAATAGCCGAATTAAAAAGAAAACTTGATCTTGAGAAGGCCGAAGTCAAACGCTTAAAAGCAAAGCTGCAACAAATTAGTTCCATCATGGATAACGCTTCCGTTGATGTGTATAACGATTATGTTGATGGGCACAACCAGCTAGTCGAGCAAGTTGACCAAGCGGTGAACAAATATAATTCTGATGTTGATCTAGAGAATGCAAAATCAACTGCGGTGCTTCACATTCTGGAAATTTCTGGAGGGATTGGTTTAGAACCCGATAAATTCAAAGTGGAACAATTGAACACATCACCGGAGCTAGAGCAGACAAAGCGTATAGCCGAAATGACTGAAGCTTCCGCGATGATTCACGGTGAAGAGTGGGTGCGGTCCAAACCCGGCAGTTCTCCTGCCCCAAAACAGAAAATGCAATTAAGACGCTCTTGGGTTGCGGCGGAAAATGACCAGAGTGCCAACACTCGACTCACCTCGGCTTCCGCAGGAAGTGCAGAGCATTATTGGCGTGCTGCCGGGAGTGATACTGGAAACTGGCAGGACCAGACCATCCAAGCAAAGACAACTACCGAACGGTTTTACGATGGCACAAGCCGGACGTTGCAGATTGCTCAATTTGAAGAAGGTAAGCTCAAGAGCTGCGTTGTCGGCAAATATGATGGGCAAAGTTCAATTGTGTTTGAGAAGTCATCTCGACAGCATATTGCGAGTCCACAACAACCGCCCAGTTGGTGGAAGTAGCCAATGCGTGGTTGCCAGCTCTGTATCGAATCCAAGTTTGGACGGTGTGGGCGAGATCGCGTAAACTGAGAACGGAATCGCGAATGAGGCGCTGATCACACCGAAGGGCACTGGAGGAGCGGTTTTCTGATAAGGTCTCAAGTTGCCCAGTACGGATTAAGTCTCTCAATGCAACTGACCGCGAAAGAACTTGGAAACGCTGGCGAGGCACTCGCCCTCAAGCTACTTATCGCCAAGGGCTATGCCGCAAGCATATTGCTTGGGAATTACCCTACCTACGACATCAAAGCCAGTCGAGCCGGTATGGACTTTTTTGTGTCCGTCAAAGTCTCACGCAACAAACAGCATGTCAGACTCGGAACTCGCGCTTCTGTCTTGCGCCTGACTGAGAAGAATTTCGTTTTTGCATTTCTTCCAATACCAGGACAGCAGATTTCACTTGCCGATGGTGGATACCGACTTTGGATTATTCCTGCTCACATTGCGAATGCCGACAGCCTGGGTGTCCACGACGCATATTGGGCTGAGAGGGGTGGCGATAAATACAGTGTAATGGTCAAGGGATACGGTCGTCACCACGTCGAAATCTGGAAGCGCTGGAGTGCCTATGACCAAGCCTGGCATCTATTGCCATAACCATGATCAAGCGAGGAGTTATGCCCCATGTCTGAATCTCTAACACTCACCGTCATCCCACTCATGGGGTTGGAACTGCCGCTGCTGCCGGGCCCTGGGGTCAAAGTTATCTCCAACCGCACGGAAACCGTCTTCTTCCCCGGGGCGGAAATCTATCTGAGCAATAATCCGGACACCATCAGTGGTCTTCTCGGCAAGGTCAATCCTGAGTTCTTGAAACTCCCTGCTCTCCAAAAGGTACAGGAGGCAACAGGTATTCATTCTCTGCTGTATTCTTTCGACCTCAAACCGGGCTCGGGGACCGACGAAGTGATGGCTCTCTGTTCAACGGCCACTCGCTACAGAATTCTATGCGGAATTGAGCACGCTCTTTGGCGCGTTAAAGACAATAACGTTTCTCTTTGGGAGATGTGGTTTCTTGATTCTGCCGGAACAACGGAGAATTGGGGGCCTCTCCATCTGAATACAAACTGCGAGGGAATGTGGCTTGGAGGCACTGAGTTCACCGAGGATGAACTGGCTACAGCCATCGGGTTTCTTAACGGCCCTATGTGGCATGATGAGTTGTTCCTTGGAATAGCGAAGGGGTATGTGACGATATACGGTGGGAATATCGTCCATAGCGAAGACACGACGCGCATACGGCGCTGCCTAAATTTTTTGGATCATGCACGCACTGTTGGAGACATCGGTTTGAGGGTTGTGATGTATGTCACTTGCCTAGAGACCCTTTTTTCGACGGACGCGAGCGAGTTGACCCACAAACTAGCCGAGAGGGTCGCATGGTTCATCGGAGAGGACACCATGGACCGGATGGAAGTCTTTGCCAACGTGAAGCGAGTCTACGATGTTCGTTCAAAGATCATCCATGGCGCTGTGCCGAAGGGTGAGTGCGAGAAGCTTGTTGTCGAAGCCAAGTCTGCGGATCACCTGCTCAGAAAGATTGTGAACAAGATTTACGGACATCCCGAATGTGCAGAACTGTTCTTGTCCGGCTGCCAGTCTTTTGAAGAGCATCGCCAGTCTTTTGAAAAGTACTTCAACCATCTAGTTTTCGATCGACCGCCCAGTATAGTGTGAGTGGCGTAAAGTGCATCCTCATTGACCCACCCTACAATACCGGCAAGAAGGACTTCGTTTATAGGTCTGGGCCGGGTCACTGGACTCGGCCTGATTTACTACGAACCCCAAAACGAAGTGGATGCCAGCAACATCGGCTCCGTTGTCCTGAAAAATGGTTTCTCGATGCGTTTTAGTGCCAAGTTGCTACCTTTGCCATTGGAGCCCAAAGCAATTCCACTGTTGCTCCGGAAGGTGCGGGCGATAAATGACATACCGGATCCGCCGGATGGCAGGCCAGGATGCAAGGATTGTCGGTTGCTGGACTGGTCGCCGCCGAAGTGCAGAGCGAGGTAGCACAACATTACGATGGACCGCAGGCAGATCAGAAGCAAATGCAGTTGGAACAAACGGCAGGCATCCCGACAGGTGTAGCTCCCGATATTCACAGGCAGGTGGAATTACGCAAGGCAAAGCGAGCCGCCGCGCCTGATAATCTTGTGACGGAGACAGCCGAAGGCCGCACATAGGTGGATTATCGAGTGCTTTCCGTTGACAGTGCCAGATAGAATTTTCTCGAATTCATTTGCTCGAAAGAAGATTAGCCAACTTGTCGGCCAGTGATGGATCGAGCTTGCGAAGATGGTCGAGAGTATCAAGCGCTTCGGTCTGTTTACCGTGCCCTGCATAGCTCAATCCGAGTTTGTACCAAACCTGCGCGTCATCTGCTTTCAATTTGATTGCTCGTTCGTAGGCGATTACAGCATCGCCATACTTTTCCTGCCTCCGATAAGACAGACCAAGGGCTAGCCAAGCCTGTAGGCCGTCCGGTTTCAGTTCAGTCACTCGGCGGTAGGCGGCGACAGCGTCATCAAACTTATTCTGATCAAAGTAAGCGTTGCCGAGATTGTACCAAGCTTCTGCATAATCTGGTTTCAGCGTGACTGTTTGTTTGTAGGCTGCAACAGCGTCGCCGTGCTTCTTCTGCATTCGATAGCAGTAGCCAAGGCTATCCCAAGCGTCTGGAAAATCGTGTTTCAGTTCGATTGCTTGGCGTAAGGCCGCGATTGCATCGTCGTTCTTGCCCTGACCCGTGTAAGCCGCGCCGAGGGCGTGCCAAGCCATCGGATCGTCAGGGAACGTGCGCGTGAGGGTTTTGGCTGCTTTGAGCATTTCGACCCAATCTTTGGCCTCCTCCGCTGCCATCGCCCGATTCAATTCCTCAGAAGTGAAAATATCAGACTCTGCACTCTTCTCCACGCTGTCGCTACCAGTGGAGGATGTGTATTGCTTGAACGCGGCTTCTGAAGGCAGGTAGAAGTTGCGAGACTGTGCTCCGTGCATCCCTACGAGATCTGTTAGTTGTTTTTTGACTTTCTTCAATGAAAGGTTGAAGAAAGCATCCTCGTAAAACGACAAGCCGATGTTGCCAAATCGAGTGAGAGCTATACTTACGAGACGCACGGGATCGCTAACACGAGTGAAGCGCGAAACCCGATAGGCATAATAGTTCTCCCGACTGTCGAATGCCGCGTGCGGATAGCTCCATGCTGGTCTACGTGCCGCAATCTGGGGAGCGGAGCGAAAGGCAAGTCCAGACTCGGAGTTGAAGAATTGCAGATCACCAAATTCAGAATCAAGCTCGGCAAACTCTTCGTCCTCCGTCGGTCGGTGGTAATTACTTAATGTCTTGTAAAAAAGGTTGCTCGGATCATCTTCCCCAATTAGGGCTCTGCCACAGCCCCATGCCACGGCTACACGGTAATCGAGATACAGGCTGAGCTGCCCGTCCTTCTGTCCCTTCAGTTGTTCACCGTGGAGTTTCTCAATATCCTCTACGATCCTGTCCAAAACGGGTGCAACAGTAAACCCCAAGGCTTCGAGCAAAAACTGATTGTCCATCTCTTCATAGTGAGAATCATCGATCCACGAGCTAATACTTGTCGGAGCGAGAACAGCCGTTGTTTTCTCTACAACATTCATGGCAAACCACCAACTTCTGAAAAGCCTCTCCTTATCGTCCATGAGAAGAGAGCGTTTCCGATGCTTGCCGAATAATCCGAATAAATTCATTTGCCGTAAGCGTCTACGACGGTTCTATTGATACGTCCGCCCCGCCGCCACAAAGTAGGTGGGCGTTTCTAATGACGCAAGAAGTCGTATCCTGAGCGCATGAGCGCACAAAGACGGCAACGGCTTCAATATCAAGATCGACACTATGCCACTCCACGGACGCATCACGGTACGTGTCGCATCCGACAAATCAAAATAACCAACCAATCGGGCGGGCTTCACGGCCCGCCCTTCATCTCAAAGGAGTTTTCCTCATGCAGACCGATTACCTAAACACCTTCAAGTTGTGATCTTTCCACAGACGCATCAAGTTGTGAGATTTCAGCGATTCTCTTAACTAGCTGTTCGAACCATTCTGGTGCCTTGGGAGCCAAAACCATCGCGCCAATTAAATCCTTCACATCTGTCTTCACGTACAGCCCCCCATTATCAAAATTATTCATATCCTTACCAACGCACTCTTCCGCCCTGTAAGGCTGGCCGTCCATTCTTACGCAAGAAGTCGTCTTGAAACTCATCGTGACAAGTCTGATCTCTCGCTCATGAGCGTATTTGCACCTGTCCTTCAGGAATGCCCTTTCGCTCGCCTGATGCGCTTGGTACGATCCCACTGTAAATGTGGAAAAATCGATGTACTCAACTCTCCCTATTTGAGAAATACGCGGGTCATTTGGCACATGGACATGCGTTGCCAGCTTTCTCACTGTGGACTTGATTGCGACCCCCTCAGGTGAACCGACGTATCCATCCCACATCTTTTGCGATTCTTGTTCACCGAGAGACCAGCAGTTGACAACGAGCATCTCTCTACCAGAATCAACATTATCTTTTTCCCAGTTATCAATTTGCCTGTGGAATTCCGAAGACGTAAACATTTTCTTCCAACTCTGGTTGGCTTGGCGCATCGCCTCCTCGGTTCTTACTGGTATGTGTCCTTCAAACTGGTCTTCCAAGATTTTAAGTTTGGAAAACCAAAGAGACTGGTAAGTAATCAAAGAAATGAATTTGGCAAACTTCAGGTATCGCCAAACGGTTAAATCCAAGTCCGATTCAGTAAGATTCGTCCGTTTCTGAATCATCATTTCCTGACATTGCCGCCCTTGGTTCTCGTGCACGGCGAAGTTTACCAGCGACAATGAATGCGACAAGCCGATTATGCCACGTCCCACACACGTCAGAACGACACGACCGGACGCCCCTTTAACGACAGCGGCGTCAGACTGCGACATTTGGCTACGGTTAGCCGTAGCTCCGCTCCAAGGCGTCTCGATACCCACAATCGTCAGTGGCTCTCCGACCCAATGGCTTGAGCGGGCAGAAAATCCGCAACGGCTCTCGCGGCCAAATCACCCGCCAGGGGGAACTGGCGGCGAGAACTCCTCCCATTCAGGACGAATTGGCATATTGGCTCCCCCGAAAGCACCCCCGGATGACGACGGCAATCCCAAATAGTTTGCCAAATCTTGCGATTGTTTGCTGTCGGGCTGGCTGCTGGCGTCTTCCCATGAACGAACCAAGGCCGTTGCAATACCCATTTTTGCCGCCAAGTGGCCGGGTGTGAGATTTTTCTCCATCCGTTTAACCTTGATCCAATCGGCAATCGTTTTAATGTTCACTGACAACGCTTTAGCCTGATTCCGGTTTCTCGAAATTTGAGCGTATTTGATTGAGATCGAGCGTTGTGCAATACCCAGCAGGGCTACTGTCCACCGAGAGGGTTTTTGACTCGGAGCATCCAAAGACTGCCGCTGTGCTAAATGAAGTAGTCACAGTAATCTCGACGAAACTCTCCGAAGCATGGCCTCTCACTCCTCTCGTTGCAAGGACTCCGCTAATTAAGGAAGTCGATTCGAGAGGCATCGACCATCTCCAGGCAGCAGACATGGCGGCTGGGTGGGCGAGAGAGATGCTGGAAACAGGATCACTTCGTGCACTGGCTGACAAGTTTGAACATGTCTGGGTGAACGGAGAACGACTTAAGTAAAGGCGAATGAGGGGCAGGGATTCACGCTGGCGCGGTGTCTAGCGAACTCACTGGCTCGCCCGCATCTGTGCCAACTCCATCCGAATTTGCCAGTGCCGATGCGTTCTGATCTCGGCGGTTAGCTAGACGCCGTTCACGCCTACGCCATCTCTCGTCAGCGGCAGCTTGTTCGCGATTGAGCCATTTTTCTTTCGCTTGCGGATCACTTTCAATTTCGAGGCTTTCCCGCCACTCCGCAGCACGGCCTGCCTCTGTCGCTCTCCACGATGCTGTCGCGAGTTTCTCAATATGTTCACGGATTTCTTTGAGGCCGACGCGAAAGAATTCCTTGTGTAAATTTCTCTTATTCAGTCTTTTTCCCAGCAATTGTCGATGAAGTTTATATTCAAGCTCCGGTGCGTTTTCAGCTGTAATCGTCGCAAGAATTTCAAATTCAAACGGCACGCTTGCGTCATACAACTCATCAACGCGGACGTTCGGGTCCCGTCGAGTAAAACCAACTTTATAGACATCAGGGCCAAACGATCCTTCATTAGAAATGATGTAAATGGTTCCCACCCTTGTGCGCTGAGAGATTTTTTCTTCTACCTTTGTGGCATCAAAGAGCTTTTGATTGGCTTGAGCAACTTCCTGGTTCAGCTCTTGTACTTTTTCTTCCAGCCGGGCTCTATCGTCGGCATGTGCCTGCGCAAGCATCTGTTTTGCTTCCTCAAGAGCCGCTCTCTTTATCTCCTGTTCCTTTACGGCCAACGCTCTCTCCTGAGCCGCTTTGCGTATTTCCTCCTGCCGCTCCTCCTCAGCTTTCTGCTCGTCGCGAATTCTTTCTCTTTCCGCTCGTTGTTCGTCTCGCACCCTCTGGACGAATTCTCGCATCCGGACTGCGCAGTCAAGTTCAGCCAGCCTTGCGTCGAGGTAAGCAGGGAGAATACGCGCATTCCTAAAGGCTTGACCGTTTAGGTTCACAATGATGAAAGCGTCACGGATCTTCTGAGCGAGTGTTCCTGAGTTGTCGCTTGCGACCTCACTCAGAATCGAATCTACTTCGCCGTTGAACGCGTGAATTACGAACTGAATTGCGGTTTTGCGTCTAATGGTTTCCACGTAGTCGCAGGTTGCGGCCTCACCTTGCTCAATCATGCGCCCGGGTAGTGCTCGCGCGGATTTGAGGGCCTGCCCTGCCGCATCGTAACCAAATTTGTCTGCAAGGTCGTCCAGCACACTGTGTGCTGGAACAAGGTATCGGTCTCCATAGCCTTCAATTTTGTTGCGGATGGCCTCCGCAGCCTGCTCCAACAGTTCCTTATCTTGCAAGGCACGGTAGGCGTCGCCTCCTGTTTTCTCTGCTCTTTCTTCCGCCTGCGCCATTATGCGGCCAGCGTCGCGAATGGCTTGGTCAAGTCGGGCATCGGCCTGTTCGTGAATGTCTTTGACTTTCTCCTGTGCGGCCAAACGCTCATCGGCTGCTGCTTCTTGGGCTTGGGCCATTAAGGCTTCTGCCTGTTGTCGCAGTGCGGTTGCCTCTTTGATCGCTTCCGAGAGTTGTGTTTGAGTCTGAGCTTCAGCATCCCGCAGCCGCTCATACTTCCGCAAGGATTCGACCTCTGCGGTCTTTTGGGACACCAATGCATCGGCGGCCTCTTGGATTTTGCGCGCTTCGGCTTGGTAATGCTGGCGAATGCGGTCAGACTCCTGCTTCGCTTCGGCTGTTTCCTGGTCAATGAGTTTTTGAGCTTCAGCCACCGCTGTCTGACCTTCGCTGTAGACGCGAGCAGTTTCCGCCTCGTACGATTGGCGGGCGCGCTGTGACTCTTCTTTTGCCGATGCAACTTCCGCATCACGCTGAGCAACCAGCTTCTGTAGCCGGTTGGCTTTGATAGCGACGATGATTAGGAGCGCGAGAAAAACGAGGGCAAGGACACCAGCGAAAATACTCATTGAGTGGCCCCTTCTTCTTGCGCAGTCGCAATCAGATTTGGGTTTAATTCAGCGATTTTCAAACACAACGCCTCTCGTAGGCTCACAGCCTTCGCAACGAGATCACTCAGTTCCATCGTATCCGTCGATTTGAGAGGAAGATCGTCGGGCGTCAGAGGGGTGATGGACTCGAACTCGTCTGACTCACGCGACGCTTTGAAATCGCCTCGATGTAGGAAATTCTCCATCGCATCCGAAGGATTAAGCCGGTCGAAGTCGAGACCTGCAATCACCGCACGCGACATTGCAGCCGATAGCACTGGTGCTTCACCTGTATGACCCGTACGCGAGTCCAGCGTCTCCGCCGATGCAGTGACCAATACCCAGTCAATGGGTAACAAGGCCAACACCTCTCGCGCCACACGCAGCACACAGCCGCACACGTAACCCCGATAAATCTCTTGGAATCGACGCTTGGGCATTGCCTTGACGGACACCTTTCCAGTCGCTGTGAGAGACTTGACCTCCAATGGAATGGCCTGTCGCCCGTTGATTGTAAGCACGCACTCCAGCAGTGTCCCGCTGTGGACTGTGAACTGTATTGACGAGCCGAGGTTAGAGACCTCGTCAAACGCCCCGAGTTGGACCAAAGCTTCAATGTACGCCTTATGCTCACCGGTGAGAATTCGACGCGCCATGTCTGTCATTCGCTCCCATTCGGATTTTTCTGCTGTGAATCTCCTCAGCGCGTCCTGATACTCAAGTTCATCTCGCTCCCGCGCTCTTTCAATAACGGCTTCTTTTTCTGCTGTTTGGGGCGAGACAGCAATCCGTTGTCTTTCCCTCATTTCGTGATGCGGATACTTCAACGGGCAAGGAGGGGCAAAAACAGTTGCAAGGGCTGGCCAATCCCAGAATTCACCTTGTTCCTTTTGGACTGACAGAAGCATCTCGACACGATTCTCATAGGTTTCAACCTCCAACCGGGCTTGTTCGATTGCTGAAAGTTTGGCATGTTCCTTCGCTTCGCGTTCCAATTCTCGCTGACGTTTCCGCGCCTCGCGCTCCTGACGACGCTGCGCGGTCCTGAGCCCCTTGTTAGTGGTAATCCTTGTGTCATTTATGCCAGGCAACCACATCAGCTTCCGTTCAGCCTGATTGAGCGCTGCTCTGAAGGCACTGCTATCCATCACGTTTACATCCAAGACCAGTGATACCTTGGTACGCCCACCTGTCGTGTCTTGAGCCGCAATCGCGTTCTGCAATTCCACTATAGACTGATAGGGGAATCGCTTGGCACGGTCGATCAACGGAATCGGCATTTTCGCAAGCTCAACCCCGACTCCGGTAAAGGGTTCATCAATGCGTGCCTGTCGTACGCGGTGCACCCATTGCACCATGCTGTCTACAACGCTGCCCAGCATGGTTGCGACGGAAACGATCTTCTCAACATCTCCGGCTTGCCCCGGCGGTCCAAACGATTGAGGTGCCGATACGGTGACGAGCTTGTCCATCGCACCTATTAGACCCGCTATGTTGTCGGCCATCTTCCGTAGCCACTGATCCGCTACTTGCTTATGCACGTGCTCAGCCGGAACGATACTTCCGCGTGGTTCGTCTTCGCATATCAGACTTGAACGCTTGTCAATTTCGTCGGCCCAGACCTGAAACAACAACAGATGCTCCCAATACGGCGGTTTTTCTAGTGCCAAGCGACGCGCCTCTGGGGTCAGATTCTGCAAGAACACAGGGAGGGCTCGCGTCTCGGTCGCGGGGGGCAATGTCGAATTGCTGGGCACGGTCAAGGGCTGCGTGCAATTCGGGCAACTGACGGGCTGCCCCACATCTTCTTCAGGGGCAGCGATATGTTGTCCGCACACGTGGCAAATGAACCGAATGTCCACCGTATTACTCCTCTGTGTGTCCACGATACCGCCGGGCGGGGTGTGCGGGCAAGTCTACAGGATCGGCCACGGGGTGCTCGGGATATTACCAGCCCGACAGAAACTAAGCTAGCTTGTCGGCCAATGATGGGTCGAGCTTGCGGAGAACGCAAACACGCCACAACACACCCACCGAAGCAGGACGTAGTATCCGTAGGGGTTGCTAGGGAAAAGCGCACCCAGCAACATGCAGATTGCGACAGTCTGAGGTATCCGGTAATCGCGCCAATCGAACAAGCCCTCCTTCCATAAATGGCCTAGCAATTCAAATTAGGACACTACCCTCCGTGACGCGACGTTGCTCTTCAACGCATGTCCAGCTATTGTGAATGCGGCATGTGTGGACGCTATACACTGACCGCCGACCTGAAAAATGTGTCTGACCGTTTCGGTGCGCCCCTTCCGGTTGATGAGTGGGCATCGTGCATCCCGGCACGCTACAACATCGCGCCGACACAAGCCGTGATCGTCATTGGTGATGACGGCAAGCGGTACATGAAACAAATGCTTTGGGGACTGATTCCGTCTTGGGCCAAAGATCCCGGTATCGGTGACCGGATGATTAACGCCCGCGTCGAGACGTTGGCAGAGAAACCCGCCTTCCGCGCCGCGTTGAAGAAACGCCGCTGCATCATACCCGCTGACGGGTTTTACGAGTGGCAAAAACTCGGCAAGGTGAAGCAGCCGGTGCGGATCGTCCTGAAAAGCCGGGAGCCGTTCGGGTTCGCGGGCCTGTGGGAGCATTGGAGGTCGCCAGAGGGTGAGGAAGTGCTGAGTTGCACCATCATTACGACCGAGGCGAACGACCTGTTGAAAACCGTTCACGACCGGATGCCAGTGATTCTGACGCGGGATGCTGAGGCGGCTTGGCTGGACCCGAAAACGCAAGACCCTGAGAAGCTGCTGCGGCTGCTAAAACAGTATCCGCCCGAAGAATTGGAGTTTTACCCGGTGTCGAGGGAAGTCAATTCACCAGCCGTTGACAAGGCGAGCAACATCGAGCCATTAGAAGTGACCGGCTGATAATGAAGCGTGACCAAACCGATCCCGCTCGCGGACTGCGGGAACGTATCCGCCAGACAATGGCGATGCACAACCGTTGCGACGTTGAGATTTCCGAGTTGCTCAAGGTTTGGGAGAATCAAGTCGAGGACGACTTGGATACAGTCGAGGACTTCATGCGCTGGTGCGGACGAGTCGGCTGGAAAGCCGGTCGCGGCGTCACCGTGCCGCGCTTCATCATCACGAAGTGACCAGCGGGTTGACAATTCGTGTTTGCGGAGCATTATTCGTTCTATGCCTAATGTTTATATAGAGGAAACGCCGGACGGAAAATACCAGGTAAAGGTGAGAGGAAATCCTATACCTGTCGCTGAAACCCCGACTCAGAGGGAGGCGGAGGAAAAGGTAAAACAGCTTTACCCGGGCGTCCATCCAGACGTTGAGCGTGTCAGGCACACTGATAAGGGCAAACCAGATCAATGGCGCGGGAAGTAAGCGCGTCTTCTGGGCTCAAATTGGTCAGCTTGTAATTCGCGTCGGTGAAACCACTCCCCTTTTTGCCGTTGACGGGGAGAGGGTGGATTTTTGCACTCCACATTCTTTAGGTCACGGCTGCTCATTGGGTCAACTCAGCGACTGTTCCAACGCATCCCGCGCCTGCCGAGCCAAACCGTCGGGATGTTGACCCCCGCCGCCCCAAACGTCTACGATGGTGTCGCAGAGAAAGGAGAACGAGAGATGACTGATGATATTGCGAAACAAACGACCGAGTTGATGGCTGTCGCGAAGCGGGTCGCGCAAAAGGAATTTGGCGAAGAATCTGTCGCCGCGCATCCTGAAATTGTTGCGACCCTGTTTCAGGGCATCGCGTCGCTGGAACAGGCGAAAGCGATGGAACAATTGGGTAAGGACATTTGTGCCGCCGCAGCCCACGCTCGTGGGGAGTGATACCCGTAGGGGCGGCTCGCTGGAATTACGCACCCGCCGCCCCCCAGCCCCGCGCCGCTTTGGGAAGAGACGGTCGATGGCCCCCTCCATTCAACTGACCGCGTTCCGCTCCAAAATCTTTACGACCATCGTTGCAACATCATCCTCGTAACCGCGGTCGGCAAACTTTCTCAAGCCGCTGGCCAAATCACTGGGTGTGACTAGCAGCCAGTCCTTGGCATCGAATATCTCGCGGATTTTGGGTTCATTCCCCGCCTTGATTTTGCCAGCAACCAGACCGTAGCGAATGCTGGGATCAGTTGTTGGCAACAAGCCCTCTTGTCTCAGTTGGGCAAGCAGTTTTGATGTAAGCAACTCCCGAAGACCATCGCGGTTGAACAACTTCATATGTTTGTTGTGAACGGGGTCTTCGCCGAAGTTCGCGACGCGAACCCCAGTGGAGTCGAGCCAGCTCTTGCATTCCATGACAAGCAGTTGATTGCTGCCGGGTCTGAAAGCCAGCAAGTCCACTTCGAGGCGTGGCATACTCGGGTTTCCGAGTTCTCGCTTCTCTTCCTTTGAAACATCGATTTTGTACGCCACCCGTGTCCAGTAGCCTTGAACCTCAAAAAAGTGGGCAGCGATTTGTTCAAATGCGTTCATTCCGAACCGCCGGCATCGTAGCCGATGTAATCGGGCCTCTTCCCAAAGTCGTTGTAGGTTTCGTAGTCCACCGTCAGTTCTTTGCCTGCCGGAATATCCTCAGAGGCGAAAAACCTGTAATCCTTGTCGCAACGGACGTTGGGTTTCTTGGAGTGGTTCAAATACCAAGCGACGGTCATCAAATTGAAGGTCTTCGGGCAGCCGTAGAGCCGCCCCTTGTCCTGTACGAGGCAAAAGTCCTCATATAGTCGTCGAACGCTTTCGGGCAGTTCGTTCAGGTTCAATTCTTCGATTTTGCGCCAAACAACCTCACTATTGTCATCTGGAAAAATGTCAGTCCCTTTCGGAATGCCCCTAATGGCAAATACGCCGATGCCGTGAATATTGGACTTTTGCAGCCGAACGTAGACCCCTGCATGTGGCGGCTCATTCATTTTGTCTCTTGCCAATTTGGCTTGGGAACCCCCGTTGACCGGATTTCCCGTTTAATGAACTCGTCAACGTCTTTCGGTTTCTTTCGGGGGACAGATTTTTGTTCACCGATTTTTACCATTTTGCCAAAGAGGGACTCAAAGCCTGAATAGTAAGTCTCGGGTTCTTCGACTTTTTTCCGCTCCTCTGCGATTCCCGGCTGAAACATCATCCAATAATGTTCGATGTTCCATGATTGTACTTCCCACATGACTTCGGCGGGGATTGCTTTGATTTTCATGAACGTTCCCAAATCTTCCATGAACTCCGCAATCACCTCGCAGGCCCCGTCAAATTCCTTGTTGCCTTTCGACCACTGGGAGCAAACCTCATATCGAATATTTCTCATATGATCCGAGTTCCAACGTTCATCAATGTCGAGCACCGTTTGAACAATATGGGAAGCAGTCTGCGTCCTGAATTGCAGGTAAATGAGAAACAGGGTAACTGTGATTACTACGAATTGACAGAAAGCCCAAAACCAATCGGAGTCCTTACCCCACGGGATACCAAAAAGGTCGAAAATGCATGTCATTTAATCACCTCTGGAGGGGATATGGCCCTCAGACGATTAAGACTCCGGAGCGCGGGACTCAAAACGCCCATTTTGACCCACAGTTTTTACACAACGCACCCGTTACCGATGCCTTGCGGGAAAGTCCGGTAAAAGGGAGCGACCACCCATCCGTTAGAATTGCCGCCGTCGCTTTTGCACCACTGATTCCGGTATTGACCTTCACTTGTTTTGTAGCAACGCAACCGCGTTTCTGGCAATGAGGGCAGACAATCTTCTCGTTTAGTTTCCAGCCAGAGACTTCCTCGAAAAAACCCAGCTTCGCTTTTATGTAGTTATTATCGACAGGCTCAGACTTGCTGACCGCAGCTTTTCGCTTGCTGACTCGGCACCCACAACGGGGACAGCTTTTCTGTCGGTCAGAAAGTGTAAATTGGCATTCCGGGCAAGGGATTAGCGCCATGAAATCTCTCCTGCAAACGAGCCACTACAGCGCGAAAGTAACAAACGAAGCGGACGATTGCAAGGCTCCTTACAAACAGAACCGCGCCAACGCCAGAGCAACTTGACCGGTTTGGCGTCCGCTGGTCGCCGTATCGCTCGACGGCTGCGTGGTATCTCTGGCAGGCGGCGGATTTGCTGAAAGAGGGCGAGTGGTGAGAGGAAGCTAGATTTTGGGCCAATTACTTAAGCTTAGGGAAAAACATTTCCGTCGTCGTCTTGCCTCTCTCGTAATATCGCTCGCATTTGCATCCGCCGCTGCATCGGCGTTTCTCAATTGGCACATCGATCTTACCCTCTGTCATGGCGAGTTTTAATGCTCCGTATGCCATGCTGAAATAATCGATCCTACGCTTCGATGTCTCCAATCTAGGGTCATCCAGTATTATTTTCGCCAGACATTTTTTGATGGGTAGCTCCCCCCCGCAGTGCCGAAAGACCACCATCTCGTCGAATCTGCCAGCAGAGAACTCATTTTGAAGCTCTTGAACAGAGGAGAACCATTTGTCGTGTCGCGGCTTGCCTTCCCACTTTATGGGATTGAGTTTGGTCACCCAAATCCGCCCAGTATATCCTAGATCGGCAAGTCTGATGACAAACAGGACAGGCCCGTAAAAGTTCGCTTGGCTTGCCCGCTTATGTATATCGACAGAGTCCGTAAACACATCGAACCATAGGCCAAAAGCCTTGTCATCGTCGTCAGATTTCTGCGGCGTTTGATAGAGCCGCTTTCGTGCAACCGAACCCCTTGAGAGCAGAGCCCCGTTGCGCAGAAATTGGCAGGAGGTGATAACACTATTGGCATGATAGAGATACTCGACGCGGTTCGCTTGTAACACTGAGAAGACCTTTTTTGAGGGAAGATCCATAAAAGCAAATATGAACCCACTACCGCTGCATAACAATACTTCCCAATCTCCAATCGTCATCCATCCGGTAAGGGGTGCGGGATTATAGGGGATTTCGTTGAGCCGCAAACGCACGTAGCCAAACGGGCTTTCACATAGTCAATTTTGTTCCCAAATGGGAACAACTTACCAACCGGTGAGGATTACACTCCCGCCAATGTCAGGGAACAACGAAGCTGTGAATACCGCGCCACAGGCACCCGCACCAACGCTGCCGGATTCAGAACGCCTTGCGTACTCCGTCGAGGAAGCCGCGCAGCTATTAGGGGTGCACTACTTCAGCGTCTACCGGATGATCCAGCGTGGGAAACTTCGCCCCTGCCGAGTGCTACGCGGAAAACTACTCGTGCCTCGGTCGGAACTGCTGAAACTCTTGAAGACTGAATGAGGGCACGGAAAGGAGACGCATGATCAAGAGAAATGG
>Ga0182030_10008371_pt1 | contig 21423 bp, 10 predicted proteins | sample 812S3MmetaG_FD_121299 | JGI IMG/M metagenome (GOLD analysis project Ga0182030, IMG submission 121299) | Permafrost microbial communities from Stordalen Mire, Sweden - 812S3M metaG (Illumina Assembly) | ecosystem: Environmental > Terrestrial > Soil > Wetlands > Permafrost | place: Sweden...
AACTCCCCATTTTTTATTTGGCTTGTCTCCCATTACGAATTCCAGTACCCCGCCGTCAAGCAAGGCCGAGTGAGTGATATAGGTTTTTGTGTATGGCTTACCGTTAAGGGATACGCTTTGTATATAAGGATGGTCCTTTGCATTGTTTGTAGTTTTTATTACCATTTGCTTACCTGATGGTAATTTCATTTTTACCTCATCAAACATTGGGCTGCCGAATACGTATTCTCCATTAGCAGGATTTGCAGGGTAAAACCCGATCATACTCCACACCGCCCAAGCGCTCATCTGGCCGCAGTCTTCGTTGCCGGCATAGCCATCCGGGTTATCATGGTACATGGAGTCTACAATAAAGCGTATCTTCTCCTGGGTTTTCCAGGGCTCTCCCACAAAGGCGTACATATAGGCTATATGGTGGCTTGGCTCATTGCCATGCGCGTACTGGCCTATCAGGCCGCTTACATCGGGCGGTGCATCACTGCCATTCAGCTGGGATGATACAGTGAATAAGGAATCTAGTTTCTCCGAGAATTTATGATAAGAGCCAAATTCTTTTGCCAGGCCCCGTACATCGTGTGGTACAAAGAAAGTGTACTGCCAGGCATTGCCTTCTTCATACATGGTCTTGCCTTCCTCAGTAGAAGTAAAGTAAGGATCAAAGGGCATTGTCCAGTTCCCATCAGCATTTTTTGCACGGATAAAGTCAGTTGACTTATCGAACAAAAGTTTGTACGCTTCGCTTCTTTTCATAAAAAGTGCATAGTCTTTCATTTTACCCAACTTTTTGGCTACCTGGGCTATGCACCAGTCATCGTAGGCATATTCCAGTGTTATCGTTACACTGTAGCCGGCTTTATCCTGAGGCAGGTAGCCGTATTTGATATAGTCGGGTGTACCCCTGATCATCTGGAAGGCGCTTTTCTTCATATCGGCATAAGCTCTTTCCGCATCGAGGCCGGGTGTGTTTTTCAGTATTGCGTCAGCAAGCACCGGCACAGCATGGTAGCCGCTCATGCACCCCGTTTCATAAGTGCTGAGGTCCCATATAGGTAGCTGGCCGTTTTCGTCAGCAAACGAGAGCATACTATTGAGTATATCGGTATTTCTGTCGGGCTGGGTAAGAGTAAACAACGGATTAAGCCCCCTGAAAGTATCCCACAGGGAGAATACCGTGTAACGCTGTCCCTGCCGCATTTTTAATACAGCCCCTTTTGCATTTTTGTATTGCCCGTCATCATCCGAGTATAGAACCGGAGCCATGCAAGTGTGATATAACCCCGAATAAAAAATTCTTTTCAGGTGGTCATCAGTTGATGTTACCTGTATTTTATCCATTTCATGCTCCCACTTTCCGGCAGCGTTTTTTGCCACTTTATTAAAATCCCATCCTTCTATCTCTTTCAGGGCAATCATTGCCTTATCTGTACTGACGCTGGACAATGCTACTTTCATCAGCAAAGGTTTTCCGTTGAGGTCCTTAAATTGCATTTGCCCGTTAACTACCGCGCCCATTCCACCATCTGCACCTTTGAACCTGGGGTCATTGCTTCTGTATAGCTGATCAAAAGGTACAGAAGTTCGCACTGCGAAATACACCCGCTGCACGTGGGCCCAGCCGGTAGAGTAGCGGTAGCCCACGATGGTAGAGTCATCTACTTTATGGATAAATGATTCAGTAGTGCTGTCATAGTTGATCATGAACCCCATATTGAATCGGATCACCGGGGTGCTGCCCTTGGGAAATGTATATTTGTGAAATCCGCAGCGTTCTGTCGCGGTAAGTTCCACTTTTATGCCATTATTTAGCAAGACACTGTAATAGCCGGGTGTTTCTTTCTCATTCGCATGGCTAAATTTTGTTCTGAAATGAGCCGCAGTATCAGGGATAATGCTCGTATTGGGCATCACCGAAATATCGCACCAGTCGCCACAGCCAGTACCGCTCAGATGCGTATGGCTAAAGCCTGCGATCATAGAATCGCTATAATTATAACCGCTGCACCAGTCCCACCCCTCAGTACCATTATCGGGGCTGAGCTGCACCATTCCAAAAGGCACAGTAGCGCCGGGATAGGTATGCCCATGCCCGCCCGTGCCTACCACCGGATCGACATACTGTAGTAAGTTTTGGGCAATGGCAAATGAAGCTGTCATTAAAAAAAGAAAAACTAAAGCGTTTTTTTTCATAAAGAATTATGTGCAACGAAGATAATACGCAAACGAAACGAAATGACTACTTTTTTAAGCAATCGAATTATCAAGGGGAAATTGATAGATTTACAGTAAGTAACGTTGAAGTTATTTTGTCATCGTTCCTAAGCCGATTATCGGCTGTTTGGTCAAAAGTATATTATATGAACAGGCGACATTTTGTAAAACAAACATCACTGGCTACGTCAGCCCTGTTACTCTCCCGTTATACCAATTCATGGGGATCTGACACTGCTTTCCCAACGGTACGTGTTCCCGAAGGTAAAAGGAACTTTACAAGTAAGGCGGTAGAAAGAGTAATTGCTGAAGTGAAGAAAAACATTGGCAATAAGGAGATCGCATGGCTGTTTGAAAATTGTTTTCCTAATACACTGGATACAACGGTTGATTTCAGCGTAGTTAATGACAAGCCCGATACCTATGTAATTACCGGCGACATAGATGCTATGTGGCTGAGGGACTCATCAGCACAGGTATGGCCATACCTGCCTCTCTGCAAGGAGGATGAAGAACTGAAACAATTGATAAAAGGAGTTATATACAGGCAGACAAGGTGCATTCTCAAAGATCCTTACGCCAATGCTTTTTATAAAAATGAGCATAAACAAAGCACGTGGAAGAGCGATAACACAAAAATGCAGCACGGGATACATGAGCGGAAGTGGGAGATAGACAGCCTTTGTTATCCCATTCGCCTGGCACATGGCTATTGGAAAGAAACCGGCGATGCTTCTCCCTTTGATGCACAATGGGCCGAAGCGATGAAACTGGTGGTAAAAACATTTAAAGAGCAGCAGAGGATAGATGGTAAAGGGCCATATAGTTTTATGCGAAAAACGGAATTTGCAACGGATACCGTGCCACTCAATGGCTTCGGGTATCCAGCAAGACCTAATGGTATGATCTGCTCAATGTTTCGCCCGAGCGATGATGCTACCGTTTATACTTATTTAGTGCCATCCAATTTTTTCGCTTTTGCGAGCCTTGCTCAAATAGCCACATTGGCGACGGCTGTTAAGTGCGACTTGGATACAAATGCCATTAATGACCTGATGACCCAGATAGCAACCGGAATAGATAATGACGGCAAAGTAAAAACCGGCAAATCAGGCGAGATATATGCTTATGAGGTAAATGGCTACGGCAGTTGCAATTTAATGGATGATGCCAATGTCCCTTCGTTATTATCGCTTAGCTATTTAGTGCCGGGCATGAAGGACGATAAAGTGTACCGGAATACCCGCAAGTTCGTACTGTCTGATAACAACCCGTTTTTCTTTAAAGGAAAAGCAGGAGAAGGGATAGGTGGGCCCCATGCCGGTATGGACAATATCTGGCCCATCAGCATTATGATGCGCGGCCTTACCAGCGCAGATGACGATGAGATAAAAATGTGTCTTGGCACGTTACAGCATGCCCATGCGGGTACAGGGTTCATGCACGAATGTTTCAATAAGGATGATGCTTCAATTTATACGAGGCCGTGGTTTGCCTGGGCCAATACTTTGTTTGGAGAGTTCGTTTGGAAGGTGTACAAGGAGAAGCCGCACCTTTTAGACTCCTGACATCTGATTCAAAGGAAGAAAAAAATGTAAAATAATCGAAAAATATATTTATATATTTACAAAGAATTAAGGGGAAATACTCGTCTATATATAGTGTCAAGCTTCTTCAATTGGCCATTTTATTATTATTCAGATGAAAAGATTATTATTTTTTTGTGTTGGGCTAGGCTATTGTACGCACCTTGGGGCGCAACAGGTAGTAACAGGAAATTCAGGGCCCATAAAGCTAAATGATGTGATAGCAGTGTACAAGCGAATGCATCCTGATTACGGCAAAACAGATAATTCTATAAAGGTCCTATTGCCCGGCCTGTCTTTAGAGAGGAGCGAGAAAGATTACCATTTTGATCGATGGCTGTGGTATTGGCAGCAGCATACCGACGGCAATGGCTACCTGGTATCGCCCGCCAAAACATTGCAGGAATTAGACAAAGTAAAACTGCAGGCAAAACACGGTTCGGCCAGGACAACATCGGGTGTTTCCGCTGACTGGAGCTTTGTTGGGCCTGATTCTTCCGAAGCGTTTGGAGAAGGAGTTGGCCGCATTAACATAGTAGCATTTCATCCAACTGATGTAAATACCTTTTGGGTAGGCACCCCTGGAGGCGGGGCGTGGAAAACAACTAATAACGGCGGTAGCTGGACTTCTATGACCGACCAACTCCCCTTGCTTAGTATCTCCGATATAGTATTTAACCCGCTCAATCCTAATACAATTTATCTATGCACTGGAGACAGGGATGCCGGCGACTATCCCGGCATAGGGGTACTGAAATCATATGACGGTGGGGCTACATGGAATACAACGGGGATGACGTGGCCGACTTACGCATACAATATAGCCAACTCCATGGTTATTAACCCGTTGGATACAAACTCTCTTATACTGGCTGCCACAACAGGCATGTACCGTTCATTCGATGGAGGCGCGACATTTACAATGGTAGATACAGGGGATTTTAAGCAGGTCCTTTATCGCCCTAATGATACGAACACAGTTTATGCTACTACATACATCAACTATAGCTATTATCCTACTGTGATAAACGCGCAGATATGGCGTTCTGTGGACGGCGGTACCACGTGGACACAAAATACAAGCTTTAGGACTACCGACAGGATCACTCTTGCTGTGACGCCTGCTGCGCCAAATATGGTTTTAGGAATCGGTTCTGCTTATGACCCCACGGGAAGTAATTCTGACGGGCTCGACGGGATATACAGGTCTTCGGATGCAGGGAATACTTATAGAGTAATTTACGCAGGAACTTCTACCGGCTCCTCATGCAGTGGAAACCTTTTGACCTGGGACGTTGGCGGCGACGGATGTGGCGGGCAGGGCTGGTATACTTTGCCGCTTGCTATTAGCCCAACAGATTCAAATGCGGTATACACAGGAGGTGTAAATACCTGGCGATCATCTAACGGAGGCTATACGTGGACTTTGGCCAACGAAGAGTCCCTGGACAGGCCTGGAGTTGCAGTAATACATGCAGACAAGCACTGGATGGCCTTTAATCCATTACTCCCAACGAGGTTTTTTGAAACCAATGATGGAGGAATCTATTCATCGGATAATCCTGTCGCCACTGGTATATGGAATAACCTGACCAACAGGATGGGCATAGAAGAGATTTACAGGATGTCTGTAAGCAACATCGCTAATTTTGCGATAACTGGAGCTCAGGATGTAGGAAGCAAAGTAGTGCGGCCTGCAGGCATTTTTGAACAGGCTTTTGGAGATGATGGAATGACCTGCGTGCTTGACTATGCAGACAGCACTGTTGCATATGCTTCCGGCCAATATGGAATTATTGGGAAACTTGATCCAACTTCACCAATACCCGTTATCACAGACGCGGATATTTCCACAAATATCTTAAGTGGCAGCGTTGAAGGAACCGGAAACTGGGTTACGCCTTTCGTATTAGAACCAACCTGTCACACCTGCATCCTCGCCGGCTACAAGTCTATCTACATAAGTACGGATCAGGGGAATACATGGAATGATTTTTCCGGAGCATTGACAACAAACAATTTGTATAGGGTAGTGACGACTACTGCTGATTCGAATACCGTTTTTGCTACGGAAGGCGAATATTACCAGAATATTTATTATACCCATGATGGCGGTGCGACCTGGACAACTCTTACCGCTCATTATGGCGGCGCCCAATACATAAGTGATATTAAAATAGACCCCAGGGATCAAAATCATATTTGGATAACATATTCAGGATACGGCAGCCCCGAAGTGGTGCAATGGAGCCCCGCTGCCGGGTTTCATGAAATGAATACAGGGCTTCCTGATGTTCCGGTTATGTGCTTTGCAATAGACGATATCAGCAGGGACCTTTACGTAGGCACTGAAATAGGCGTTTACTACCGCGATAGTACCATGACTTCGTGGCAGCCCTTTACAACAGGCATGCCGAGCGTAGAAGTTACTGACCTGAATATAAACTATGCTACCAATGAGCTTTGGGCTTCAACCTATGGAAGAAGCTTGTGGAAGTCGCCTAAGCATACTACTACCGTATTACCAACTTCAGTAATCTCAGTAGTGCCGTTTGCACCGGATGCCATGCTGATTACGCCAAATCCAAACCATGGAAATTTTACCGTTACCTTAAAAAATACTACAGCCAATCAGGTAACCATGCGGCTGATAGACAACAATGGCAAGACTGTATGGAAAGGTAACGGTACGGTAAATGGTGAAAGTGTGAATGTCAATACTACAGGCCTGATTCCCGGTAATTATATTTTTGAAATGGCTTCAGAAAATAGCATTGAAGGAAGACAGAGTGTAGTTATTTATTAAAGCTTTGCTTCACTTTTCACCCCGGGGTAATATCACGTACAGGAGCCGTTTTCATGTGCTGCTTTGAAGGCAACAAAGATGAAACGCAATGCAGTTGTATAATGTTCAGATAGTATTCATTCACAATGGTAATTAAGAAGGTGCTTTCTGTATTCGCGGCTATTCAGTTAACTGCATTTATAAGTTTTGGCCATGATCATGGGAAAAAACTTCGCGCGGGAGGCATTTCTTTAATCGAAGCATATACACAGAGAATACTTCCCGGCAGGCGCGAAGGCAGGATCATAAAGGAAACACATTTCATCATAACCTGGAAAAACAAAAACTATCCCAAAAATTTCATTTGGCTGGATGGTGATGATACGCTCAACTGCAATATTGCAAAAGCACATAAAATAAATGCAGGCAATATGCACCGGTTACCCGGCAGGTCTGATTATTATACAGAAAATATAGCCCTGAACAAAATCCAAAAGGGAGATACATTAGATATCACCCCCATTAATGGCGGCAAAGCAATTCTTCCCACGGATACGCCAGAGGCGCTAAAAAATATGCTGCTGTATACCGCGAGCAATAAAAAAACCTTGTACGGATTCCACGTAGATTCTCTGACAAGGAAGCAAGACATTGCGATGCCTTAGCAAAATTCAATGCAGATTCTTAGACCTTTAGGATCAGGGTGTGCTGTTGATAACGTTCAGCACGGTTTTTGCACGTTCATCAAGGGAGTATTGTTTCATAGCTCTTTCGTAGCCGGCAGCTTGTATTTGCTGTCGCAGTGATGCATGCTCCAGGAAATATTTTACCTGTGTTACCAGTTCTTCCTGCCCGCTGAAAAAGCCCGCTTCTACATTCTCTTCAAAATATTCCACCGACTCTTCATTGCGCTCATGCAGCATAAAGCCTGATGCACCGGGTATGTGAAAGGTACGTGAAGTAATCAGGTCGCCGGAAGAGGACCCCGTAACCTGCTCGGAAAGTATCCCCAGGTTAATCGTAGAGCACTGAATAGCTAAGGCATACAGGTCACCGAGAACTGCCGTATGTTGAATACAGTTCTTTATTGCCAGTGCAGTAGCCTTATTCCACTGCTCACCCCAAATCCGGAGATCAATTTCCGGACAATTTTCTTTCAGGTACGATAACCATTTTTCCTTCTTGGGAGACCACGTGCCGATAAAAGAAACATCGCAGCCAAACTTCTTTTTATCCTCTGGGCTTATCGCTAACTTTCTGTGGATTTCCGGGTCAAATCCATGCTGGATGAAGTAGGCATGCTTTACCCCAAACTTCGATTTCATATCCGTTATCCCAAATGTTTTGGTGGTAAAAATCAAGTCATAGAGTGGAATGGCTTTAGGGATATTTGGCCCGTGGGCGGTCATGCTTACATCAGGGTAAAAGAGGACTAAGGTGCAATTATTTTGCTTCGCAAATTGCAAAGTGGCGGGAAGCACAAAAGCGCCTTTATATACCAGCACCACATCGGGGTTAAAAAGGGTAATTTTTTTCTTTATCGCATTATTGTATTCGTCGGTCTGCAAGGGCCGTATTACCCGTTCCGCAATCTTGGTAAGCTTTCTTTTTGTTTGCAGGCTTATGAAATAAAATTCATCAACTACTTCTATAAGGCATCCTCGCCTGCTCAGTGCGCGGAATAAGCCCCCGGCATTACTGCCCCTCCACAATGGCCCTACAGCAAGTATTTTCATGATAATACTGGTTTCCCCAAATAATCGGTTAAAGGCAAAGGTAATAAGTCATCCCGCTTTTTTAGTTACTCTAATTTACGCTACAAACAACAAAACCATAACCTTGCGGCCGGTTAGCTAATCGAACGCCTGAAAATTTATTCTCCTCCGCACTGTTCCAGTCGTATAAAATGGTGCATCTATTTACAAGTGCCGGAGGAAAGGAATGATTCACCTGCTGCACCAAAATAACATCGCCCTTCTTAAAATTGGAACTATTAAATATTCTAACACCATTCAGGTCGTCAAACAATGGCCATAGGCTGTTTGTGGTGTACAGGCCGGGATATGTTTTTGTCAGGCTACTCACAAGCGGCTGAGCATGATCATAATCTTTGCCGTCGCTCTTATAGTAGATGAATAAAATGATACTGCGAATAAATACCAGGCTTCCGGCCAGATAAGTGAGTAATGCTACAGTAGTAAAATAGTTATTGAATTTTATTTTAGCCGGTATAAGCATCTTTGATATTAAATAAGCAGAAATCGGCATAATGAACTCTGTAGCATTGTATATCGTCGGCGCAGCATAGAGTATAAATTGGATAAACCCCAAAATAATAAACACCTGGACTACAATGAGTACTATGCGATTGACCACAGGCATGCTTCGTAGTTGGTCCCTGAGATCTTTTACATAGTAGATACAAGCCAAAAGAAACACAAACACAAACCCGAAATTAAGCGGGGCCAACAGCCAGTAATGTACCAACAGGGGAATGCTTCTGTCGCTCCGTGTAAAAACAAACGAAACATGAAGTTTAATGCCGGTAATGGTGTTCGCAAGCCCGTTCGGCGACACTGCCAAAAGAATGCAGAAGCCCGTGAGTATAGCAACGAGTCGGATGGCATTCAATGCAATGGTGCGATAAATATTTTTTGCATAAAAAAGCTCATAGGTAACGAAAAACAGGAAACAAAAATAGAAGCAGGTCAGTTGTGTCGCCAGGATTAGTGAAAATAAAATGCAGAGAAAAAGGTTGTAAATGATTTGGCTATAATTTCCACGCTTACCATAAAGTATATAAATCAGGAATACAAGCAAAGACGTCAGGTTCTCGGGCCGTCCTACAGTAGGCAGGAGATAGGTGGCTATATAGAGTATAGAAAGTAAGAGGAGTATTCGCATCCGGGTATTTGTCCTTTCAGGCAAAAAGGAAGTTATTACTCTTGCGTACAGCAATAAATTAGCTACGCTGAATAATGAACAGAAAAGAAATATCGTTTTAACGCCCGGTTTTATTTTGCTCAATATCCCAAGCAACCATGAATAAAAAGGCACATAGTAGTTGAATCGGTTGGAGTGGGTCGGGTCTGTAAATTGGGTCACATAATATAGCGGGTTAGCAAGCCCATAACCTTTTGAAAACAACAACGCAGAAGGTATGAAAACAATAGAGTCAGTTCCCGGAACGGGGAATACATTCAATCCGTAAATGATCAAAACAGCACAGACAATAATGCTCAATGAATAAAATGTTATTTTAAACGTATTCATAAGTTATTTTGTCAGCATCCATGAGGCGATATTTATAGTCCTGTTCATTTCGGACGTTGAGGTACCCTTGTACTGGCTTTCAATGATTTCTGACTGTTGGCCTGAAAGACCTTTTTAATAATTAAAAATAGAAAGTAGGTGGAAAGCAGCGTTAATATGATCTGCAGATCTCCTGCAAATCCACCAATTCCTAAAATGAATAAATACCCGCCAAATAAAGTGCCTGCAATGTTATAGTCGTAGGAATAGAATTTAGTAGCTTGCCAAAGTGCAGAAATGAAAAAACCCACAAATAAACTTCCCACTGCCAATCCTATCCATCCGAAATCAAGATATAGTTCTCCGGGCAATGTCATGTTAATCGAGTTGTTGATGAGCCCTTTATCTGATTTATAGGCAACTCCAATTTCCAATGCAAACCATTGTCCAATGGCAATATTGGGTTTATCCGGCCAGAGTACCCTCGGAATGAGCGCCAGGATCAATGGCGATGAAGCCCGGCCATTATAAAACCCATTTCTTTTCACTAGATCAATGATATTAGTTAACTGTGCTATATTGGCGCTTCTGTCTAATAAAGCGCCTGAATTTTCATTGGTTTTATCATCAATATTTTGCTCTGTAAACACGGTTATGAAACTCGATCGGTTACTCTGCAACACTTTAAATACACTCGCATATAGAAGTATTATTGCAATAAAGGGGATGATCCGGTAAGTAAATACATATTTAATGTCTCCTTTTCCTATGAAAAATCCTAAAAACAGGTAAACGGTAGGAAGAATTAGGTCAGAGCGCAGGTAAGAAAACATAAGTGCTATATAAGTTTCTATCAGCACTAAAGACAAGGCATATAGTCTATACGTCTTGTTATTTTCCTTGGTCCATAGCATAGCGAAAAATAGGATGCCGATGGTGTTTAATAATCCGGTGATTTTTCCGGTCAGGCCGCCTTTAAGGTTGATATGAAACCCCAGTAAAATCAGGATGTTGATTACAAAAATCACCCAGAATATGATATTTAGGTTTTTCTTGTTTTTGATTTCGAATGCTATGGAGGGCAGGCTTTTATTAATGTTAAATTGGTATCCAATCATGATGAGCGTAGATGACACCCCCCAAAGTTGTAACCCTTCTGAAATGTACTTTGGTAATAGATAGTTTGGATAGGAGGCGCTGTGATTATTTACCTTATTGATCAGGATAAAATTGGCGAGAGTGGTAATGATTACACCAATATAAAAAGTGAAAATAGGAGTAATATTCTTTTTTTCATTCAAATGGATCAGTACACATAGCGAACAATGAATAATTAATATGATACAATAAGTAGGAGGGTTAACCAACCCCGGTAGGAAAAAATAAACAATTAAGAAAAATATATTTATCATTAGCTCAATAATTGTTGTTACAATATCATTGCACTTTATCGGTGTTTCATCATGTAGAGCCGGCTATATATTTTCCCAGTTTTATCGCAGGCCTTTCTATAGAAATGTAATAAAGGTAAGAAATGATAATGCTCAGCGCTATTACAATGATGATAAGGAAACCGTAATTTATCGTGGGTGCAGTATATACTACCATCAGCAGAATGATCGGGTGTATTAAGTATAAGCTGTATGATATTTTACCAAGAAATTTCAGCACCACATTATTAAATATTTTCTTTATTGTAGAATTGTTGACCAGGCATATAATAATCAGCAGTACGCCGCCTGCTGCTGCTATGTAGTCATTTATCATGTGCAGAAAGCCGCCACTATATGGCTGCACCCAGATAAATAACCATTCCCAGTTATAAAAAATGAGTATAAGAATAAATATCAGTAGTGGTGCATACTTGTTCCTCACACTTATTTCGGTGATTTCTCCTTTATATTTATAGATAATCCCACCTAGCAGGAAAAAAGTCAGGTAATAAAAGTTTCTCAAAAAAGGAAGGTACGTGAATACAACCGTTTTGTTCAGCAATAGAAAAATTAAAACATACGCAAAGACAAATAGTATATTCTGAAAAAAAGAAATATTTTTTATAAGAATTAAAAAAATCGGTAAAATTATGGAGACCTCTATTTCAATGATAATCGTCCACAATGTGGTTCCCACATTATTAGTATTACCGCCTAATAGTATCAATCTGAAATAGTCCGTGAGCGATACTTTGGAATACCACATAGTATTGAACCAATCGCTTAAGTTGACCATCCCGTGGTGGGTATGATAAAAATTGAGCAGCAGAACCGATACCGTGATGATGCAAAAGTAAGGCAGGTATAATCTGCACAATCTCCTGATTAAGTAATCTTTATAAACAAATTTAGTAGTACTGTAATGGGAAGTAGACAAAACAAACCCACTTAGGATAAAAAAAAGTATCACAGCAGAGTGGCCATTCCAGAATATATGGAGTGGGGAAAACATCAGGTAATTCAGGAATAAATTAGACTTTGTAAGATCACGGGAAACAAATAAGGAGTAGATAATGGGGTAAGCCATTATACAATGGTTAATTAAAACCGTGAATGCAGCTATTCCCCTTAGTGAATCTAATTCTACAATTCGCTTTTCACCCATTAATAGTGCGTTTACCGATTGGTAACGCATAAAATTATGCTTTTTTGCTGTTAACTTCAGTCCCCTCCGCGTCTACTTTTTCATCTAGTGTGAGAACACAAGTATTTATCAATAACGTGATGTGCCCCGGATGGGGTTACCGCTTTGTAGAAAATTATATTCCGGTCTGGCGCGAGTCTGTAGCAAAGCCAGTGCTAAGCCGACTCGTGTCTATGCAATGCTGCCTGTTTGAAACAGGAATTGGCTTGACACGGTTAAATCAAGGCATCTCCCGCTGGCGCGGGTTTGAGGCGTAGCCTTGTGTGCTGGCCAACCCGTGTCTATTCAATTAATAATGAACCGCCATCAATTTTGTCAAAAAGCTAAATTGAAATACTGTCACGGTGAGCCCGAGCCTGCCCTGAGCGACAGCCGAAGGGTCGAACCGTGACATGCTGAATTAGCGAAACCGCTTAATAGCATTTTGATAGCGGTTTATTATAAGCCTGTTTATAACAGGAATGCTCTTGATGCTGCTAAATCACAGCTATTCCACCACCACGCGCCATGTGCCCTCCGCACCGCCAGACATCAGGTGCAGTATGTACACACCACTGGCAAGAGTGCTGCCTGTGGATACCCGCGTATTGATCCTGCCACCAGGCACATTGACTGTGGCTTTATAAATGCTTTGCCCCAAAAGGTCTGTTATTTCTATAGATGCTTCTTCGCTGCCGGTAGTTCCCAACTCGCCCCTGATGGTAAACTCACCTTTGTTCGGATTAGGAGACACGGTTACTTGCATTCCCTGTGCCGATGGTGTCGTCACCGCATCATTCACCTCAAAAATGGCCCAGCCATATCCTGCAATATTGCAAATGCTGTTGCCGGTTAACACGCAGCTTACCGAATCGCCGTTGGCAAAATTACTGGCGCTGTAGGTAGGGGAATCCGCACCGGTTACAGGCATTCCGTTGATGTACCATTGATAGGTGGCGTCTGCGTCTGCATGAGTAGCTGATGCCGTCAGCGTCACGCCTTGCCCGTGTACGATGTTCACACCGGGGCTCGCTGTAACTGTTACCACCGGGATGCTGGAATCAGCAACGGTCATGATAATAAGATTGCTGGTTCCTGAGTCTGCTGTACGGCATTGGTAATTACTGCCCAATACACAATTTACGGCATCATGATTGGCAGGAAGATAGGCATACGCAGTACCGGAAGCTGCGATAGCGCTGTTGACCACCCAGGTAAGCGTCGGGGCCGTGCCGCCATAGGAAATTGCTGCAGTAAAGCGGGTTGTTGCGCCCTCGCAAACACTGTCGCCTGGGCTGGCTGTTATATGCACCGCCGGCCTCCCTGTGGCCAGCACACGCAGGGTGAGCGAGCCGCTGGCCGTGTCAGGCATGGCGCAGGCTATGCTGCTGGTAAGCCTCACGGCTACATGATCGCCATCTGAGGGCAGGTAGCTATACGCCCCGCCCGATACCGGTACGGGTGAGCCATTTACGCTCCATGCATAGGCAGGCGATGTGCCGCCATTCACCGCCGTTGCCGTAATGGTGATCCGTGTGCCTGCACATATGGTATCGCCAACACCGGTAGCCAGGCTTACAGCCGGTGTAACTACCGGGTCTATGGTTACCGTTACGGTATCTCTCATAGTATCTGCGCAGCCCGTAGTGTCATTTCTGGCTACCACCATGTAAACGCCTGCTGTAGTTATCAGGCCAAAGTCAAGCGTGCTGCCCGTTCCGGCCAGAAGCAAAGCAGGCGCCCTGCCATTATAGAGTTGATAATCGATGCCTGTGGCTGAGCCATCGAGTCCTATGTGCACCCCGGTGCCGGACATGCAATAGTGGCCGCCACCAGTAATTGTGTGCACTACCGGTAGCGGATTCGCAACCACCGGCGCAGTGCCCGCCATAGTCACCGAGCAGCCGGTTGCCCCGTTACTGGCCACGACAGTATATACCTCTTCCAGCGTTTGCGGCCCGAAAGACAGTGCCCCGCCCGTACCTGTTAGCGGGCTGCCCACCATCGTAACGCCATAAAATAATTGATAACTGATACCTGCCGCAGACCCGCTGAGCCCCACTGGCAGGCCACCCGTGCCAGCGCAATAGCCGCCACCGCCCGTTACGGTATATACCGCCGGTGCGGGGTTCACGGTTACTGTTACGCCATTGGCGCAGCCAGTACTAAGCGTGTACGTAATTACCGCCGTGCCTGGCGATACACCGCTCACCCCTGTCCCGATGGCTATCGGGAGCACCGTAGCTACTGCCGTGCTCCCGCTGCTCCATATGCCCCCCGTGGTACCATCAGTGAGCGTGGTAGAAGCGCCTGCGCATATACTGCTTACACCTGCTATGGCTACAGGCACATGGTTTGCGTTCACACTGACTATATGGGTAGCTATGCAGCCCGTAGGCAGAGTATAGGTGACTAGCTCAGTTCCCGCCGATACACCGGCAACTACGCCTGTGGCCGTGCCTGCCGCAGCTATCCCGCCGGTGGCGGGGCTCCATACGCCGCCGCTCGTGCCATCGGCCAGCGTAGCCGTAGCGCCTATGCACAGCCCTCCGGCAGGCAGAGCGCCCGTTATGGCCAGTGGCAAAGGGTTCACCGTTATCACCGCCGCAGCGGCGCAGCCCGTACCGGTTATGATATAAGAGATCGTTGCCGTACCTGGGGCCACACCGTACACTCCGCTCCCCGCTCCCCCGCTCCCCACGCTCGCTACTGCAGTATTACTGCTGTTCCACATGCCGCCGCTTGTAGCGTCAGTGAGTGTAGTTACAGCGCCTGGGCAGGCCGTTGAGCCGCCTGTTATGGCAGCGGGTAGCGGATTCACCGTTATGGATACTGATCTCATACAGCCCGTGCCCAGTGTATAAGTAATGAGCGCCGCACCTGGCGACACACCGCTCACCGCTCCCCCGCTCCCCGCACTCGCTATTGCTGTGGCTCCACTGCTCCACACGCCGCCGCTGCTGGCGTCACTGAGCAGTATGGTGGACCCGGGGCATACACTGTTCGTGCCTGTTATGAGGAGCGGCAATGCGTTCACCGTTACAGTTGCCGTAGTGCTGCAGCCGGTGCTTAACTGATAAGTAATAACCGGTGTGCCGGCAGATGCCACGGTGAGCATTCCAGCAGTGTTTACTGTAGCTTGTGCCGTATTACTACTGCTCCAGGTACCCCCGCTGATTGATTCGCTTAATGTAGTGGTTGTGCCGGGGCAAATATTGGAAATGCCCGTTATTGCCGCCGGTGATAAATTAACGGTTATCGTTACAGCAGTAAACGTAACCCCGCAGCTTACCGGTGCAGAATAGCTTATAGTGGCAGACCCCGTGCCCGTGCCTGTTGCTGTGCCACTGACCGCATCTATCGAGGCTATGGTTGCGTCACTGGAACTCCATGTACCGCCGGTAATGAGATCGCTCAATGCTACGGTGCGCCCGGTGCATATACTCGTGGCGCCGGTGATGGCGGCAAGCACGGCATTAACGGTTATGTGTATGGTAGTAGTGTCTGCTGTAACCCCATCTGTGACCCGCACCCTGAAAGAATCATTGCCATAATAGCCCGCCGCCGGTGTATAGGATAAGCCCGAAGTATTGAAAATACTGTCTGTAGAGATAAAGCTGTAGTTTGCCGTTACCGTACCATGGCCGGGCAGGGTTATGACGCTCCAGGTAGCCGCATGAGTAGTGGTGGAATCCATAACAGCCAGGAGAGAATTAATGGAATCCCCCGCAGTATTCTCACATACTGCAAGGGCCTGACTCCTGCCGTTCATAAAGTGCGGCCCATAGTACGGATAGCTTATTTTACGCGTTACATTATTTCCCTGGTCGCCTATATATACGTTGCCGGAATCATCTAAGGCAACACTAACGGGATACCTTAATTCAGCTGAAATTGCTGAGTCTCCGTCTCCGGTATATCCCCACGTACCATTTCCTGCAATAGTGGTAATAATGCCCGCAGTATTTATTTTGCGTATCCTATTATTTAACTCGTCAGCAATGTACAAATTATGGGCACCGTCAAAAGCTATTTTCCAAATACCTTTAAATTCGGCTGCGGTAGCAGGCCCACCATCGCCGTAAAAGCCATACGTTGCACTTCCCGCAATCGTTGAGATGATCCCTGACGTATTAATTTCCCTGATACGTTCGCCGTCACTTATATATATATTAGCTGAATCATCTACCGAAATGCTGCCTGGTCCATTTAACTCGGCGGCCGAAGCAGGGCCGCCATCGCCGCTAACACCGGCTGTGCCATTCCCCGCAATAGTAGTAATAATTCCGGTACTATGATTCACTTTACGAATGCGGTTAGCATCTGCCAGGTACAGGTTTCCGGCCATATCGCAAGCCATGCCCAAATTCCCGAGTTCAGCTGCTGTGGCTGGCCCCCCATCGCCTGCATAACCATTTATTCCGTTGCCGGCCACTGAAGTAACAATACCGGACGTATTTATTTTGCAGATCCTGTAATAACTGGCAATATACATATTACCGGCGCTATCTAAAGCAACATCACCAACTGCTAATTGGGCTGCGGTAGCCGGGCCAGTACCTGAAAAAAATACAGACCCGTTACCGGCAATGGTAGTAATTATCCCGGCAGTATCCACTTTGCGAAGACGATTGTTACCTTCATCAGCTATATATACATTGCCCATCCTGTCTGTAGCTATCCCACCTGGAAACCATAGCTCGGCTAACGTTGCCTGGCCGCCATCTCCGCTGTAACCGCCCACCCCTGTGCCTAAGCCCGCTCCGTACCCATTGCCAGCAAAAGTAGTGATGGTCTGTGCGCCCGCCCGGACGCCCATAACACAGAGCAGAAATGGCAGGATCAATTGCATTTTAAAATGTTGGCATTTCATTGATTATACTAAATTACTATATTTTTAAATATCGTGTCATTATTATTCGAAAAGAATACAGGGGAAATAATAAAAAGGTGCCTTGTTATGTGATGCAGCCTTTTATCCCGCTTCCTGCTAATACGTTGTTATGTAAAATGCATCCGTCGTCTCCTGGCAGCCATAGGCATTGGTTACTAGATAATATATAGCGGTGTAATAGCCTCCAATCAAGGCTTCAACGTTAACAGGTTCACTGTATTGGGTACTGGGATATTCAAAACCAAGATCTGGGTTTTGAAGCACCCAGATACCACCCGGATCACTCGCCCCATAACTATAAGTTCCGTATGATAATACTGCTAACGAAGTGGCGCTCCCACTGACTACATCGCAATAAGGCACTGGATTAACTGTAACACCATACGTGGCCGTCACTGATGTGCAGCCAATAGTACAAATATATGAAATGGTGGTTGTGCCGGGCACTCCGCTATACACAGCGTAACTGACCGCTGAGGCAACAGCTGTGTTACTGCTGCTCCAACTGCCCCCGGCTACTGTAACGTCCAGGATGATATAGATGCCGCCGGTTTCTACATTTCCAGCTGTGCACATATTATTTGGGCCGCTTATCACGGGCAGCGCATCCACGGTCACTGCATAGGTTGCGGATGCCGAGCCGCAGCCGTTAGTTACCGTATAGGTGATCGTAGCTGTGCCGGTTGCAGCTCCCCACACATTCCCTGCTCCGTCCACTGTGGCTATTGCCGTGGCGCTGCTGCTCCACGAGCCTCCGGCATCGCCTGATGAAGTGAATGCCGTACTGTAGCCCACCGGCACATCGGTACAGCCGGATATGGTGCCTGCATTTGGCAATGGGTTTACCGTCACCACCTGTGTGGTATGTGCGTTGCCGCAGGCATTAGTGAAAGTGTAAGTTATGGTAGCCGTGGCTGCGCCAGATACGCCATACACTGCGCCTGCCGAGCTTACGGTAGCCACCCAGGCACTGCTGCTGCTCCACGTGCCGCCAGTTGTGGCGTCAGCCAGCGCAGTGCTGGCGCCCACGCATACAGTGGCAGTTCCGGTTATGGTTCCGGCGCTTGGAGTCCCATCCACGGTAACGGTCCGTGTAGCCGTGGAAGGGCTGCCGCAGCCATAAATGCTCGTAACCGTGTAGGTAATAGTAGTAGTGCCTGCGGCTACGCCATACACTAATGCCACTCCGGGGTCGGCTGAGGCTATCACCGTGGCCACCGTAGTCGTGCTGCTGGCCCATGTGCCGCCTGAGGTACCTGAGCTGGTCAGCACCGCCCCTGATGAATAGCAGAATATGAGGGGCGAGCCAGATAGCGTGCCCGCGTCCGGCACTGGGTGCACGGTCACCACCTGCGTGGCGGCATAGGTGCCGCAGGCATTCGTTATAGAGTAGGAGATAGTAGCTGTTCCCGCCGCCGCACCATAAACAGCCCCAGAGACGTCAGTGGTGGCAATCGTCGTAGCGGTGCTGCTCCAGGAGCCTCCGGTCATTGCATCAGCCAGTGCTGTGGAAGCGCCCTCGCAGACGGACGCTGTGCCGGTTATGCTGCTCACGGTCAGCGGCTCGTCCACCTCACGGGTATCCCATTCTGTTACAGTACATCCATCCCCGCCTGTCACGGTATAGGTAATTTGAAATAAACCTGCCGATACCCCGTAAATGATGCCGCTGCTGCTGCCTATAGTGCCTATCGCCGTATTGCCGCTGGTCCAGGTGCCCCCTGTAGTAGCGTCAGTTAGGGACATAGTACCACCTGCGCATACAGCATTAGGGCCGCTCATATCTGCATCTGGCAGCACGTTCACCGTAACAGTCTGGTAAGAGCTGTACACACCGCAGCTATTGGTAATAGTATAGGTAATATTAGCCGTGCCTGCCGTTACTCCGGTAACAATACCAGCAGTGCCATCCACAGTAGCTATTGCTGTCCGGCTGCTGGACCATGTGCCACCAGACGGGCTTCCGGCTAGGGTTGTGGTCGACCCTGCGCATATAGCTTGTGTTCCTGTTACTGTAGCAGTTATTGGTACGTCCACTTCTACCGTTGTTGTTGCAATTGCGCTCACCCCCGGGCACTCAGTGGGTGCCGAATATGAAATAATAGCCGTTCCAGCCCCTTCACCGGTTACCACGCCTGATGACGAATTCACAGAAGCTACAGCAGTATTGCCGCTTAACCAGCCGCCCCCGCTATGCCCTGTGGGATCGCTTAGAGTTATTGTAGACCCGGCACATACCGCCGCAGGCCCAGTTATTGCGCCTGGGTCTGGGTCCACTGTCATCGCGTATGGAGCAGCAGGAAAAGAACCGCAGCTATTAGTATAGGTATAGGTAATGGTAAATGTGCCTCCGGCCAACCCACTCACAGCGCCGCTGCTGGCATTCACCGAGGCGATAGCAGTGTTGCTGCTGCTCCAGCTGCCGCCAGGTGGGTTGGGGCTTAAAAGAAGGGGCAGCCCCCCTGAGCAAATGGTTGTAGTGCTGCTGCTTACGGTAGGCGACACAGTTGTTTCTACCGTTATAGGGAAAGGGCATATCGCAACAGGACTACCGCCACTATTATAAGTGATAATAGCAGTGCCTGCGGAAACTCCATAAACAGTAGCGGTGCCTGCCCCGGTTGATATAACCGTAGCAATGGCAGTGTTGCTACTCGACCAGGTCTCCGAGCCACTGGAGGAACCGCTGGTAGTTATAGCAACAGTGGTAGCGGCACAAAAAGTGGCAGTGCCAAGTATTGGGCATGCGCTTTGAGTGTAAGCAGTAATACTGAATGTGCAAAAGCTGATCAAGAACAGCAGCGCTAAAAGAATGGTTTTGTTTTTCATGAGGTTGTAATTTTAATTTATTAAAATATTTCAACAAAGAGAATACTCTTTAGTATAAATAACAATGTGTAAACAACGGTATTATCTGGCTTTTTAAACGGTAGTGAAGCTGTGATAAAGACGGTATTATTAATACATATTATATGCCTTAAAGTGATAGCATTGGGTGCGAAATAACCTCATTTTCAATGTGGGCTAAAACCCATATCCATAGCAAATGTGGCCAAACCGGTCTTCGTCCTGATCTTTAATTTTTTAAAAAGGGAATCGCGGTATTTCTCTATTGTTCGCGGGCTTACGCCCGTCTTGCCGGCTATTTCTTTATATACAGTGTCATCGCAGCAAAAAGACAGGAACCGCATCTCTGCTTCAGTAATAGCATTATGGTTTTCTTGCCAGTCTATGGTGGAGTGCAGCAGGCTGTCTATTGCTGATACACCAATGTATTGGCCTTTTTCATGAACTGCGCGCAGCGCTTTTGCCAGCTCGCCAAAATGAATGTCTTTTACGAGATAGCCACTTGCGCCATATTTGAGCATGTACATAATCGCCTCTTCTTTATGAATGGCCGTAAAGACGAGCACTTTCATAGATGCCGAAACCGTCTTTATTTCTTTTAAAATTTCGTAACCCTTCCTGCCTTTCATAGCTATTTCTATCACACATATATCGGGCAGTATTGTTGCTGTCTTTAGCCTGCTGATCAATTCCTCACCGCTTGCAGCTTCGATGTCCGTTACAAAACCACCGCAAGCAGCCAGCAGTTTGCTTATTTCTTCCCTTGCCTCCTAATCGCTGTCAGCTATCGCAATGTGAATGGTAAATTGAGCATTGTTCTCCATATACTACTTATTGACAGTGAGGGAATAATTCATACAAAACAAACCACAAATTTCAAGTACCTGGTCCAGATATTTTACGGGAGAAAACCTGAGAAATGACCTTTTTTGAGGTTTTTTCGGAGAAAACCTACAGAAAATGGAGAAATGGCTCACTCGTCCGCGAATGCCGGTCTGGCGCGAGTCTATAGCAAAGCCAGTGCTAAGCCGACTCGTGTCTATGCAATGCTGCCTGTTTTTCCAATCCCGAAAACATTCGGGGGAAACAGGAATTGGCTTGACACGGTTAAATCAAGGCATCTCCCGCTCTTCCCAATTGACAATTCAGACCAAAAATATTCCTACCCGTAGCAACAGGTAAACCTCATACCCCCATCGTATATTTGTATCACGCAAAAAATAGCATTAATCGGT